>Ga0209596_1003726_pt1 | contig 11859 bp, 12 predicted proteins | sample M_130807_MF_Meta_FD_187314 | JGI IMG/M metagenome (GOLD analysis project Ga0209596, IMG submission 187314) | Freshwater microbial communities from Lake Montjoie, Canada to study carbon cycling - M_130807_MF_MetaG (SPAdes) (version 2) | ecosystem: Environmental > Aquatic > Freshwater > Lake... | reverse complement strand
TGATTCAACAACTCATCGGACAGACACTTAGAGCGCAATCCGGCGAAGTGGACGCCGGTTCGCCGCTAGATTGCGCGGCAAACTAAGGAAGCGAGAGCATGATCTGATTAAATCTCATCGGATCATGCTCTCGCCTCAGATGAACGCAAGGTAACAACCGGCCTCAGACCGGGTTCAGCCACCTTCTCTATGATGCAGCGTCAATGGCGCGCGTTTGCGCCGATGCCCGCGTCCCCAAAGGACGCTGTACACGAGGAAGAAAACGATGAAACGCCTTATCGCAACCGGCCTCGCTTTGTCGCTGCTCGGAAGCTCGGCCGCCATGGCGCATGATTACGGGCGCAACAGCGGATACAATTACGGCCATTCCGCGCCATATCGCGGCGGCTACGATCACGGCTACCGCTATCGTGACAACGGCAATACGGCCGCGGTCGTGGGTGTGGGCATCCTGGCGCTGGGCTTGTTCGCGGCGCTGGCGGCCAACAACAACCGGCGCGATGAAGACTACGGCCCCTCTTACGGCTATGGGTCTTCTTACGGCTACGCCCCTTCTTACGGCAATGGTCCCTCTTATCCTTACGACAATGGTCCCTCTTATCGCTCCGGCTACGGCCAGAATTACAGCGGGAACTACGGCTATCGCCGCTGAGCCTCGCGGATAAAGGAAACGGCCGGCGGATCGCTCCGCCGGCCGTTGTTCTTCTCGTGCCGTCTTAGACGGCCTTGAGGTTCGTCGCCTTCACGCCACGCGCGTCGGGCTGCACGTCGAACGAGACGCGCTGGCCCTCGGTGAGGCTCCTGAGGCCCGCCTCTTGGACTGCGGTGGCGTGGACGAACACGTCCTTGCCGCCGCCTTCCGGCGCGATGAAGCTAAAATCCTTGGTGGTGTTGAAGAACTTTACGGTTCCAAGCATTGAACATTCCTGTCAAGCGAGTGCCCGCTTGGCGACATACCAAACGGTTGCGATCGGCTGACGTTCAGTTGGAAGGGTCGGCTGTCTCGGCCAGGCGCGCAACAAAAGCGAGTCCCGTAGTCAACAGTGCGCTTCGTCTGACGGGACGCCATCGCGACCGTTTGCATACGCAAAATGCGGCATTTTGGCAATCGCCGAGCATTAACATTATTGATTAAGTACAGCATCTTAGCCGGAACTTCGGGGGACTTGCCGGCCGCGTGGCTCACGCATGCCATAGTTGGTGCCCCCGGCCGGACTTGAACCAGCACGCCCGCAAGGGCAACAGATTTTGAGTCTGCCGCGTCTACCGATTCCGCCACGGGGGCAGCATTCAAACGAACCGGAGCGGCGGATATTAGCCAGGGATGTTCCAGCGTCAACAAAACTCCCGTCCTATTTCTGACAAAGCGACATGGGGCGCGGGCGAGACTATGATGCCCACCTCATACCTTGGGCACGGATATGGATATCGGTAACCTCTTCTGGCTGTTCTTTATCGTCCTGGCGCTGCAACCGCTGGTCGCTACGCGCGCGGCACGGATAGCCGCCATCCAGCCGGAGATTTTCCCCCGTTTTGTTCCGGGCGCCCGTTGAGCAACAGCCTACCCGGAATCGGCGCAGAGTTGGCGCGGCTGAAGGAAACCAGCCGGGAACGCACTCTCACGTTGCCGCGCGGCATAGATTTCACCTCCAACGATTATCTTGGATTCGCGCGGCATCCCGCCCTGCGGGAGGCGGCTGTCGCGGCAGTTCAAGAGCAAGGCTTTGTCGGCGCCGGGGGATCGCGGCTGCTTCGCGGTCACCATGATGCGCACGAGCAGCTGGAACGGTTTGCCGCGGCGTTTTTCCGAGTGGAGAAGGCGCTGTATATGGGCGGCGGATTCGTCGCGAACTACACCCTTTTCACGACCCTTGCGGGCCGCCATGACGCCGTGATTTTCGACGAACGCATCCACGCTAGCGTCAAAGAGGGCATTCACGCGTCGGCTGCGGAACGCTATCGCGTACGGCACAACGACATTGAGGATTTTGCGTCCGCCATCCGCCGTGCCCGGGCCCAAGGCGCGCGCCGCATTTTTGTGGCTGTCGAGTCCGTCTACAGCATGGATGGCGATCTCGCGCCGTTGGCGGAGCTGAGCGAACTTGCACACCAGAACGATGCAATGCTGGTTGTCGACGAAGCACATGCCACGGGCGTCTTTGGTGCGACCGGCCGGGGCTTGGGCGAAGGCTTGGAGCAGGCGCATTGGATCAGCCTGCACACCTGCGGCAAGGCGTTGGGCGTTTTCGGAGCGCTGATTTGTGCACCTGCTGAGATTATCGATTACCTCATCAACAAGGCACGGCCTTTCATCTACAGCACCGCTCCGCCGCCGCATCTGGCCGCCGCTGTCGAGCGCGCGCTGAGATTGGTTGACGAAGAACCGTGGCGGCGTCAGCGCGCGCTGGAACTTGCCCGCTTCGCGCATGAGAAGCTGACACCCGATGCGCCCTTCGCTGGAAGCCAGATTATTCCGGTGATTCTCGGCGCGGAGCAGCACGCTTTGAACGTCGCCAACCATTTGCAGCAAGCCGGGTTCGACGTGCGTGCGGTTCGTCCCCCGACCGTGCCGGAAGGAACATCGCGCCTGCGCATTTCCATCCATGCCGATCACAGCGAAGACGAGATAAATGCTCTCGCAGCAACGCTCGATAAAGCGCGAGCGGCGGCATGAAAACGCTGGTCGTGACGGGCACCGACACGGGCGTCGGAAAAACGGTTGTCGCAGCCATGCTGGCGCAGGCGCTGGACGCGCATTACTGGAAGCCGATCCAGTCCGGCACGGATGGCGGCACAGACACCGCGCGTGTCGCGGCCTTGGCGGGATTGCCGTCAACGCGCATTGTTCCCCAGCGGTTCGTACTGACACAACCCCTGTCGCCACACCGCGCGGCGGAATTGGACGGCATGGAGATTCATCCGGCGAACCTCGCATTGCCGCATGTTCCTGGGGACGGTTGGCTCATCGTAGAAGGCGCCGGCGGCGTGCTCGTCCCCATCAATCGCACCGTCCTTCAGATCGACCTGTTTGCACGCTGGGCAGCTCCAGTTGTCGTCGTCGCCCGGACCAGTCTGGGCACGATCAATCACAGCTTACTGACGCTGGAAGCGCTGCGGCAGCGCGCCATCCCAGTGCTCGGTATCGTGTTCGTCGGGGATTCCATGCCGGACAGCGAACGCACCATCGTGGATTTCAGCGGCGTCACGCGCCTGGGCCGTCTGCCATTCCTGCCATCGCTCAATCCAAACAGTCTGCGCGACGCATTCTCCGCCAACTTCAAGCGCAGCGATTTCGAGGCGGCGTATGCCCGCTAGCAAATCGCCGTTGTGGCATCCGTTTACGCAGCACGCGGTAGCCGGTGACGCGATTGCCATCGAGCGCGCCGAAGGAGCCTATCTTTACACAAAGGACGGCCGCGCCATTCTCGATGCGATTTCGTCCTGGTGGGTGAACACGCACGGTCACGGCCACCCTCATATCGTTGACGCCATCCGCGATCAGGCCATGAAGCTCGAACAAGTGATCTTCGCCGGTTTCACGCACGAACCTGCCGAAACGCTTGTGCGCAAATTGCTCGCCGTCGTGCCCAAAGGATTGGCGCACGCATTCTTTTCCGACAGCGGCTCTACCGCGGTCGAGGTCGCGATCAAAATGGCGGTCGGCTGCTGGCATAATCGCGGACGGCCTCGCCACCGCATCATCGCCCTGGAGCAGGCCTATCATGGCGATATGTTCGGCGCGATGTCGGTGGGCGCGCGCGGCGTATTCAATGCCGCCTACGATCCGATGCTATTCGAGGTGTCCTATATTCCCTTCCCGGAGCCTGGGAATGAACACACGACGCTTGAAGCGTTGGAGCGCCTTCTGCGCGACAACCCCAACGCTTACGCCGCGCTTATTCTCGAACCCTTGGTGCTCGGCGCGGGCGGCATGAAAATGTATGGCTCCGATGTGCTGGCCGAGATGGCCGGCATCTGCCGCCGCCACGGTGTATTCACGATTGCCGATGAAGTTATGACTGGCTTCGGCCGCACCGGCACGATGTTCGCCTGCGAACAAGCAGGTATTTCGCCCGACCTGATGTGCCTCTCCAAGGGGCTTACCGGCGGCTTTCTGCCGATGGGCGTTACGCTGGCGACGGCGGAAATTTATGACGCCTTCTATTCGGTAGATCGCGGCAAAACTTTTTTCCACAGCTCGTCCTTCACCGGAAACGCGATTGCCTGTGCCGCCGCCGTCGCCAATCTGGAAATCTGGGAAAGCGAGCCGGTGCAGGCGCGGATTGACGCGATCGCGAAGCATCACGCCACGCACCTTGCTGCCTTCCGCAACCGACCCGAAGTTCTGGATGTACGTCAAACCGGCACCATTGCCGCCATCGAACTGCGTGTTCCCGACGCGGGTTACCTCGCTTCACTTGGCCCCAAACTGAACGCGTTCTATCTTGAACATGATGTCCTGCTGAGAACGCTTGGCAATGTCGTGTATCTGCTCCCGCCCTATTGCGTGCGTGCGGACGACCTGGATCGCGTGTATGGATTGATCGATGAATCGCTCGCTCTCGTCCGCGTTTGAAGAAACAAACCGCCCGCTTGTGGAGGGCGTCCGCGCGCATTTGGCGGCGTTTGCAACCAATCCCACGATGCACGCGCGGTTCCTGAACATGCTCTCGCTGATGGAGCATATCGGCAGCCGCAAAATCATGACCTGCCGCGCCATGCGTGCGCCGGGATTGGAACTGCTGAAGCATCTGACCGAAGAAAGCCGCCACGCCTTCTTCTTCAAACGTGCCGCCGAAGCCGTTGCAGAGACCGCGCTCGATTACAGCCCGGCAAACACCATGGCGCCCGGTCCGGCAAAATTTTACATGGGCCGGCTGGACGCGGAAATCACGGGCGTGCTTGGCGATGCCGCGCCCGAGCTTCCCTATCTCTATATGTCACTGATCGTGGAGCTGAGGGCGACGTGGCTTTACCGCATCTATCAGGATGCGCTGGCACAAGCGCACAGCACACTTTCGCTCAAGGGCATCCTGGCCGAGGAGCAGATGCATCTGGACGAAATGCTGTCGCGCCTGCACGCCGTAGACCCCGAAGCAGAAACCCACGTCGCGCGCTTCTGCGCCTTCGAAGACATCCGCTTCCGCAGCCTATGGTCCGCTGTCGAAAGCGAATGCGCCGCCCAGCGACTGGCCGCGGAGTAATCGCTAGGCAGTGTCATGGACCTTCGCCGCATCTTGATCGTTGCCGGACTGATCCTGCTGATCGCTGGCCTGTTATGGCCGTATCTCACGCGCCTTGGGCTGGGGCGGTTGCCGGGCGACATCGTCATTGAGCGCCAGACTTTCCGTTTCTATTTTCCGCTCGTCACTTCGCTTGTGGTTAGCGTTGGGCTGACCCTTCTCTTTTGGCTCTTCCGGCGTTAAAGCCCAGGCATGACCAGACGATCCATTAAGCGCGCGCTGATTTCCGTGTCCGACAAAAACGGGCTGACCGATTTTGCCCGCGCCCTTGCCGCGCAAAACGTGCAGCTTCTTTCCACCGGTGGCACGGCCAAGGCCCTGCGCGATGCCGGCCTTACCGTCAACGACGTTTCCGACGTCACCGGCTTTCCCGAAATTATGGACGGCCGGGTAAAAACGCTGCACCCGAAAATCCATGGCGGCCTGCTTGGACTGCGCGACGCCCACGCCGACGCTATGCGCACGCACGGCATCGAAGGCATCGATCTGCTGGTGTCCAATCTTTATCCGTTCGAGGCGACCGTCGCGAAGGGCGCATCCTTCGACGAAACCATCGAGAACATCGACGTCGGCGGTCCGGCCATGATCCGCGGCGCTGCCAAGAACCACGCCTGGGTCACTGTCGTCGTCGATCCGGAAGATTACCCCACCGTGCTCGCCGAAATCGTCGCCGGAGGCACGACGGACGAAACGCGTCTGAAACTTGCCCAGATCGCCTTTGCACGAACCGCCGCCTATGACGCCGCCGTGTCGGGGTGGCTGGCGGGTTACCGCGCGAATGCCGGTGAAACCGAACCGCCGAGGCGGAAAAGCTTTTCTGGCCGTTTGCGGCAAGCCCTGCGCTACGGCGAAAATCCGCACCAGAAGGCGGCGTTCTACGCGACCGGCGAGAAACGCCCCGGCGTCGCCACCGCCACCCAGCTCCAGGGCAAGGAGCTGTCCTACAATAACATCAACGACACGGATGCCGCCTACGAGCTGGTGGCGGAGTTCGATCCGAAAACGCCCGCCTGCGCCATCATCAAGCACGCCAACCCTTGCGGCGTCGCACTCGGTTCATCGCTTGCCAATGCGTATCGCGATGCGCTTGCCTGCGATCCCGTCAGCGCCTTCGGCGGCGTGCTCGCTTTCAACCGCACGCTGGATGCGGAGACGGCCGAAGAAATCGCCAAACTGTTCACCGAAGTCATCATCGCGCCGGACGCCGACGAAGACGCGCGGCGCATCTTGGCCGCTAAGAAAAATCTGCGCCTGCTGATCGCGGGCGGCCTGCCCGATCCCAAAGCCGAGGGCTGGCTGGTGCGTTCCGTCGCCGGCGGTTTGCTGGTGCAGACGCGCGATGCCGTCACCGCCGACGCGAATACGCTCAAAGTGGTCACCAAGCGTCAGCCCTCGGCCACCGAAATCGCGGACATGCTGTTTGCCTTCACGGTCGCCAAGCACGTCAAGTCAAATGCGATCGTCTATGCCAAGGACGGCTCCACGGCCGCTATCGGCGCAGGCCAAATGAGCCGCGTCGACTCCGCGCGCATTGCCGCGGGGAAAGCACGGGAAGCCGCGGACGCCGCGGGCTGGTCCGAGCCCCGCACCATCGGATCGGCGGCGGCATCCGAGGCATTCTTTCCCTTCGCCGATGGCCTGCTGACGGTCGCGGAAGCGGGCGCCACCGCCGTCATTCAGCCCGGCGGGTCAGTCAAGGACGATGAAGTTATCAAAGCCGCGGACGACGCAGGGTTAGCCATGGTGTTCACGGGCATCCGCCACTTCCGCCATTAAGCGGTCGCACGTTCCTCGCGCACGAAGAACAGGCCCACAAAACCGGCGGCCAAAAACGCGACGATGACGGCCATGCCCCATTGCTGGCTGCCGCTGAGTTGGGTGGCGGCGGCAACGGCCAATGGCGCGGCGAAGGCGCTCGCTTCACCGGAAAGCGCGTACAGGCCGAAGAACTCCGTCATGCGTTCTTGCGGCGCGATGCGGGCCATCATGGCGCGGCTGTTGGCGTAGGTGGCGACCAGGCACACGGCGATCAGCATGATGGTCGCGATGTAGAAAATCTCCGGCGCGGTCGCAAAGAACGGCAGATCGGCCACGCGCGTCCCCGGAACATAGGGAAACACGAAGAACAGCCGGTCCGGCGCAAAGCCCAGCGACAGAAGCGCGGCCACCATCATGACGCCCAGCGAAAGCTGCAAGGTGCGCTTCGTGCCGATCCGATCGGCAAGCCGCCCGCCCAGAAAACCGCCAAGCGCCGCGAAAATGGAAAGCAGGATTCCATAGAGCGCACTTTCGGTTGCGCCCCAGTGAAAGACGCCCGCCGCATAGATGCCGCCAAAGGACAGCATCACATTCAGCGCATCATTGTAGATCATGCGCACGCCCAGGAAGGCCGCGACATTGCGATAGTTCTTCAAGCGCTTCACCGTGCCCACAACCGACGAAAGCCCCTGCCGCACCGCGATGCCGACGGGAAGCCGCGCCGCCGCACGATCCGGCGTCCACAGAAAGAAGGGTATGCTGAACGCCACGAACCACAGCGCGCATAAGGGGCCGGCAAAGCGCTCATGCTCATGCGCCGCTTTGTCGAGCCCGAACAGCGGCTGGTCCGGCAGGTAGATGAAAACCAGCACAAACGTCAGCAACACGATGCCCGCGAGGTTTCCCAGCGCATAGCCAAGGCCCGACCAGCGGCCGATGACCCGCTCAGGGACCAGCGAGGGAAGCATAGCCCCGTGAAATACCAGCGAGCCGTCATAGGCCAAATTCGCCAGACCAACGGCAATCGCTATTCCGGTCAGGCCCAATCCACCGCCGCCCGGCAAACCGAACCACAGCGCGGCGGTCGATCCCGCCAGCACAATGGCAAAAGCCGCGACCCACGGCTTGCGCCGCCCACCCGCGTCGGCCATCGCCCCCAGAAAGGGCGCCACCACAGCAACCGCCAAGCCAGCATAACCCTGGATCGCCGCCCACATGGCCTGCCCGCGCACCGGATCGCCGACGATGTCGCGCGTGAAATAGGTGGCATAAATGTAGATGGTGATGACGAGCACATAGGGGTTGCGCGCCCACTCGAACAGCACCCAGGAAATCCGGCCGCGCGCCGTGCTACCGACCTGTACGGCCATCAGCGCGGGCGCTTCAGCAGCAAAGCTTCGCGGGCTCTAAAACTTTTCGTCGCCACCAACACCCCAGATCCGGTTGCGGTCCACCCAGCCGCCCACGCCTTGGAACCGCACTTCGCACACCAGCACATCGCAATGGCGCACGCGCCCGATGGCGCCCGGCTTGGCTTGCGCAACCACGTCTGTTTTTTCGCCTGCGCCGTCACGCACCGGCGCTTCCCCCTCGCCATACACGACGACCGTCCGTTCCCGCGACAGCAGCGCGTTGTGAACCCAGCCGACTTCGCCGTCCATATCGCGAACGCGGCGCCAAACCTCAAAGGACGCAATCACTTCCACCGGCAAGCCTTTGCGGTGATAGACCCATTTGACGCGATTGTTCTCGCTGGGCCCCTCCCGCATGTTCGTGGTCTCGTTTTTCAGGCTTGCGAAATAGGGGAGCTTTGCTTCCTCGGCGGTGGCGGCGGCAGAGGCGCCAGTTGCGAGCACCAAACCCACTGCCATTACACGCATCACGGCAGGCATCGCGGTTCCAAAACATTTGATTCGGCCGCCTATCTTTGCCGCAGCTTTCCCCTTCTGATAAGGAGAAAAGCATCGAAACCACAATTAAATCGATCACATCATGTCAGAGGCAAAGCCGCTGGTCGTCGTCACGCGCAAACTTCCGGCGGCCATCGAGGCGGAACTCAAGGAGCGCTTCGGCGCGGAACTCAACGCGACCGATACGCCAATGGACGCGACCGCGATGAAAGCTGCTGTGGCGCGCGCCGATATCCTGATTCCCACCGTGACCGACCGGCTTCCGGCGGAGATCATTGCGGCGGCCGGGGCGCAACTGAAGCTGATCGCGAACTTTGGCGTCGGCTTCAATCATATCGACATCAAAGCCGCCGCGTCGCGTGGCATCGCCGTGACCAACACGCCAGGCGTGCTGACGGATGCGACCGCCGACATCGCCATGACGCTGATGCTGATGGTGACGCGCCGTGCGCCGGAAGGCGAACGGATCATCCTCGAAAACCGCTTCACCGGCTGGTGTCCGACCTGGCTGATGGGCGTGGGTTTACGCGGGCGGAAGCTCGGCATCGTCGGTATGGGCCGCATCGGCGAGGCGATGGCCGAGCGTTGCCGCGCCTTCGGGATGGAAATCCACTACCACAACCGCAGGCCCGTCGCGGCGGAGATGGAAAGCAAACTGGCGGCAACCTATTGGCCTGACCTGGACGTCATGCTGCCGGCGATGGACATCGTTTCCATCAATTGTCCGTACACGCCCGATACCTACCATCTGTTTTCGGCGGAACGGATCGCGCGGCTGAAGCCGACCGCCTATCTGATCAACACGGCGCGCGGCGAAATCGTCGACGAAGCTGCATTGGCCGATGCTCTTGCTTCGGGGCAGCTTGCGGGCGCCGGGCTGGACGTGTTCGAGCGGGAACCGAAAGTGGAACCCAAATTGCTGACGTTGAACAACGTCGCCCTGCTGCCGCATCTGGGTTCCTCCACCATCGAAGCCCGCACCGGCATGGGGAAGAAGGTGATCGCCAATATCGCGGCGCATTTGGAAGGCCGTCCACTGCCCGATCGTCTGACGCCGCGCTGAACCGGGCAGCTTGACTCAATTGCCAGGCCGTCTTCTGCTTGCGCCCGTGGGAGAAGCTAAAGAGGGAGAGCACGATGTCTGCCGCACTGAAATCCGTAAACAATGGCGTGAATGTCGAAGCTTTGCTGGCCGCCCGCAAGGCGCTCGGCGAAGCGCCGGAAGCGGCGAAATTCACCTGGCGTGCCTCGTGCAAATGGATCAAGGGCACGCACAGCAACACCGTGATCAAGGACTTCTTCGGTCTTGGCGGTGAGCAGAAGCACCGCTCTCAATTTTCCTATAACGCCGATCATCCCGAAGTATTCGCCTCCGAAGACAACGGCCCGACGCCGGTCGAATATGTGCTGGTGGGTCTCGCGAGCTGTCTGACGGCCGGCATCGCAGCGGTGGCGCAGAACCGTGGGATTCAACTGCGTTCGGTGCAAGCGACGCTCGAAGGCGCGATGGATATTCAGGGCATTCTTGGCGTCGATCCGGATGTGCGCAACGGCTTCGACGGCATCAAAGTCAAATACGACATCGATGCCGACGCCAGCCCTGTCGAGATCAAGGCGCTGGTGGCGCAATCGCAGAAGCGGTCGGCCGTATTCGACATCATCACCAACCCGACGAATGTAACCGTCGAGGTCAATTGATCGCGGCGCATCAGCGATCCTGAGGGCAAGGCCCGGTGCGTACCATCGCGTGCGTCGTCATCGGCGCGGGACATGCGGGCCTCGCCATGAGCCGCCGCCTGACCGAGCACGGCATCGATCATGTCGTGCTCGAACGCGGTGAGGTCGCCCATTCGTGGAAGACCGAGCGCTGGGATTCGCTGCGGCTGCTGACGCCGAACTGGCAAAGCCGCCTGCCCGGCTATGGCTACGACGGCAACGATCCGGACGGCTTCCGCACCATGCCGGAACTGATCCGGTTCCTGGACAGCTACGCACGCGTCATCGATGCGCCGGTCAAGACGCACACGCGCGTCACGTCCGTTGAGCACGCCGATCCCGGCTACCGCATTCAAACCGATGATGGCGAATGGCACTGCCACACGCTCGTGCTGGCAACGGGCGCATGCAATGTCGCCTTGGTCCCGGCTTGCGCGGAAGGCGTTCCGCAGAGCATCGAAACGCTGACGCCGATGGAATACCGCAAACCCAATCAGCTTCCGCCGGGCGGCGTGCTGGTCGTGGGCGCCTCGGCCACCGGAATCCAACTTGCGCAGGAAATTCACCTCTCGGGGCGCCCGGTGACGCTATCCGCCGGCGAGCACATCCGCGCACCACGCCTTTACCGAGGCAAGGATACGCAATGGTGGATGGATGCGACCGGCCTGTTCGATCAGCGTTACAACGAAGTGGAAGACATCGTGCGGGCGCGCTCGCTTCCGTCGATGCAGCTTGTCGGCACGCCCGAGCGGCGGACGCTCGATCTCAACGCCTTACGCGCGATTGGCGTAAAGCTGGTGGGACGGCTGGCGATGATCCGCGACGGGCGGGCGCTGTTTTCCGGCTCGCTCGCCAATCAATGCGCGCTGGCAGATTTGAAGATGGGCCGGCTGCTCGACGGCTTCGACACCTGGGCGCGCGAACAAGGGATCGACGATCAACTTCCGCCGCCCGAGCGACTGCCTCCCACGGAAGTGGATGCCACGCCGGCGCTCGAACTCGATCTGACGCGCGGCGAAATCCGCACGATTTTATGGGCGACGGGATACCGCCCCGATTATTCCTGGCTGAACGTGCCGGTGCTGGATCGAAAGGGGCGCCTCCGCCACGACGGCGGCGTAACGCCCGCTCCGGGGCTTTACGTGATGGGCCTGCAATTCCTGCGGCGGCGCAAATCGGCCTTCATCGACGGCGCGGCCGATGACGCGGCCGATTTGAGCACGCATTTAAAG
>Ga0209596_1003720_pt1 | contig 11872 bp, 22 predicted proteins | sample M_130807_MF_Meta_FD_187314 | JGI IMG/M metagenome (GOLD analysis project Ga0209596, IMG submission 187314) | Freshwater microbial communities from Lake Montjoie, Canada to study carbon cycling - M_130807_MF_MetaG (SPAdes) (version 2) | ecosystem: Environmental > Aquatic > Freshwater > Lake... | reverse complement strand
GCAACTGGTTGGGTTTAATGCGAGTTCTTCGAGTGCCGAGCGCAAACAATGCTCCGAGAGCAAAGCATATAATACATCTAGTTACACTCATTGTGGTTGAGGCGGTTGTGGCAATGGCATCCAGTAGCTTGGCTGCACGAGCATCCAGTCAGGCTCGCAGTCGTCATCGATCCAGCGGTGCACATCTGGACACAGCATGCCGATCTGCCACCAGCCCTCGTCAGTCGATTTCCGCTGGCAGTAGAGGAGTATTCGCTGACCGCTCGGTGCGGTGGAGATTGGTTGGGGTGTCATGGCATTTGTCTGGGGAATTGCAGATGTTCACGAAACAGATTTCGTGAACATATTGGCAGTGTTTGGAAGAGGTCTTTGCGTGTCATTGGGGTTGGGTTGGGGTTTCCGAGTCCCTCCTATCGGTGTAGGTCGTTCCGTCTGAGAATGATTCGTGTAGCCACATTTCGTGTGCTTGCAAAATCGCACTCAGTTTCCCCTGGAACTCCGCAACTCGTGCATCAGCCTCGCTAACAAATGGAGCGGGATTTGTCTGGGGAATTTCGGATGTCGACGAAGCAGATTTCGCCGTGTTAATTTTCTCCGTCTCGCCGTCGAAGGGTCGCCCCCAAATTTTGTCCAGAGTGTGTATAGGAGTAGTTTCCCATCCACACTTTTTAAGCAGTTCGTAGAGTTCGTTGCGTGTCATTGTACGCCCTTAGCTTATTGCGAGTTAGCTTTCTCAAGCCAGTAGTTTGCCAGCCTTTGGTTTTTCTCTACTCCCTCGCCTTTGCGATAAGCATTTACGAGACTGAGCTGAGCATCGTAATTGCCCTGCTCCGCCGCCTTTTGCCACCACTCGACAGCCTGCTCGCTGTCCTGTGGCATGCCGTCTCCGTAGTAGCACATTTTGCCCATCTCGTATTGCCTCCGCGCATCGCCTGCCTGTGCGTAAGCCAGGGTGTTGCCGGTCGTTGGTGACGAAGCAGATTTCGCGACCAAATCATTCTCGAGACAGTCAGCGATCCCGCCGATGAGCCGAGCGTTCTCCATGTCGGCGAGTGCTTTGCGTCTGACAATCTCGCGCTCAATGTACCAGGCCGCTTTCGCCAGATCGTTGATCGCGTCGCCTTTGCTGTCCGCACGCCAGATGTATTTGATCGCGTTGCCGAGACAAAAACTCATGTGCTCAGTGATGGTGATGCACTCGACGCCGGAGCGATGAGTGAGGTAGTGCTGCGGATGGTTGACTGGATCTGGTGTGCTCATTGGCTAAGGTGTAAGTGGTTGACTGCGAAATCGATAGCCTCTGGAAAAGAGTAGCTGACGAGCGTCGGGATGCCGGACCGCTTGAGATCGTCGATGCACTCGCGCTGGTGTTGGCTGAGCCGACCACCCTGCGCCTTGAGCTCGATACAGACAACTCGACCAAGATGCATTACGGTCAGATCTGGATGCCCGCGCCGGATCGTCGGCTTTTGATCGGTCCGGCTGACCAGCACATAAGCACCGCGGCGCCGGAGGTCGATGCACACCAGCTCGTTCAGCTTTTTCTCCTCGCCAGCCTGCCAACGCTCCTGCGCTGGTGATGCCAGCGCGACTGCAATGGCCTGCGCCTGTGCGCTCTGGATACTCTCCAGAGCGCACGGCAGGTTGTTTTTTTGCTGATGCTCTCGCACCTGCTCTTCGGTCATTTTCATCGGTCAGAATACGAAGTCGTCGTTTTCGTCTTTCTCCTCGGCATGCTCAATGGGCTCAGGCTTTTTCAGCCCGGTCACTGGATTAGCGACTCGCGGTGCCGTTGATGCTGGTCGTGGGATGACTGGAGTTGGTCCCCTGGCATCCTTAGTCGCGGCGGCGGTCCGCTGTGCCAGCTCCGCATCGTCGTCCTCGCCACAAATGCCGACCATCGCGCTCAGGCCGTAGCGACGAGCGTAGGTGATCGCCGAACCGAGCCCTTGTGGGTCGTCTTTTTGTAGATGGATGTAGCATTTCGATGCGATCCATTCGCCTGACGAGTGAGTGAGAAGAGTTTCAACATAGTAGCCGATCATGTCTTTCTCCGGCATCTGCACGACTGCGATGCCGTTGCTGGTCAGAGCCTTACGGCATGCGTCCCAGCATGATGCGAGGTCAGCGTAGCGAGTCTTGAAATGCGGGTTGACGCTGTCTTTCACTGCGCCGACCAGCACTGCCTGTGCCTTTGCCAACGCAGTGCCGATCTCCTTGATGCTGTCGCTGCGAGTGCTCATTACTGGCCCTCCCACTTGACTGCCGTTTTCGCGTTGCCGAGGATCGGCGTTTGCACTTTGGCTTCCACCTCCTCCTTGGTCGATCTTTGCTTGATCATCCATTCGCCGTAAGGCGAGTTTGGAGTCGGAATCATGATGAGGTCGAGGAACGCTGCATCGGCTCCGCTCTGCCGGGTCATGCGTTTGAGTTTTGTTTGGTCGATTAACTTGAGGTCGATCGATATACTGATGTTCTGGCTCATTTGTTTGTCTTTCTGTTTTTTGTTTTGGTTTCTGTTCTGGAGAAAGTATTGGTAGCTCATCGACGATCAGCGGAGTGGGCTCTGGCAGTCGCAGTGCGCCGACAGTCTTGCACTGCTGATCGTAGTGCGCTTGGAGCTTGGCTCGCAGAGAAAACTCCGCTGACTTCTTCTCCTGCTCGGCCTGCAGTTTAGCCTGGCGCAAGTCTCGGACTGGTGCCGGGCTGAGCTCCGGCACTTTGTGTGGTCCGATCATGCACAGAGCCTCCAGAGTAGCCACAGCAGTCCGAGGATCGCGCTGGTGAGCACGATACGGATCATCGTGCGGATTGCTCTCATTGTCTTATTGGCTCTCGCCACAAGGTCATCGTGGTCGCTCATCGCATTGTGCTCCGAATAATGCTACGGAGGCGTTCGGACTCAAGTCGCTCAGACTCAAGCTGTAAGAGAGCCAGCTCCAGCTCCATTCGGACCTTTGCGGTCTCGCTGACTGGTGTTTCAAGGCGGTGCGGGATGTGGGCTTGGCAGACCATTTTGCCAAGGCGGCGGTTTTCCCGGCGTTGTGCGCGACCGATAGCGAATGCGCCGGTGCAGATAATTGAGCTGACGATAATGTAGGTGATGATCATTTTTATTTGTGGTTAGGTGCCGAGGAATCCTCGGCACCTCAAAACCCACTCCCTTGTGAGGAGTGGGTGAGGATGGAGAGTGGTGGTCTAGAGAGCTGCGGTCCAGTTGCTCGAGATCCAATCGTTGATCTCGTCGCAGACATTGTCGTCAGGACCAGTGGTTTTTGACGAGCCGTCACCATCGCTCCATAGATCAGTCTGGATGCCTGGGAATTGACGATCGATCATCTTGCAGAGTTTTTCAGAGATCTCGTCTGCATCCTCCTGACTGCACTCGCTCCCGTAGTAGCTCGGCTCGTCGCTGATTTTGACAGTATACTCGCTGTAGTCGACATCGACCATTATGTTAAGCTCGAAAGGATCGCCGTTGTCGGTCGTGCCATCGACGTGCCAGCTCGGCCCAAACTCGATCGCAGCTGCGTCCGGGCTGGCGATCAGCGCGGTGATGCTGTAGATGTCCGGTGCCTTGATGATGATGGTTGGGCGGGTGCCATTGCTCACAGATTCGGCGATGGCGTTGTTGATTTTGGTCATGTTGATCATTTTTATTTGCTTTCTAGGTTTTGCCAGGGTGATTCCCGGCACCTCAAAACCCGCTCCCTTGTGAGGAGCGGGTGAGGATGAAGAGTGGTTGGTTAGATGGGGAAAAAGCAGGTGACGTAGATGCGAAATTCAGAGCCTTCGTAGGTGCCGTAGATGTCGTACATGGTCGAGTCGTCAAGGTCGATCCCGGTATAGTCCCAGTCTGCGCCGAGCTCGTGAAGAGCTGTGGAGAGATCGGTGAATGCACCGACGAATGTTGTTCGGACGATTTCGCTGTATTGGACAGACGTACTGATTGCTGAGAGGAGGCTGGTGGATTTCTTTAAGGTGATCATGGTTATTTGCTTTCTTTGTTTGTTTTTTCCTCAGCGGTCATCGCTTTGGTGAGATCAATCTGCACGCACTCTCTGCCCTTGTCCACATTTATTTTTAATTTTTTTCTCTAAACACCCATTTACCTAGGGAAAACGCTCTGAATTATTTTTTAATTCCTGCTTTTTTGCCTGTCTTTTTGGACGAAAAATCGTGGTCGACGTGGATCATATGCAGGATTCTTGCGTGATATTTGCGGTTGCACCTTCTCCCTCGTTTAAACCACTCATGCACAGCACTATAGCTGGTGCCGAGATGCTCAGCTATGCGACTCATAGCACCGCGCTGGATGGTGCCAGTGTCGGCTGTAAGTCGCTCTCTGAGTAGTGCTATGAGCCTTGGTCCCTCGCTTGTTCGTGGTGTGTATGCCATGCCAGACATTCGCCCACTCTCTCTCTCTTGTCGTCCTTTATTTTTTATTCTCTCATCGCTCGAGTGATGATGCAGGCTGCGACCAGCATGCACATGCACCAGACCGTAGCCACTCCGAGAGAGTCTTTTAGAGCGTCAGGCATCATGCCGGTTGAAGCTCGTAACCGTCGACCGATGAGCCTGGGAAAAATGTGTAGCAGAACCGATGCTCCTCCACTCCACCAGTCTTGGGATCAGCGTTGATGCCGAATGCTTTAGCCAGCGCAATCGACGCTTCGCCAAGGTGGCTGCGCGGTCCGAAGTCTCCGACAATGCACTCGATCTCTCGACCAGTCTCGCTGTCATGCACCACAGCCCGACAGCCGAGCACAATGCCAGCGGCCTGCATGCGCCAGTGGTTTGGCAGGACGATGAACAACTCTGTGGCCGAGTCCAAATACCGAGCTGGATCGGTAATTGCCAGTCCCTCGCGCTGATAGCTGGTCGTGCTGATGTAGTAGCCGGGCGCAGGATCGCCAGCGTGCTGGACGACTGGCCTGCCATTGACCGTGACGATGCCCCACCAGTTGCCCTCGTGGCCAGCATTGGCTAAGTAGTCGAGTGGATCGGTGCCGGGAGGTCCGTAAGCTCCTCGACCTGAGCCGTCGTGACCATTAGCACCGTCAGCATCAATGGTCATGCCAGCGAGGAAAGTGTATGAGCCGTCGTAGTTTAGCGGTGGGAGTTGTTCGGTCATTTGTCTTTAGGATTAAGCTGATCAATGACATAGCCAGCGACTCCAGTCGAGCCGCGAGTGAATCCGAGATACCCGAGAACGATTGATCCGATCAGTCCGTACCGGCACAAGGCTAGTTGCGTAAATGCCTGTAGTTGAGCCGCATTGTCGAGTGTGTAAAGCGTTGCAACATCAGACCAATGCACGATCCAGACGACATACAGACCGCCGATGGTCACCCAAAATGTCCGACTCAGAAAGATCGACAGCACGACGACGATCAGTGCCAGCGTCTGACGGATCGCAGTGCGTAGAGTCATAGCAAAAGCCTTGCAAGCCAGTAGCCTGCAGGAATCGCAGCGACTGGCAGTAGGAAGCCGTAGGGCGGTGGCAGGATCGATGTCAGACGCAAGCAGACGATGCACAGAAGCCCGGCACCGAGCCAGCCGAGCAGGTTGCCGCGATGGTCTGCCAGCCTCTGAGCCTTGACTGCGTCAGCCTTTGCGCCGACAGCAATCCTCGTCTGCTCCTCGGTCTGAGCCTGTAGGTTGCGGATGTCTTGATCGACTTTGAGCAGTTGATTCTGACTGTCCATCAGAGCGTTTGTCGCATCGACTAGCTTAGCTTGCATCCTGGCCTCGCTGGCGATGGCTCGGTCAGCCGCTGCCTTTGCTTCTGCGGTCAGTGCTTGCAAATGCTTGACCGTCAGCACGATCTCTTCCTTGCTGATCTTGCTCAGCTCGTCGTCGGTGATCTGAGCGCAGACCGAAGACGCTGACAGACAGATGATTGCCAGCCATCTCATCGCTGAAACTCCAGCCACTTGAGGATTAGAACCGACTTGGCATCGACTCGATCTTGAGCGGTGCGGATCTTCTGGATATCGATGATCGTGCCTTTGCTATCGTCGATTGCTGACCGCACAGCGACGCTGGCTGATGCTGTGCTAGCCTTGGCTTGAGCCACCGAGACGACTGCTGGCGAAGGCTTTGGGCGGTTGTGCTCACAGGCTGTGAGTGTGACCAGAGACAGCAGAAGCAGACTATTTTTTAAGGTCTTCATCGGTCTGTTTAAAGATCACGCCCTCCCATTTGCGAGTCTGCCAGTTGTGATAAATCCTCTGGCAGAGCGAGATGAACATTGCCAGCGACGCGAGACAGCCGAGGATCATTCCAGCCGTTTTTGCTATGCTATCAATCTCCTCGTGCGTCGATGAAATGACCGCCAGCCAACTGCCAGCCATGCCGACTGAGCCACGCCAGAGGTCGCCAAAGATCTCGTTGCGGAGCATTAGACAGGAGTGGTGATCGGTGGCGTTGGGAAGAGCGCGTTAAACTCGGCGGGAGTCGTCACCGTCACTCCGTCGAGCAGGTCAGCGGTCGCCTGTGCCGCCGCGATTTGCGCGTCCAGTGTGCTTTGATCACTCACTCCTCTTCGCAAATATTTTGCCAGCATTTCCACTCCGTAATTCTCTGCGGTGACTGGGTTTGGGTTGCCGTCCACAGTCGCTTGCCAGCCTCCTGAGCGAGCAAAGAGGAGTATCGCGGCGTCTCGCTGTTCCTCGGTGAGGAAGGCGACATTGATGGTGATAGTGGTGGGCATAAATTAAATGATGCAGGGGATGCGGTAAACCTGCCCCGTAGAGTCTGTGATGGTCAGGGTTGCGTTTGTGGTTGCGGCGAGGACACCCGGTGTTAGTCCTGTGGTCGCGGCGTTTCCGAGTTTTAACGCCGACCCTGATCCAATGGTTAATCCTCCAGTACAAGTTGTCACTCCAGTCACCGCAAGAGTTCCACCCATTGCAATTACCTTATTGCTTGTCACAGTCAGAGCAATGTTTCCACCAGAATCCTTTAGTCCTCCACTCGGCGCAAGCGCAATATAAGAGCAGTTCAATTCTGCCTTATAACAATTAATGCTTGCAGGCGCACCGTTAATTCCTCCGTAAAGTGCAGTAGTCCCATCAGCACCAAATGATCCAAAGGTAATCTGTCCCTGCCCGCCTCCTCCATCAAGTCCGTATAGCGTTGGTTGGGATGTTGTTGTGGTAGAGGTAAAAAACGTTACTCGATGCCCGTTGCTCAAGAAAAGCGTAGTCCCTACATAGAGTTTTTTAGCCACTGCCAAACCGCCGCTAATCATGACTGCGCCTGCGGAAGATGATGTTGCGTCGGTTGTAAGCGAGAACGTGTTCGCCTGCGTAAATGTCTGCACCATTTGCAGTCCCGCCAAAGTCGTTGCCCCGGTCGCATTTGGGAGCGTGATTGTCTGCGAGGTCATGGACGAGGATTCAAGGGTGGTAATGATTCCTGTGCCGTTACCACTCGCGCCAAATCGAAGGCGTTTTGAATCGTCATTTCCGTCCTGAATGTTGACATAGCCTGTGCCTTTTGGGCTGAGATGCAGACCAATATTCGTGTCTGCTCCTTGCGCGTAAATGTGGGTAGGTAAGCCAGCTACGCTCGGCTCAACGGCGATATAGTTGACGCTGGAGGCAACAGGCAAAAGTAGTAGCGTCTGGTTTCCTGCGGTCGATTTGAGCGAGGTGGCGATCAGGTCGCCACCCACCGAAACATTCCCGCTAACAGTCGAGGATGTCGGCGTAATTGCCCCCAGCGTGAGCGTAATCGCCGCGCTGGCGGTTGGGTTAGCAACTGTGCCAGAAACTCCGTTAGCGGTCGTCACCGCGACATTGGTCACTGTGCCCGTCCCCGCGCTGTCCACCGCCCAACTGCCGACTCCTGAGCCATTGGTTTTCAGAACGTAATTATTCTGCCCATCGTCCACCGGCATTGTGAAGGTTTTGTTGACTGTAAATGTCTGCCCACTAGCCACAATCAGCGTCCCACTCGCCGCCGTTGGCGTTGTCCCTTCTAGGGTGTAATCTGGCAGAATCGTGCAGGTAATCGCTGGCAAGGTGGCGATCAAATTGACTGTGTCTCTGATCGAAAACGCCGCGTAATTGGTCACTGCCGTGACAGTCAATAACCACGCTCGTAACTCGTCCGAGTCGAGGAGCAGGGTGAAGGTGTAAACTGTTGTGGTGGTTGATCCAGTCTTGACGCCTGTGGTCGTCTGGCAGAGGTAATCGCCTGCGGTGTCATTGATCGGCTTGATCCCACAAATGAACTGCGGAGCGGTCAGTTCGATGACCACTCCAGACCGCACAAATTGAACAGCGAATGCGATGGAGTCTGACTGGCCGAGAACCAGATTAGGTTGCCGGGCGATCCCCCCGGCGGCACTCGTCCAGAGGAGCAGGTCAAGGTCGTAGTAGAGCGGGATGGTGATGGATGCCATTGGTGATTATTGTAGAGGGAGTTGCGGGTTTGGGCAAGCGGGTTAGGTCTCGATCTGGATGCTCGTCATCAGGTATCCGCTGAAAACGGAGTCGTAGTCGTAAAACGCTGTGTGCTGGTAGTTTAGTGCCCACTCCAGCTTTGCGGTCATGTAAATCTGGTCAGTCTCGCAGACTCCAACCATTGCCAGCGCGTTGTTGTAGCCAGAATACTCTCCCTCGGTCAGAGAGAAATTTGTGCCTGCCCATCCTCCGCTTGTGGTCTTGCTATCGCTTCCTGTGTAGGTTCGGGTCTTTGTGATTTGCGTCCCGCCGCCTCCGAATGTCCACGCGGTCATATTGTCGTTTTCCCAACTGGCAATAAATTCCTGCGGTGATCTGCCCGGCTCGCTGGAGTTTTTGCAGAATTGGCTGAACTCTGCTGGAGAGGAGTTTGGGCGAAAAATTGGGCGAATGCGCTCGTTGCCAGTACCAGTACTCACTCCATCCTCAAACGTTTCCCACGGCACAAGGAATTCAACTGTCCTGTGATCGTTGCGAAGAGTCGTAGTCCTCGCCCCTGCGCTCTGGTTTTTGATGTAGAGGTTGAACCTGCACTGCCAGCAACAGCATCCTCTGTTTGCCACCCAAAACTTGTCGTAGTCACTCGGCGCGTCGTGCTTGATCTGGTATGCGGTTGGGTGTTCTCGCGTCCATCCGTAGTCGTTGAATTTCACATTATCCCCATTCCACACCTTCGTGTAAACTGTTCCATCCACGAAATTTGTGACTGTGGAACTTGCATAAAACTCCATCGCAATAGTCATCAGCGTCCACGGCTTTTTGCTGTCTTTCTCCGCTGTGCATCCGAGTAGGCTCATTAGCTGAGAGCGTACAGATGCTCGTCGCCACCGCACAGCTCGTAGGTTTGCGAGCCGCGCACATTTTGCGGATCGACGATACCAACAAACGCCAGCCCATTGGATAGACCAGGGGAGATATTGGCGATCTTGACGTAGAGCGCACCAGTGGTGCTGGTCGGCGGGTTGATGCCACTGGTCACCGCGTAACTCACTCCAGTGATGGATCCTGCGCTGTTCACATCGACCTTGAGGTAGACGACTCGGTCACCTGTTGTGACCGACAGCGTCGGCACGGGGATCGCATCGATGCGCGTCCCGCCGAGCGTCGGCACGCTGGCACCAGCGGTGGCCTCGTTATTTTCGCCGAATGTGCCGTTGTATGCTGAGAATCTGGCGGTGGTGCCGGTGGTCACGTCGAAGATGTTCAGTGGCAACGGACCGCCGACGGTCGCGATCAATGCCTCGGGCTGAATGCTCAGGCAGTAGCCACGAGCGTCGAACGACATGGAGCGAGAGAATAACTTGGTCGAGCCGCCGCTGGTCGTAGCTCGCACCACACTCCCGCTCACGCCCAGACTCTGGTTGTTGCCGACAGCGGTCAGCGGTGGTCTGTCTCGGTGCCAGAGATCGATCCACGGACCGCTGACATAGCCAGCAGAGATCGCGTCACCGCTCCCGCCCCAAGGTCCAGTCGTGCCGTTTGGACCGCTGTAGCTGGACGCGTACCGGCATGTGCCAAGCTCATACTGATACTGGTAGGCACCTGGACCAACTCCCAATGCCATTTCAGGCGCGATGGTCACAAGCACTCCCCGCTTATCGAAGATCGGTGTGCGCTGGTAGTATTGGTAAACGCCTCCACCAGACTGCGATACAAAGGTTCGCGTGCCACTCACCGGAGTGATGGAGTAGTAGCCGTCCACCGCACGCACAAACGGCCCGACAACGCCATAGCACGGCGATTCTGAGACGGTAGCGGTGCGGATGACTCGCTCCCTGTGCCAAGTGTCCAGCGCAGCCGATGCCTGAGAAAAGCCTGTCGGGATATTGCCGTAGTTGGTCGGCACAATGGACGGCGAGTCGGTCACGCCTCCCCACGGACCGTAGGTGCCTCCTCCGCCTGTTGCGGTGGTCACCGACGCGCCGAAGTGACAGGACGCCAGCACATAAGGGTTGCTGTAGTCGCCAGCCACATATTTATCGCCGAGTGCCTCAATGGCTGTTCCGCCACCACCACGCTTGACTCGGATGCCGAGCCCAGCGACTGGCGTGGATTCCTCCACATATCGCACCAAGGCATTCAGCTTTGTCGCGGTGACCTCGTCAGAGAAAGGACGGCCTCCCTCAAAGACTGGCAGTATTTTGTCCTGTGCCATGCTTAGGCTTCGACGGCGCGGACGATAATGTTGGCGGCAGCGGTGTTGGCTTTGGCGTGGATGGTTGCGCCTTGGTTGTAGGCGATCATTAGTCCGCCAGGCGCACCGCTGACGGCGGCGAGTCGGATCTGGTATGTCGTGCCGTTAAAGCCGATATCGACATAGTTCGTCGGGTCAATATTCTGGAGCATGTAGACGCCGACGGTGCCGAGGTCGCCGAAGACGATCACCTCGTCTGTGGTCCCGATGTTCTGGATAAGATCGCAGTATTTAACGCCGGTAACGTCTTGCGTCACGTTGCATTGAGTCGAGAGTGCTGCGCTGGATTTCGCGTAGTTGAGCTGTGCGGAGAAGGAGAGTTCTGAGGCCATAGGTTGTTGAGTTTAAGCGTTTGGACCGGCGAGCGTTTTGTCGGCGTCGGTCAGCGTCTGTGGTGATGCTGGGTTGAGTGGTTTCGTGTAGATGTTTGGGTTCCAGAAGGCCGGTCCGCTCATCTGCCAGTCCTCGGTCACGCTGATTACCGACGCCTGTTTCTTCCACGACATCGCGGTCTTGAGCCAGTTTCGGTTGGTCGATGGCTGGTTGGGGATAGTCGGCGCGGCGTATCCCACGTCCGAGTAATCGCTGGGGATGGTGCCTTGGATGTAGGTCACCCGGTAACTTCCGCCGTAGTTAAGGTAGGAGTCAAATCCACGCCGCTTCAGCTTGTAGAGCAGTCGTCCTGCCTGTGTGCTTTTGCTGGGCGCAGGTGGGCCGATAAGCGCAGGATCGACCGCCGGTGCGAAGGTCGAGAGCGCAGAGTACTCAATGTTGTTTTCGATAGCGTTGTTGATCGCGGCCAGCTCGTTGGGCACGACTGCCGGTGACTCTGGCGGGTAAGAGAATTTTGGATGCGTCTCGATGGGCTCGCTCGATGTTGTGGCGTTGAACTCATACTGAGCCATGCCTTTAGGGTTGGCGATGCCCACACCTTTGTAGATCGCTTTCACGGTCATGATGTCTCCGGCCTCACGGTTGGCTGAACACTCGTAGAGACTCAGCGCGGAGATGGTCGGATGCTTGGCTCCGAGTGCAGGCATGGACGACAGACCGAAGCCGATGGCACTGGTCTTGTAAGTGACGGTGGCGGTGGCGGTGCCGTCATTGCTGATGGCGATGTCGTAGCCGTCAGGCTGGGTGATCTTGGCAGCTAATGATGCACTGCCGATGGTTGATGTGCTCATTTAGTCGGCCAGTTTGAGGT
>Ga0209596_1003717_pt1 | contig 11880 bp, 17 predicted proteins | sample M_130807_MF_Meta_FD_187314 | JGI IMG/M metagenome (GOLD analysis project Ga0209596, IMG submission 187314) | Freshwater microbial communities from Lake Montjoie, Canada to study carbon cycling - M_130807_MF_MetaG (SPAdes) (version 2) | ecosystem: Environmental > Aquatic > Freshwater > Lake... | reverse complement strand
TACCATAAAAGAAAAGAGTTTATGCTTGCTAAGATGAATCACGATCTTAAGATTTTAAGCAACAGAGGAAGATTCATTAAAGCTATCTTAGATGAGAAACTTAAAATAAACAATGTTTCTAAAGCTCTTATCATAGAAGGTATTATAGAAATGAAGCTTGATAAGATAGACGACTCTTATGACTACTTATTGAGAATGCCAATCTACTCTTTAACAAAAGAACTTTTTGAGAAACTTAAAGAAGACTTCACTACCAAAAAAGGTGAGATAAAGAAATTAGAAGAAACAGATCCTAAGGATATGTATTTAGATGACCTTAACGATTTAAAGAAAAAATTTAAATAATTGGATTATTCTTCGTATCTTTGTAAATATACATAAAGTTATGGACAAAAAAAAATCACTGAGAGACTTTGCACCAGTCGGAAAGAAAGAGTGTGAATCAAACTGTAAAAGAGAAGTCGCTATGACTCCTGATGGTCCAGTAGTTGTATGTACTGGATGTATGAGAATAGTAATCGACAATCGAAAATAATGGAAAAGAAACTCAACGACATAAAGAGATATCTGAGAGACATAAAATTCTCTATTATATTCGGTGAAGGACAAATAACATTGAAGAATGATTTAGAAGAATTTAGTGGTAAAGTTCCTTTCTTCTTTGGTAAATCACATCAAAATAAAAGAAACAAATATATCGAACAGATGAAGGAACTTGATGGTGTTCTTACTGGATCGGCAGCTCTCTGCATGTATCGAATAAACGGAGTTCAGATATTCAAAAGAAATCCCAATGATTTAGACTTTATGGTGTCGAGAGACAACTTCATGAAGTTTTGTGGTATGAACAACTTTACTAATGTGAAGTACACCAACCAGGTAGTCTCACTGGATTTCTATACTGGAAAGAATAGAGGAGAAGATAGTTATGGGTGCCACAGAGGATACCGTTTCTATACAGACTTTGATGTTATTGGTACTGATGAAGAAGTCGATTATGAAGTGGTTGGTGATCTGAAGGTTGCTAAATTGATGGATATAATAAACTACAAGCTTCATCTGATTGACAAGTATATGAAGGATATAACTAATAGAGATGCTGAGAGTGAGTCGAAAAAACACATCCATGATTTGTTTATGATTGTAACTACAATAGCGGCGAATGAAAGCAAAACGGCTTAGTGACAAGAAGATACACATTACATGTGATATGGATATATTCTGCAGTAGTGTACCAGAGGTATTGATAGAAACATTCTCCGCTCGATTCGTATATAAAAAGGTAAAAAGCCACTATGTTGATGGAACTACTATCGAGGCATACTATGCTAACATAAAGCCAGGATTCATCGCAGGAATTTGTAACAAATATCGTATAAAGAAGAAGTTCGTATTTACTCCACACAAAGGAAGAATGGGAAATCTAGTCGTTGTTGATGTGGAAGGAGAGAAGGTAAATGTAGTATTCTGTGACATACTCTTCGCAGATCCTGAATGGTATACTGCTTGGAATAGAGAAAAACAATTAAAAATTTTGTTGGGATAGTAAACTTTTTATATATAAACACATATGTAAAATAATATAGTCCGACCGGCCCATGGTAGATGGGGGTTTCTTCAAGTGGATTTATTTGGTTTTAAAATTAATTAAATAGACATAAATATACATGAAGAAATTATTATTAGCAACGATATTTGTTTTGACGAATATAGTTGCATTTTCACAAGTTGCTAATTACGCATATACAGCAACTACAAGTACTTGGGCATCGAATGCAACACCAACAGTTATAACAGGACTCCAAAGTACAAGTACTGTCGATATTAATGATGTTTTATCATCAGCTATTAATATCGGGTTCACATTTAATTATGGCTTTACTGATTACACTCAGTTTAAAGCCAGTGAAAATGGGTTTATAACCTTTAATACAGCAAATACTTCATCCCAACCAACAAATAATCTTAACACATCAACTGAACGGACTATTGTTGCAGTTTTATGGGATGATAATAACTTAACCTACAATTCTTCACCATATAGTAATGTAAATTATAAACTTACTGGTACATCACCATCTAGAGTTCTTACGATAGAGTGGAGTAGATTAACTTGGATTAAAACTAATAATACTTCCGGAACTATTAACTGTCAAATAAAATTATATGAAACGACAAATGTTATTGAGTTTATTTACGATAGATCAACCACTGGATATTCACTAACGAATAACCCAACAACAAGTATAGGATTAGGTGGTCCGACATCTGGTGATTTTTTGAGTCTTAGTGATCTTAAAGCATCTACTTATCCAACAAGTTCAAACGTAACAGAAACATCTACGATAGGAACTACGCCAATGGGTCTTATCTCCGGTGCTTCAAATAATAGTACAACTAATAATTTTTCTTCAACTCAGTTAACTACTAGAATCGGAAATGGAACTAAATATAGATTTACACCACCATTAGTAAATGATAATTGTAGTGGTGCCATTGTAATGACAGTGAATAGTTCAACTACTTGTACAACAACTACTTCAGGAACTACAGTAGGAGGAACTTTATCATCAACTGCATGTTCTGGTACTGCCGATGATGATGTATGGTATAAATTTACTGCAACTCAATCATCTCACGATTTAAGTGAAACACCCGTAACTATAGGTGATGCAGTAGTTCAATTATATTCTGGTACTTGTGCCTCATTAACTTCTATTGCCTGTATTGATAATTATTCTGTTTCAGATGAAACATATTCAGCAACAGGACTTACTACAGGGAATACATATTATGTTCGAGTTCATAGTTACGGTAACGGTACAGGTCAGGGGACTTTTACTATGTGTGTAACTTCACCATGTTTAGGTACACCGACATCAAGTGCAGGTACATCAGTTACATCAAGTAGTTTTAGTGCCAATTGGAGTGCCGTATCTGGAGTTAGTAGTTACCTTTTAGATGTTGCAACTAATAATACATTTACATCTATGGTTTCTGGATATAGTGCATTATCGGTAGGTAACGTAACTACATACTCAGTTACTGGTCTATCCCCATCAACAACTTATTATTTTAGAGTTAGAGTTAATAATAGTATATGTACAAATAGTACAACTCAAACTGTTATTACTAAACCAGCCAATGACGAAAGTAGTGGAGCTGTGACATTAACTACAAATTCTACTGGAACGTGTACTACGACAACTACCTCTACAACAATAGGCGCAACTCAAACTTTAGCAGCACAATCGAGTTCTGGTACTGCCGATGATGATGTTTGGTTTAAATTTGTTGCCGCCGCACCATCTCTGGATATGACGGTAAGTTTAGGCACAATTGGAGATTTAGTAGTAGAGGCATATACAAGTTCACTAGTTTCTATTGGAGTTGTTGATGCTTCATTTAGTACTGAATCAGTTTCATTTACTGGTCTTACTATAGGTTCTACATATTACGTTAGAGTTTATAGTTTTGGTTCTTCAACTTCTAATAGAGGAACTTTTACAGTATGTTTAGCAACACCACCGACTATTTCAACATCAGGAACTCTTACAAGTTTTAGTTCTTGTTCAGGAAGTGTATCATCAGAAAAAAGTTTTTCAATAACTGGATATGGTTTACTTGCTAATATAACAATAACCGCTCCTACTGGATTTGAACTATCTACTACTTCGGGAGGTACATTTACATCACCTATAACATTAACACAATCAGGAGGTGGAGTAAGTGCTACAACTATTTATGTTAGAATGAAATCAACAGCAACTGGATCACCTTCTGGGAATATAACTTGTGCTAGTACGAGTGCAACTACTCAAAATGTTGCTGTCAGTGGAGTTGTTTCTCCAGTCTCAGTAGGTGGAGTAGTAGATTCTAATCAAAGCGTTTTATCAGGAGGTAATGCGGCAACTGTTAATCTTAGTGGACACACAGGATCTGTTACTAAATGGCAGAGATCCACAATTTCTGATTTTAGTACTTCGACTGATGTAGCAAATACTACTACGTCAGTAAGTGGTGCTTCAATGGGTGCTATAACACAAACTATTTATTATAGAGCAGTTGTTCAAAGTGGAACTTGTGCAACTGCAAATTCTGCATATGTTAAAATAACTATGGTAGCTGGGTTACCAATAGAACTTCTATACTTTAATGGGGTTGCATATGGTAGGGTAAATAATCTTTATTGGTCAACTGCTTCAGAAAACAACAACGACTATTTTAACATAGAGAAGACGAAAGACGGAAAAGATTGGAGTTCAATAATGACTGAAAATGGTGCAGGAAATTCTTCTACTCAGTTATATTACTCTTTCAGTGATAATAATGTTGAAAAAATTATAAACTACTATAGACTAAAACAAACAGACTACGACGGAAATTTCAAATACTCTGACATAATATCGATTGATAATACTGATAAGAAAGTTGAGAAAGAAATCTATAGAGTAGTAAATGTTCTTGGACAAGAGGTTGACTTAGAATACTACAGAGGTCTGGTCATAATAGAATATAGTGATGGATCTTCCATAAAAATCATAAAATAAAAACAACCCGCTTTGAAGAGCGGGTTTTTTTATGTATATTTGTATCATGGAATACGGTGAAAACATAACGAATAGAATAAAGTCTGCTTTGTATGGCTTTCACAAACTTCTATCTATCGAGAAATTCGACGATTTAAACCACAAGGTTTACTATATAAAAATTGATTATTACAACAACGAACCGAGATTCACAATCGAGTATGCTTTCTTCGACTTTAAAGTAGAGCTTAGAGATTCGCGTATAGATTTCCTTTTATTAAATAAAAAAGAAGATTTAGAAGAGAATTTCGACGTTGAAAAGAAACTTAAATAATAAACTACACACACTAAGATGAAGAAAGAGCAGATTGAAAATATGATAGATAAGAAGATAGAAAAATCTCTATCTGAAAAAGAAAATATATCTATTATCATGCAAGAGTTAAGTAGGATGTCAAACAACATAGCGAAGACTCTTGCTAAGATTGAAGTACGTGTGGATGACTTTGATGGAGTAGAATTTGATTTCATAGAACCAGTTCGTGTAAGATATGTCGTTCATTATGTTAGACATTGTAGAAAGAGAAAGACGGATCTTGTATGGCTTCTAAGAAAAGGTGTACAGCTTAAAAAAACAAATCCAGAAATGTTCAAGCTATTGAAGTTCAAAGAGAAAATTACAACACAATAAAAAATATGTTCAACAATTGGTGGCTCCTTTCCCGTGTTATTAAATAAATAAACACCAAATTTTATTTGGTGTTTATTTAATTGGTTTAATACTATTTTCCAGTAGTATATTATAGTTTCTTTTCGAATCACTTAGCTCCGACTCTAATTTTTCAATACGACCTTCTTTCTCTGCAAATATTTTTAGATTAGATTCTAATTCTTTTTCTCTTTCGGAAAGTGACTTTAAATCTTTGTCTATCCTTTCCTGAAGTTTAACGTACTTTTCATCAATCTCTTTCGATGATTCTAACGACGCTCGGTCTAAATTTCTTTCTTTTTCATTGATATTTTGAATTTTATCGTCTAAATCCAAGTTTTTTTCAATCAGTTCTTTCGATTTTTCTCTAAGTTCGTCTTCTTTTTTGTCTAAAGATTTTAGGTCTTCTTTGTACTCACCTTCTCTCTTTTCCACTCTTTTGATTCTGATATCAATCTCGTCTTCTTTTTCTTTGATTCTTTTTTCTCTGCTATTTAAATCAGATTCTTTTCTTTCAAGCTCTTTTACAACCGATTCATCAACAACCGTACCTTTAGAAGTATTTTGTTGTATAGAAGAAAGAACCATCTCTTCGATGAAGGGAATCAATTTCTTTGTTAGAACCGCAGGTGTTGGTAGCTTGTTTGCTTTTATATAAGTCAGAAGCTCAGCTTTCCAGTCTATGATTTCAAAAAATTCCGGATTGTTGTCTATTATATCCTTATCTATGGGAATTATATCCGATTTTATTTTATAGTTATATTCTTCCAATATAGTACCCGCCTTCAGAATGAATATCTTTTTATCTGGTGATAGGTATTGAAATTCTTTTACTACTTTATGTTTTATCTTCATCTATATGATATGATTTTTATATATATATTTTATTATTAATAACCTCTTTGTTTTGAAACATTATGATTTTTTTACATAAAATAGTAATGAAGAAGGGATTTAAACTAAGATGTAAAGAAGATATCAATAATATGATTGGTATGCCTCTTTTCAAAAAAGATGAAATATACGAAGTTCTTTATGTTAATCATGAGAGTACAGAAGTTCGTGTTTGTCTTAACCATATTCTTTATGCAAACGAATATAACTCATGGTCATTGGAATGGGTAAACAAAAATTTTAAGAAAGCATGATAAGAATAAGTAAAGGAAACAAAGTACAAAAGATAATGATTGGTAATTCAGAAGTTTCTTCTGTATTTATTATTCCAGGTGTAACAAACTACACAAACGTTTTCACCTATGGAAACATATTCTGTCTATCAAACGATAAACAAGAAGAGTCAGCTAACATATTTTTTGCCAATGAAGTAGATCTGGAAAGGTTTGCAATCCAGTTTGTTAAGGATATGAAAAACATAAGTGCTCCTATCAATGTCAATGTTGAACAGAAAGCGTCTTAACATAATATAGCGAACAAAGCTGGTGAGCTTACCGCACAAGAACCAACTCTTGATGAAAAAAGAGATGAAAAAATTGATCAAATATTGAAGTGAAATTTTTATGTATCAGAAACTATTTTGAGGATTCGTCAAGCAGGGCGAGATGGACAAAAGGAAAATACTACGAAGGACGAATGGCGAACGGATTCGATAAAGAAAATGGCATAACCTGCTATCTAGTGTCGAATAACTATGGAATAAACGACGATATAGAATACTTCGTTAAGACGAAAGAATATAAAACTTATTTCAAATCGATAGAAGACGTAAGAGAAGAAAAAATAAACCAAATATTAGATGTACGAGATAGTAATGACGACCTGGTATCAAGAAACACCAGGACAGGATTATGAAGAAGTTTATATGAATAAGGGATTCGATGATATGGAATCCGCCTGCGAAGTATTCTCTAAAGACTATCTTAACATATTAGAACAATTTCCTGTTGAAAAGATAGAGATTAGATTCAACAGGAACAGAACAAAAGAATCCCAAAGAGACGAAAGGATTGAAGAGATACTCAAAAAGTAATATATAAAAATAAAACAATAAATATGAACAATTAGATTACAACACCGAAAATCGAATGGCGAACAAAACAGATCTCAGATAAAGATCTAGCCTTAAAACTATACAGTGCCATAATGGACATGTATGGATTCTTAAAGAGAAATGAAGACAAATATTGTTTCTATCATGACAAATGGGGAATAACTTCACATCAAACGGCCACATATTCCAACGGCCAGGTTTATCAGAAACCTATCTACACCAAAATACCTACACCAACAAAATACGAAACTAACAGACTTTTCTTATCTATCGACGATGGAAATGGAAAGCAACAAGACTTATCTGCAATAAGAATGAGGATCATAGACAATTCTGACTGTGATGATGGATACATCGGTGGTACAAAGACCACATATGCATTCTGTATGCCAATAATGACATACACTTCTGATTATCCGAAGACTATGAATAAACTTATAAGTTTCATAGGAAAAATTCCGAAAAAATCAAGGAATAAACTAATAAAAGCTTTATATTTGTATGATATAAAAGAAGAGAAAGATTTTTCCTCTTATGAACGATTGTTTTCTCGTCTTTCTAAACGTATGGGTCTTTCATTTGGTAAACGATGGGATAATAATGAAATCTCATTTGATAGAATCGGTCCAACTTATTCAGTACTCGGAGATAGAAATAGAAAGTTAAACAAATTATTTAGAAACAGAAAATGGCATACTTAAGCGACAGCGACATAATGGCATGGAACGACCGCATTCCACCGGAAACCAATCTTTACATAGGTGCAAGATATTCAAACATGGCATCGCAGCCAACGATAGTCTTCTCATTGAGAGATTCTCATATGTATCCGACTAGCTATGATCAGAATGGTCAACAAAAACAGAGAGAGATTGGAGATCCAGACTTCAAATATCGATTCGCTTTCTCGATAGCAAGCAACAGAAAAGAAGAATTCTATTCGATATTCGATAAGTTGTCAAAAGAATCTTTTGATAACCACGTACTTACCGCGAACGGCACGACCACCGCATTGAAGCTTGATAGAAAGATAACAGACGAGCCTACTAAGACCCTTCATAAAGTCTTTGATAAAGAGTATATGAGACTGGAATATGATTTCAGTGGAAAGCTTTCTTCTATAATGGCCTATGTGTGTTTATTGGAAACAAGTATAGAATACTTCTCGATGATATGGGGTTATGACGAGGACGGAAACGAATACAACCTTTTAAAATATCCTATAGGAAACGTGGTTTCACCGGCAGACGACAAATCTAAAGACTATTTGATATTGGATTACAAGTTTATCAGAGCAGGTTCTTTTATTATAAACTATGTTGCTTGTGAAATGTTCGCAGATAAGAACTCGCCTATTGTAAAATATGGTCCGGTTCAAACATTCTCCGAAAAAAACCTGGTTTGGAGCAGGAACAATCGAATAGACGATTTATTGAACTGATAAATAAAATTTGGATAAGTAAAAGTATATCCATATCTTTGTATAGATTCGAGTGCGTAATGCGGGATGGACCCAAGCCCTTTATGGTTGACTAAGTGTGAGTTCGATTCTCACCTCGGATCTTTTTAAGCGGGTAGAACTTAAAGCAGCGTGGAAGTTGCATTGTCTTCTAACAACAATGGTATCGGGTTCAAATCCTGCTACCCGCACTAAAATTTTAGTAATGATAATAACAATAATATTGTTCATCTTGTCTTTATTTCTTCTCAAAAGAAAAGGTTATGAAGAATATGGTGTTGCTGGTATGCTTATCAGTATTGTGTTTCTGACATCATTACTTATCTATTATATATGCACGAAATAAAGAACATAGATCCTTCTGAACTAAACAACTTCTTAGCTGAAGAAAGAAGAGATTGTCAATACTTTTGGCATGTTGGTCGATTGAGAAGACCACGATTTGAGGGTCTTATTCAGATGTGGAAATCAGAAAGACAAAGAGTTCTTTTCTATAAAATGTTTGAGGTTTTTTTAATAAAATATACTATGAGTGGAAGATGGAATGGTCAGACAAAGTCTGAGTTCGATAAGAACTTTAAAAGAGTATCTGATATTGTCGCTAAGTCTGATGGCGACAAAGAAAAGGCAATAAAACTTGCTAAGCAACAGACTGCCAAGATTACAGATGAATGGAAGGCCATAAATCGCGCGATGGCTGCGAAACAAGCAGGTCATGAGTATATCTTTGAGGTATTCTTTCAAAGAGCTTATGAACTTGGGACAGTGACGAAGCAAGAGTACAGAGAATATAAGCTTGATAAATTGGGAATCTGATGATGACTGTACAACTATTATACAAAACTATAATATACATAAAAGAAAATAAACGAATTTTAAATAAAGAAATATGAGCAAAGAAAAAGAAAAGGTAATAGTAGTATCAGACCTTTACAAAGAAATCTATACAAACTTCAACGTAAGTACTCAGGTAGAGAACATGAAAAATCTGGATAAGAGAGAGTTATATCTATTGCTTACATTTGCATTAGACAAACATTCTGATGAAGATCCAGTTGTTATACACAACTTTCAACCCTTCAAAGATGAAGTGATGGAAATCTATGACATTCAAGACGACAAAGAAACAACTAATGAAGTTTTGTTGGCACTAATCGAAGAGACTGGTGATAAATACATCGAGACTGATGATCTTGTTGACTCTGAAGGTAACAAGCTTAGAGAACCATATACGAAACAAGAAGTTAGAGAAGCAAAGATTGACATTCTTAACGAAGAAAAATAATAAATAAAAAATGTTTGGATATAAAATAGGATATAGAATAAAAGTTTGGAGAGTATACTGGAGACGTTGGAAAAATCGTCTTGATAATAGTATTACTCCAGATGAAAACAAAATCATCACACCTTCTCAAGAAAAAGGGATAAAACTTTGGAGACTATGTTTGAAAGATAGCTCTACAAAGCTGGCATTCAATACCAATGGTGTCCGTCAAATTGAAAAGGAAAACTTGCTTCTTGTCTTTCAACATAATCTAAGCGGAGAGTCTGTTATGACTATAATGGACATAAACGACAACAACAAAAACATCTACGAACTAAACATTCTCAATAGACAATCACTCTATGTTTGTGATCTTTTTGATGATGAAATGGATAAACGAATGAGTCTTGCTGAAAAAACTAAGCGCCAGATTATAGAAACCGATTTAGATAATCTAGTGGTTGTTCAGGAAAATCTTTTGAAAATTAAGATACAGAAAGAAGTTAAGTGAAAAAAGTCGCATCAATAGTGCGACTTTTTGTTTTTTGTTATGTTTATGATCCTTTTTGTCCAACACAAATTATCGGTAGCCGAAATAACATGTGTTGATATGTTATTCAAAAATCCATCGTAGATAGAAATCTTGTGGTCGATAGTCGGATAATCATTGTCAATATGAGATAGACTGAAATTGTCCCTTATATATGTACCATCATAAAAATCAGTACCGTCCCAATCTAATAGTTTTATTGATTGTTTGGTCTGGTTTCTAACTATTAGCTTATATAGTTCCCAGTCTGATTTATTGACGAGTTTTATCCAAGATCCATTTTCTTCCCTGGTGAGACGGGTTGTTAAATTTGCGGCTGTTCTAAAATCCTCGATTTGGGATGGGTTGTCTACACCATATTTTTTATTTAAGGCAGATTTTATTTTTTCAGTATCCATAAATGGATTCACATAACCAAACTTTTCTAAGTTTGTTTGATTTCTCTTAGTAAGATAATCACCAGTCTTACTATAATGTTCAGTTCCATATTTTTCATTAGATGTCTTTTTAACTCTTTCTGTATGTTCATTAGATTTTGAATAATATTCTACACCGTATCTATTTATGCTAGTTTCTTTTGATTTAATATGAGAGCACTTATCACATGTATAAATAGGAAACTTTTCATTTCTTTCTTTATTTTTTGTATATGCTTGGAATTTTATATATCTTTGTTCCTGACAAAGGTCACATTGAACATTTATCTTTTTGTTACTCTCTTTTTGAAGATGTAGTTCAGTATCTATTTCGATTATATCTCCAAGTTTGACATCAAAGAATTTTATATAATGTTCTATATTATACTTTGCGATTTTGACTTCTAACTTTTTATCTAGTATCATAGTATTTATGTTTATTTTTATATATAAAAAAATAAACTCTCCCTATTATACTTTTTAATAAAAAATAAAAAAAAATATTGTAATCTAAACTTTTGTCCGTATTTTTGTAAAACAATAACTAAATAACATAGTAAATATGATAATTAAGAACATCCACGAGAAACTTTTGAACGGTATTCAAACAATGCTTATCGATACAAAAATAAATTTACCATATTATGGGGAAATAAATTTACATATCAATTTCCATGAGCAAGACTCTATCGGCACTTGTGCGGTAAACGTGACGAGCAAAGGAATGAACTTCTACTACTCTCCGAAGTTCTTAGAGAATATGTCTCAAAAAGAAGTGAACTTTATCACTCTTCACGAGGATTTTCACTTGTTGTTCAACCACCCTCGCAGAACAATCACTGGACAGTACGACCACAAAATGTCGAACATCGCTCAAGATATGATTATCAACCATATCATCTGGGAAGATATCTCTCATTCATTTGTTGAGATTCCTAAGTCTGC
>Ga0209596_1003714_pt1 | contig 11885 bp, 9 predicted proteins | sample M_130807_MF_Meta_FD_187314 | JGI IMG/M metagenome (GOLD analysis project Ga0209596, IMG submission 187314) | Freshwater microbial communities from Lake Montjoie, Canada to study carbon cycling - M_130807_MF_MetaG (SPAdes) (version 2) | ecosystem: Environmental > Aquatic > Freshwater > Lake... | reverse complement strand
CGCACACTTCATCAAGACAGACTATCAGCCGACATATTATCTGCCCACCAACGAATACACCGGCGAGGCCTCGCTCGACGGCACTCCATTGATGCCACATGTGCAGGACTCCATTCGAGACGGCCGAGACTTTCTGTCAGAACATCCCGACGCATTCGGCAATATTCAATGCGAGTATATGTTGTTGTCCGATGTGTATGGCGCGATCGACATCGTGCCAGAAATGGAACGACTGCTGATGTGGAATGTCGATATCGAAGTCGAATCCGAGCAGAGTTTCGCACCACCCGAAGATCCATATAATGCCGTGACCGCCATTACGGTGATGTGGCGTCACCGCGGTCAACGCGGCACGATCACCTATGGATTGCAGCCGTATGTCGCAGCCGAGGGCGTCGAGTATGTGCAGTGTGCAAACGAGAAGGCGTTGCTGAAGCAATTCGTTCAAGACTGGCGCGAGGATTATCCCGATATTCTGACGGGATGGAACGTGCAGTTCTTCGACATTCCGTATCTGGTTGGTCGCATCACACGAGTATTGAGTGAGTCCGCCGCAAAGTCTCTGTCGCCGTATCGGCAATTGACTGAACGGAAGTCGATGTTCTATGGGCGTGAACAAACCGCCGTAGAAATTCGTGGGATTGCGACGCTCGACTATTTGGAACTGTATCGTAAGTTCACCTTTACACAACAAGAGAGTTATCGACTCGATCATATCGCACACGTCGAACTCGGCAAACGCAAGATCTCCTACACAGAGTATTCGTCGCTTTCCGCCTTGTATGCGGAAAACTATCAGAAGTACATGGACTACAACATTCAAGACGTGCAGTTGGTGGAGTCGTTGGACGACAAGATGAAACTCCTCGAACTGGTGTGTGCGTTGGCGTATAGTGCCAAAGCGAATTACAACGATACATTCCGTCAGGTGCGTTTGTGGGACGTGATGATTTATCATCATCTTCGTGCGCAGCATCAACAGATTCCGCCCAGAACATCTGCGGATAAAGATGCGCAGTATGTCGGCGCGTATGTGAAACCCCCACAGGTCGGGCAGCATGCGTGGGTCTGTTCCTTTGACGTAGCCTCCATGTATCCACACATCATTCGTCAGTGGAACCTGTCACCAGAAACATTGGTTGCCCATCGTGTCTCGACACTGACCGTCGATGCGTTGCTCGACCGTATCGATGTCAAGGATTATCTATGGGATGGTGATCACGTACCCGAGGGCTATGCTCTCGCGGCGAATGGGGTGTTGACGCAGCGAGACAAGGAAGGCTTTCTTCCCGCAATGCTCAAGACGTTGTATGCTGAACGTATTCGTTTTAAGAACCTTGAGACGGAGGCCAAGAAGCGTCGAGAAGTTCTCTCGAAGGATGATCCACAGTATGCGACGCTGACGAGGCAAATCTCGGCGTATCATAATCAGCAGTTGGTTCGCAAGGTCGGTCTGAACTCGGCCTACGGTGCGATCGGCTCCAATTACTTTCGATACTATGACATGGATATGGCGGAAGCGGTGACACTCACGGGGCAATTTGTGATTCGTGATGTGGCCAACACGGTGAACAAATATCTCAACGCAAAATTTCACACGATCAACGAGGATTACATTGTGGCGTCGGATACCGATTCCATTTATGTGCGACTGGAACGTATCGTGGATAAATATAAACAGTTTGCGCCCACGGCTTCAATGGAAGATTGTGTGCGAATGCTGGACAAATTTTGCAAAGATAACATCGAGCCGGTGTTGGCGAAGTCATTCGCACAGATTGCAGAATATCTACATGTCGCCGTGCCCTGTCTGTCGATGACACGCGAAGTCATTGCCAACAAGGGCGTCTGGACAGCGAAGAAGCGATATATTCTCAATGTGTGTGACAATGAAGGTGTGACCTATCGAGAACCCAAGTTGAAGATTATGGGCATCGAAGCGGTGAAGAGCAGTACGCCGGCGCTGTGTCGTCAGATGATTATTGATGTGCTGAAGCTCTTTATGAATCAGACGCAAGAAGATGTCTGGTCGTATATCAAGGTGCAGCGCGAGGTCTTTGGTCGTGGCAAGTTTGAAGATGTCGCGTTTCCTCGATCGGTGAATGGTCTAGAAAAATATAATACCCATGATCGAAAAGGTTGTCCGATTCAGGTGAAAGGTGCACTCATTTACAATGAGCATATTGCGTCCACGAAGAAGCATGAACCAATTCGAGACGGTCAAAAGATTCGTTTTGCCTACCTGCGGGAAGGACGAGGGAATCCGTTTGGTCGTGTGATTGCGGCACCCGATGGCTGCCCTCCAGCATGGAAGATTGAAACGATATTGGATTACGAAACTCAGTGGCAGAAATCATTCTTTGAACCGATGACAAGCATTTTAGAATGTGCAGGATGGACTGTGGAGAAACAAGATGTCTTATTCTGATGGGCTGACGCTCTATATTGATGGTGGGTGTAGTGGTAATGGTCAGCGTGATGCCAGTAAGCGCCGCATGGTTTCCGTGGTGACGGATGAGGCCGGCGTCGTGCTATCAGAAACATTATCCGACGGGGGTTCCAATAATATCGCAGAGTTGATTGCGGTGCGCGATGCGATTCGCTGGTGCGGCATGAAAGGGATTCATCAAGCGCATGTCATGACCGATAGTCAAAATAATCTGTCGTGGACATTCGGCACAAAAGTTGGCAAAGGCATCAATGATCGTCAGACCGTGCTGGCGATTAAATCAGAAATTACTGCGGCATTCATTGCGGGATTCGATCTCACGCTGACCTGGGTCCCGCGCGCAAATAACTTGGCGGGACACTACATCGAACGAGTCCACGCTCTTTAGAGGAACCTTATGTTCAAATCATTTCCGTGGATGCGTTTCTTTCTCTTTGGTATTGGGCTTCTGCTCTCGGGTGTCGCCGCGTTTTATTCGGTAACTGGGCTTGCCTATATCTTTGCCAGCACATTTTGGCCAGTGGTGATTATGGGCACCACGCTGGAAGCCGCAAAACTGATCGCCGCGTCTTGGGTTTTTCGTTCGTGGCGAGAAGCGCCAAAGCTGCTCATCGGTTATCTATCGGTGGGTGTGATGTTGCTCATGCTCATTACTGACATCGGCATTTTTGGATATCTGTCTCGTTCGTATCTCGCGCAACAGGCACCGCTGACCCTGTTGTCGAGTGGACGGGATGCCGCCGAACGAGAAACCACACTGGCACGACAGCAGTATGCGCGTGACGAGGCGGCGCTGAATGCCTTTGTGACGGCGAAGACGACGAATACTGTCATCGAGAAACTGACTTCGGTAGAACGTCTGACGGGTAGCAATGGTGCGGTGGCGGTCATGCGATCGCAGCAAGCGATTCAAAAAGAACTTCAGACAAATCTGAAAGTTTCGTCGGCGACCCTCTCAACCGCCGAGCGCACACTCACAGAATTGCAGCAACAAACACAGGTGCAGCGTGTCGACGTCGGTCCCTTGCTGTTCGTCGCAAAGACGTGGTATGGAAACGATGAACAATCCAATATGGATGTCGTCGCAACAGTATTCATTCTACTGATTCTGGTCGTGTTCGATCCTATGGCGATCGCCTTATTGCTCGCCGCACAAGCGAACATGGACACTTCAGCGGCCACGGACACCAATACGTGGAGCGAACCCGAACCAGAAGGCCGCACGATCGCCTATAGTCCACCCGATACCTCGCTGCCTCGTGAAGATGACATGGAAGCGCCTCGTATTTCGACCAATCACGAGAATCCTCTCGTGGGGGTGACTGCACAAGACATGGGTCCGGGATTTATGATTGGCACACCGATGCAACATGCATTTAAGACCAGTGCGGCACACACGCGTGTATCCGAGGACACTGCACCAATTCTGTCGTCTGATACCGATACTGAAACATTGGGAGATGCCAATTTAGACGATACGACCCTTGCCATTGAACGACCAAAATCTGGTCAGCGTCGTGCTCGCTGGAGTCCAAAAAGTTAATTCGGTTTTCCTTTGTCTGTGGTATAATATTCATATGTCCAAAAGTTTCTTCACAACGTTCATTCGTGACCTCGGCGATCCTGACACCACCGTCGCCGCTGATGGTGTCTCGTCATCTGAATTCACCGGTCATATTGATACCGGCAGTTACATTCTGAATGCCGCTATGTCTGGTAGTTTGTATGGCGGCATTCCTAACAACAAAGCGGTCATCTTTGCGGGCGATCCAGCGACAGGCAAGACCTTCTTTGCGTTGGGCATTGTCAAGAGCTTTCTCACCGACAACAAAGATGGGCATGTCTTTTATTTCGACACCGAGAGCGCCGTCACCAATGAAATGCTGACCTCACGGGGCATCGATATTACACGGATCGCCAAGTCTGAACCCGATAGCATTGAGAAGTTCCGACACATCGCCTATAAAACACTCGATGCGTATATGCAGTTGCCTGAGGATAAACGGTTCCCATTGCTCATGGTCTTGGATAGCCTCTCGGCATTGCCCTCTAAGAAAGAAACAGAGGATATGGCGACCGAAAAAGATGTGCGTGACATGTCGAAGGCGACCTTGATTAAGGCTGCGTTCCGTGTGCTACGACTGAAACTCGCAAAAGCTAAAGTGCCATTGGTTGTGACCAATCATGTGTATGCGGTTATCGGTTCATATTTTCCCACTAAGGAGATGGCCGGCGGTCAGGGCGCAAAATATGCAGCCGATACCATCGTGTTTCTGTCAAAGAAGAAAGACCGCAACAGCGACAAGGCCGTCGTGGGTAATATTATCAAAGCCCGCATGATGAAATCTCGTCAGACGAAAGAAGAGACGACCGTGGAAACGCGCATTCTGTTTGATGGCGGGCTCGATCGATACTATGGATTGTTGGAGTTGGCAATCGAACAGGGGTGTGTGAAGAAAGTTTCGACTCGATATGAGTTCCCCGATGGTTCCAAAGTTTTTGAGAAAGCTATTCTTCATGCGCCTGAAAAGTATTTTACAAAAGATGTACTCGACTGCATTGAAGTGTATGTCAAAGAACACTTCCTCTACGGTACCGCCAGCGCCCCAATCACCGCAGATGAATTGGATACCGACAATGAATAACAATGAAGAGAATATTCTCAATTGTATTCTGCCTCGTTTAATTGCCGTGACGAAAGGTGATGCCATTCTTGCATTACAGGTTATTCAAGGCCCGTATGTCGGTGTAACGTTTTCTTTCAAGAAGTTTGTTATCTCGACAGAAAAGACGACAGATGGTATGGCGCCGGCTCGATTTGAAACCGCTGTGCACGAAAGTCCAGCGGGCTTTGAAAAGAACGAAGCCTTTGATAATTTTTGTTCTGAAGTGTTATTGTCGTGGTTGCATTTCATTTCAGTCACAAATTTTGATACGTTACTTAAATCGGAGACGAAAGGTGTGCATTAATGGCCGTACGGCTCTGCGTCAATTGCTGGCGGAGCAAGCAGATGGGGAGCATAGATTAACAACTGCTGCCTCCAGAATTCAATCTTGTCGGCGATCCGTTGTCCGGCCGGCTGTGACGCCGACCAAAGTTCCAGATTCTCCAACCTATTGTCGGCGCGCTCGCCGTTCTTGTGGTGCACACTCTCATGCGGAAGTAAAAATCGCCCCATTGAACGCTCAATTACGTATACGTGTTCGTACGTCCTTTTGCGCAACTCAGGGTCCATCATCTGAACGTAACCATCTTGACCCACGTATCGGTATCCCCCTTTCCAATTTTTACCAGCGGCGCCGACGGCAGCACGGCACAGGTCCCGTCGCAGACACCCGCAACTCTTGGAATTCCCGTGACGCAAGACACTCGTGGTTCGTGTGGCCACATGACCGCAATCACAAATCACCGTCCAGTAATGCTTATTGCCCTGTGAGTGTAAAAATTCCGAGACGGTCCACCGGCCGAACCGTAATCCAGTCATGTCATGTTTGAGTTGCATGTTAGTATACCTCTACATGTATTTATACGTAACCGAGGTTTCAGATGTTAGAAATTGAAAAGACCATTCTCAATGAGTTGCTGTCGAATAGGAAATTCGCAGACAGGGCCATGGCACACATCAAAGACGATTACTTCTCCAATTTCGAGGGGGCATGGGTGTTCCGCGCTCTCGCGGGATTCTACGAGAATTACCACAATCTCCCAACAATCCGCACCATTGAACTTGAATTGGACGGGGATAGGACGCTAACGGAGCAACAGGCCAAAGATATCAAAAGTGCCATCAGAAGTATCGATGCCGAAGCGCCTCTCGGGGATGATCAATTTGATTGGCTGGTGAAGAACGCAGAGGTATACTGCCAAGAGCGAGCACTATATGTGGCGCTCCGCACATCCGTGGCGCTGCTCGACGACAAAAGCAAAACACCACATGCCATTCCCGAGATGCTGAAGGATGCTTTGGCGGTCGGATTCGACGTCTCCGTCGGTCATGACTTCTTTGCCGATGCTGAAAGTCGGTATGAGTTTTATCATCGTGCGGAATCTCGCATTCCATTCGATCTCGAAGTGTTTAATGGCATGACCAAGGGAGGTGTGCCCAAGAAGACGCTGAACGTGGTGCTGGCCGGTACGAATGTCGGCAAAAGTCTGTTTCTGGTGCACATGGCGGCCGCATGTTTGCGAATGAGCAAGAACGTCCTCTATATCACGTTGGAAATGGCTGAAGAGCGTATCGCAGAACGTATCGATGCGAACATGATGAATGTGCCAATGGATGATGTCGTGGCGCTGACGCATTCACAGTATCTTAGAAAGATCGAGACACTGCGTCAAACATCGACGGGGCGATTGATTGTCAAAGAGTATCCGACGGGTGCCGCACATTCAGGGCATTTTCGTGCGCTGTTGCAGGAACTCAAGTCGAAGCAACAGTTCGCACCAGACATCGTGTTCGTGGATTATCTGTCTATCTGTGCATCTGCTCGGGTGAAGATGGGCAATTCCGTCAACTCGTATACCTACAACAAATCGATCGCAGAGGAATTGCGTGGTCTCGCGGTCGAACACAATCTTCCCATCTTTACCGCGGCGCAGTTCAATCGCACAGGCCACGGAGAGTCCGATCCCGGATTGGATAAGATTAGTGAGAGCTTTGCGATTGCACAGACCGCAGATTTTATTATTGCGTTGACAACGACCGCAGAATTAGAACAGAACAATCAGATTCAAGTCTATACTCTCAAGAATCGATATGGCAAACGCAATTCGTTTGAGAAATTTCTTTTGGGCATCGATACCTCTCGAATGATGTTATATGATCCGAATACCACATCTGTCAACAACGTGGCCTTTGATGTGGCCGCAATTTCACAAAGCTCAGTGGGTCATGGCGGCATGCTCGGAGCGTCACGCATGCCTCGACGTCCAATGGCGGCACTACGCACCGGCGGCAGAGAGCAAAGCGAAACTCCATAAATAGATCAGGAGGGCCGCAATGCACTTAAAAACACTGCATAATAAAATCATCGTTGATATGTTAGAAATGCATACAGTGTTGCAACAAGTGCTTCCTCGTGATTTACCAAAACGATATACCGGTCGCCTCATGTATTTGTCGCCGTTCATCGATCAGTTGAATGAGGTGACCGTTCCTCTGAAAGTTATTAATCAGATCGTCGAAGACACCAGCGGAACGGTTGAACTAAACGAGCTTCAATTGACAGCCGAATGGCGGCCAAAATCTGAAAACACAGTGACACGCCGTTCGCCTGATATTTACTTACAATGGCACATTAATTTGGGCACACGAAGTTTTCCAATTACTAAAGCAAGTTGGAAACGTCGTCGTTTCTATTTTTGGTCATATTTCATGCATGAGTTGGTGCATCGTCATCAAGATTCAAGCCGACCATCATCGAGAGGTTCGAGGCAATTTGCTCCGACGTCTGATGATAAAGAAATGGCAAAACAACAATTGTATCTTGGCGATTATGATGAAATTGAAGCCTATGCGCACGATGTCGCCTTGGAAATGTTCATTTGGTTTCCTACGATGACGTACCGTGAAGCTTTCAAAGAAATGAAAACAATCGCACGGCGTCTGGCGCCGGCGACCTATCCGGCCTTTGCTGTCGCATTTCAAGAGACACCAATACATCCCGCGATGTTGGTGTTACGTAAAAAAATTCGTGCATGGTATGAATTAATGCACAAACAACACGACGCCTATCGTATTCTCGATCTGGAACCCTTATGATCACATTTCAGCAACATCTGCACGAAGCCGCAAGTGGCAAACTTACACATCTTCAGCATCTTGAGGATTTGATGTTGGACGATGGTGTCTCGGGCATGCGTCAGTCGATCGAGGTGTTGCGTCAATTTCGAGACATGCTGATCAATGGCGGTGTCTCGACAGCGTTGCATGTCACGACCAAATGGGATGGTGCGCCCTCGGTGGTCTTTGGTCCCGATCCGGCAGATGGCAAGTTTTTTGTCGCGACTAAGTCGGCGTTTAGCAAAGCACCCAAGTTGATGAAGACACATGCTCAGATCACCGACACCTATGGTACCGAGGGTGTGTCACAGGTGCTCCACGATTGTCTGAGTGAACTATCGCTGCTCCATCCCACACGCGTACTACAAGGCGACTTGCTGTTCAGTGGCGGACGTGGCATCAAGTCACAGACGATCGACGGGATTGATTATCTAACCTTTCGACCCAATACCATTCTCTATGCGGTCGATATCGCCAGCGCGTTGGGACAGCATATTAGTCGAGCGGCATTGGGCATTGTCATTCATACCATGTATGCAGGTGCCGGCACACTGGAGCATCTTCGTGCGACGCCTATCACACCAGCAGTCTTCTCCGCATTGAAGAAGACGAATCGTGTTGCGGCACTCGATGCCGCGTATGATGATGTGTCGGGCAATGTGACCTTCACGAACGAAGAACATGCGGAGTTCACGCTGCTGTTGTCTCGAATTGGCACACTGGCTCAGCTTATTCCCGCGTTGATCTATACGACCTTGATGTCAGAACCACTCCATGCACTTGTTAATATCTTTCTGAATCAACAGGTGCGTGGTGGTCATGCCGCCTCGCCAAAACAGACACTCGATGCGCTCACGCTTTTTTTGTCAACACGACAAGAAAAGGAAATGTCCACACGTAAGAGTGCGACGGGTAAAGAGTCGGTTGCCGCGTCCTTTACCGTTATGCTCGACGCCGTGCGCACTCGTCAACAAGAATTTGCTCAGTGGTTTGAATTGCATACCGCGATATCGAATGCGAAACTCATGGTGATTCGGAAACTCGAACAAGCGTCCCGTGTGCAGACATTTATTCCAACCCCCGATGGCTTGCGTCTGACCGGTCCCGAGGGATTCGTTGCCGTGTCGCATGCGGGAAAGATGGTGAAGTTGGTGGATCGCTTGTCCTTTAGCCGAGCGAACTTTTTGTCACCCAAAGAGTGGCAATAGTTGTATAAATATATCTATGGCACAGGAGAGGCGCATCGTTATTGCATTTGGTCGATTTAATCCCCCAACAACGGGGCATGAAGCACTCGCCCTCTTTTTGATTAAGACCGCACGCCGACTAAATGCGGAAGCTCGTATCTATCCCTCGCCCACGACAGATAGCAAGAAGAATCCGCTTCCCTTTCGAGAGAAGGTTGGTTTCTTGCGTCAGTTGTTTCCGCAAGTGACCATCAACGACAATCCAGCCATTAATAACCCGTTTGCCGCGTTTGCCGATGTGTCCGCCGCGGGATACAAAGATATCACGGTAGTTGTCGGCGCGGATCGTGTTCGGGATTTTGAAGACTTTGCGGCATATTTACTACCCGCCAGTTCTTCTAAATACAATACAGCGAAACATATCGATGTCACGCAGTATCATGTCCTATCCATTCCAAGAGGAGTAGGAGCGATATCTGCGTCATTGATGCGTGGGTATGTCGTTGCGAACGATTTTCCGAGCTTCCTGGCCGGCACACCGGGAAAGAACATTACTGTGGCCAAGAAAATTTTCTCTTCTTTGAGGCAACATATGCATATACGAGAACAGCGAGACTATCGGGACAAGATGCGACAGAAGATTCAAGAGGCCACGGTCGCGTCTTCTCTTAAGAAGGGCACGTACGCCGTAGTCGCTATTGAGAATAATAAAGTACTCCCAAATTCGATGGCGTGGGATTTCAATGAAACAGAAATTGTACTCTACGCGAACATGTTGCGAGCCAAGCATCCACATGCGACCATCAGTATCGAGGCCGCCGGCGGTCGCGTCAGTCAGGTACTCAAACCCGGCGATAAGATCATTACATCGATGTTCGGAGAAGCTCATGAGGTCGTTCCTTCTCTCAAGGAAGCTCGAATGCCTCTGAAAGGACACCCGTATCACAAGAAGTCAGACGCCGAACTGCGATACATCATCAAGGATGCCGGCGCCGCGGCTCTTGCCATGCGAGGACACAACCGCGCAGCGGAAGACAAGTATGTGGATCAGGTCAACGATGCCCAAACAGTACTCTACTATCGGAAGAATGGTGGGTTGAGGGAAGCCACACATGAGGTCGAACTCAAACCTGGCACCCGCGTCAAGACACCGCATGGCCGCGGTAAAATCGTGCGGTACGACAAGGGTGATGGCCCGCACGGAAGTCCCTATTATATCGTCGATGTGGGTAAGCATGCCTCTGAGAAGGTGATGGCACATCAGCTTCAGCGAGAAGAGACGATGATCGGACCCGGCTCACGCGTCAAGACGCCATATGGTATCGGCCAAGTTGTGCGGTACGACAAGGGTGAGGGACATTATATCGTCGATGTGGGTAAGAAAGCCTACGCGAAGGTGACGCCACCTACATGGATCGTCGGACAAACTAAGAAGGTGAAGCCGAATCAAATTCAGCGATGGTCGGAGCAGCGAGAAGAGACGACGATGTCTGCTCCCAAACCTCCGAGTGATGTCGATCGTCTCAAGGTTCGACAGGCGACCGATACCATTAACCTCAAACAGCGTCAGGCCACGGAGTTGATGGCCGCGAAGATTCGTGATGTCGAAACAAAAGCGCGGGCAGCCCAGACAAAGGCGACCGCACCTAAAGGCGCCGGCGTATCGGCATCATAAATAACAGTAGAATTAGCAGAAGGAGACACGATATGTCTGGATGGGGAAACAAAGATAAGAAAAGTGCCAACACCGGCACAATCGCGATTACGGCGGTTGATGCCGGCGGTGGAGGTGGTGTCGTCACCGGTACCAACACACTGTTCGATGACGAACTTAAGGTCGGCAATTACGTCGTCGTTGTGAGCGAGTCGTTGACCTACATTGTGACATCGATCGCATCAAACACGGTCGCGGTCTTTCGTGCGGGAGAACCCGGCAATCCTGCAATGGTCGCAGTCACCGGCGCGAATACGTTCTACGTCACAGAGAAACCGAAGTTCGCTAGTTTCGGTGGTGCGGGCGCGGCCGTTCCGACCTCGACCGTCTTCGGTGTCTCAAATCAAGAAATCGGTCGGTTTGATCAGGGGCTTACCGGTCTATACACCGGCCAAAAAGGCATCGGCGCCGCACACGCGGGATGGAATCGTCGCACTGCCAAAACCGACAACAACGGCGTGAATCGTGTGTTGTTTGAGACATTGGTCGTCCAGTCATCGAGGGCGGCCACGCGCGCTGCCATGGGTGATGCACCGGATGATACGGTTCTGCCGGGTTCGTTGTCGCGCAGCCCGTCGGCGTCACGTAGTCCGTCGAGTTCGGCCTCGTTGTCGCAGAGTCCGTCTGCCTCGATCAGTCCGTCTGCCTCAGTCAGTCCGTCTGCCTCAGTCAGTCCGTCTGCATCAGCCTCGGCATCGCGCAGCCCGTCAGCGTCACGCAGCCCGTCATCCAGTGCGTCACCGTCGGCTTCG
>Ga0209596_1003713_pt1 | contig 11888 bp, 10 predicted proteins | sample M_130807_MF_Meta_FD_187314 | JGI IMG/M metagenome (GOLD analysis project Ga0209596, IMG submission 187314) | Freshwater microbial communities from Lake Montjoie, Canada to study carbon cycling - M_130807_MF_MetaG (SPAdes) (version 2) | ecosystem: Environmental > Aquatic > Freshwater > Lake... | reverse complement strand
GCAGCGTCGGTGCGCCGCAGGCGAAGTCGACCACCTCAATGCCGCGACGAACCTCGCCCGCCGCATCGGAGAAGACTTTCCCATTCTCGGTGGTAACCAACTTGGTGAGCGCCTCGCGATTGTCAAGTAGGGCTTCACGCAACTTGAATAGGTAGGTGGCGCGCTCGGGTGGTGGCATCTCGCCCCACTCAAAGGCGGCGGCGCGTGCGCCGGCTACGGCGGCGGCAACGTCGGCGGCGTTAGAGAGGGGGACGTGCGCCAGGATCTGTTCTGTGGCCGGGTTGGGGACGGCCAGCGTCTCACTAGAGGAGGAAGCGACCCAGCGCCCAGCGACGAAGTTCTTTAGCGTCTCAGGCGCCTTCTGCGCGGCTAGGTGCTCGATGTTCATGGGCATAGCGATATTCTGCCGCAGGGCTGGAGATTGTGCCGCAGGGCGCGGAAGTGTCGCACGCTATGCGACAGCGGCGGCTATTCTGTACATAAGCGGTCGCTTGACCGAGGCAGCGAAGGGGGTCCCATGGCGGCAGTGAACGTTCGCACCGGGATGAGCAGCGCAGAGATCGTTGCCCTTTCTAAGCGGCACACCATGACCGAGTGGTCGCCCCAGGCTGCGGCAAATCCAATCCCGATTGACCATGCAAAGGGCTCCTGGTTCTGGACGCCGGAGGGCGATAAGTTCCTTGACTTCAACAGTCAGCTGATGTGCACGAATATTGGCCATGGTGACGAGCGCGTGCTGAAGGCGATCACCGATCAGGCGGCGAAGCTTGCCTATGCGAATCCATTCATGGCAACGGAGCCGCGCGCGCGACTCGGCGCAAAGCTCGCCGAGATCTGCCCTGGCGACATTGACGCGTTCTTCTTCACCAATGGCGGCGCCGAGGCGGTGGAAAATGCATTCCGTATTGCGCGACTCTTCACCGGCCGACACAAGATCGCCGCGCGCTACCGCTCGTATCACGGCGGCACCTCTGGCGCACTCACCGCAACGGGCGACCCGCGCCGCTGGTTCACGGAGCCTGGTATGCCAGGCGTCTTCCGCATCCCTGACTTCCACGAGTTCGGTGCTGACGCGCCGCGTCCTGCAGCCGAAGTGCTCGCCGAGACGGAGAAGATCCTGAAGTTCGAAGGGCCACACACCGTTGCAGCGATCATCATTGAGACGGTTGTTGGGACGAACGGCATTCTCATCCCGCCAGACGGCTACATGCAGGGGATGCGCGAGATCTGCGATCGCTATGGGATTCTGCTGATTGCGGACGAAGTGATGGGTGGCTTCGGGCGCACAGGGAAGTGGTTCGCTGTGGATCACTGGGGCGTTGTCCCGGACATGATCACTATGGCAAAGGGCCTGACGAGCGCCTACGTGCAGCTCGGCGCGCTCGGCATGCGCCGGCACATTGCGGATCACTTCGCCGAGAAGGTCTTCGGCGCTGGGCTCACCTACAACAGTCACCCGCTCGCCTGCGCCACGGCGCTGGCGACGATCGGCGTCTACGAAGATGATGGCCTGATTGAGCGCGCGGCGAAGAGCGGCAAGACGCTCCGCGCACACCATGAGCGGATGAAGGCGAAGCACCCTTGCGTTGGTCCGATTCGCAACATCGGCCTCTTCGGGATCATGGAGCTCGTCCGCGATCCGAAGAGCGGCACGCCGATCGCGGGATTCAACGAGACGGCGCCAGAGATGGTGGCGCTCGGGAAGTTCTTCCGCGCCAACGGTCTCTACACGATCGTGCGCTGGAACGGCTTCTTCACGAATCCGCCGCTCAACATCAGCGATGAAGAGTTGGATTTCGCCTTTGATGTCATTGATCGCGGACTCTCGGAGGTCGACGCCACGCTCGGACTCGCCTAATGGCGAACCCGTTGATCGGAGTCCCGGTTGACGTTGCTCCGGATGCGCCAGCGCTCGTCCGCCTCGTACGTGGCGGAATCGTGGAGACACAGCAGCGCGGCGATCTAGCGATCGTCGGTGAGGGTGGCGCACTCCGCGCCTCGCTCGGGTCGCCAGATCGGCTGATCTCACTCCGCAGTTCAGTCAAGCCCTTCACCGCGGTCGCCGTCCTCCTCGCCGTTGAGGCGGCGGGCGGCAGCATGAGTAGAGAAGCGCTCGCCCTCTCTTCCGCAAGTCACGCGGGCGCTGATGAGCACGTTGCGGTGGCGCAGGGGATGGTGGACACGTACGGCCTTGACCCATCACTCCTCGTCCATGGGCGACCGTCACCGCTGCGAAGTGGCACGAGTGGCGAGCTGCTGCAGCACATGTGCTCAGGACAACACCTTTCACTGTTGCTGCTTGCGCAATCAATTGGCGTTGAAGGGCGCGGCTATGACAGTTATGACCATCCGGTGCAGGTGCGGATTCGCGCCGTTGTTGGCGAACTTCTCGGCGTAGACCTGAGTGTTGCGCCATGGGGTATGGATGGCTGCGCGATTCCAACGTATGGCGTGCCGCTGCGCGCCGCGGCTGAAGGGGCCCGGCGTTGGGCAAATCCCACGAGCTCCGGACTTCGCCCTGAACTCCTTGCGGGATTGACGCGCGTGCGTGATGCGGCGATCGCGCACCCGCGCCTGATCGCTGGGGGAGGCTTCCTTGATACCGATCTGATTCGCGGTGGCGAAGGTGTTGTGGTGGCGAAGCAGGGGGCCGAGGGGCTCTGCCTTGTTGGCGCACCTGGGATTGGGATTGCGCTGCACACTGAAGACGGCGATGGCGCTGCCCGTGCTGGACGCGTTGCCACTGTTGCCGCACTGCGCGCCGCTGGCGCCGCAGTTGCAAGCGCCTCGTCGCTCGATCTGCATCGCTATGTGGAGTATCCCGATCCACGCGGCGGAGAGTCGCTCGCGCGCGTTGAGCCTACGGTGGCGCTAGCGAACCTGAAGGTGAGCTAGCCATGCCACGAGCGCGGTTGCGAACTCTTGAAGCGTGGCGGGTGCTGGGACTCCCATCCACGCCAACGGTTGAGGAGGTTAAGCATGCGTACCGTGGGCTCGCTAAGTCGCTGCACCCTGATGCGGCGGGTGGTACCGCAAAGCCTGCAGCATTTGCACGTCTCACCGAGGCGTATGAGGTCGCGCTGAGTGAGGCGAGCGCCGCGAATCGGCACGGCGAGACGAGGCTTAAGCCGAGTTCATCACCGCTACCGCCACCGCGGCAACGCAGCGCGCCGCGGCGTGATGCCGCTTCGCGCGAGCCAGAAGGGCGCGGCACGCGTGTACGCGCAACACCAGGCTCCACCACATATGACGGCGCGAGGCCAGAGGATAGCGAGCAGCCCTGGGACGGCGCGGAGTGGGTCGGTGCCAACTCTGGGACCTACTGGCGCGTCAATCCGAAGGAGTACGCCGATCCGCGGAAGCACGGCGCGGAATATCGCGCGCGCGGTAAGCGCCCCGTGCGACGCGATCGGAGCGAGCCGAGGAGTTCACAAGCTGGAGCCGCATATGCCACGGAAGAGGGGCGTGCGTTGGTGCCCGAGCGATGGCCGTCAATGGCCTTCCGGCTCTTCTATGCGCTTGTTGGCTGTCTCCCATGGCTTGCGCTGCAAATGAGTCCGCTCGCCATTGGTGTTGCGCTTTTACTTCTCGGCCTCTTCCTGCTGGCCCCGCGCGTTGCATGGGCGGCGGCGCATGGCACGGCAGCGCTGCTGCTCGTTGCGGCAGTGTGGCTCACCCTCGGGTTGATCGGTCGGCCACTCCCGGGGAGCGGCGACACGCAGCTTCTTGCTGGAGCCATCTGGGCGGCTGTCTACCTGCTTGGCGCACTCCTCGCCGCAGGGGGGCGCCTCCGTGCGCGACCCTGGCTCACACCGCACGCGGAGTAGGATGCTCGCATGAGTAGTGAAGGCACGCAGATCCGCGTTCGCATCGCCCCTAGCCCCACTGGGCCCTTTCATATTGGGACGGCGCGTACGGCGCTCTTCAACCTCCTCTATGCGCGGCGCAACGGCGGCACCTACATCGTGCGCGTGGAGGATACAGACGTTGCTCGCTCAACGACTGAGCACGAGGCGGACATCCTTGAGGGGCTGCGCTGGCTCGGCTTAGAGGCGGACGAAGGGGTCGTTGCCGCTGGTGAAGAGCGCGGTGATCGTGGTCCGTATCGGCAGTCGGCGCGAACCGCACGCTACGCCGAAGTTGCGCAACAGTTACATGCGCGTGGCCTTGCATATCACTGCTTCTGCACTGCAGGAGAGCTTGAGGTAGAGCGGAGCGCCCGTGATAAGGCGAAGCTTCCGCCACGCTATTCAGGACGTTGCGCCACGATCTCAGCCGAAGAGTCGGCACGACGCCTTGCGGCGGGTGAGTCGGCGGCGCTCCGCTTCCGTATTCAGCCCGGCATTGTGGTGATTGATGACCTCGTGCGCGGCCGCGTGGAGATCGACGCCGAGACGCTCGGTGGCGACCTCGTGATCCTGCGTGCCGATGGGAGTCCGCTCTACCACTTCACCGTGGTGGTCGATGACGCAGATATGGGGATCACGCACGTGATTCGCGGTGAGGACCACCTCTCCAATACGCCGAAGCACATCCTCCTCTTCCAGGCGCTCGGCGTTCCGCTCCCACAGTTTGCCCATCTCCCACTGATCCTGAATCCAGATCGCACCAAGATGAGTAAGCGGAAGAGCCAGACGGCGATCGCTGACTATCGTGCCGAAGGATTTCTTAAAGAGGCGATCATCAACTTCTTGGCGCTCCTCGGCTGGTCAACCGGAAGCGAGGACGAGATCCTCAGCGTTGAAGAGATCCAGGCGCGCTTTGACCTTGACCATGTGCAGAAGGCTGGCGCCGTCTTTGATCGCACGCGGCTGGAGTGGATCAACGGCCAGTGGATTCGCAAGCTGTCGCACGACGACCTCCTCGCGCGCCTCCGACCCTTCTATGACCGCGCGGCGGAGGATGGCCGCATTGGTCGACCGGCGCGAGATGAAGAGATTGCGGCGCTCCTCCCACTCATCCGCGAGCGCATCCCGCTCCTCTCTTCAGTGATTGAGCTGACCGACTTCCTCTTTATTGAGACGTTGCAGCATGATTCGGCACTGTTGGTGCCGAAGCGCTGGGAGCCTGCAACCGCACTCGCCGCGCTTGAAGCGGCCCGGCCGCTGGTCGCCGCTGGCATTGGCGAAGGTGACGCGCCACTTCTTGACGCTGAGGATCCGCTTGAGCTGCAACTTCGCGCGCTTGCGGAGTCGAGCGGCTGGAAGGCGGGCGACCTCTTCATGGCGCTCCGCGCCGCCGCCACCGGCCGTACCGCCACCCCGCCGCTCTTCGACAGCATGCGCCTCCTTGGCCAGGCCGCGGTACTGGCGCGGATAGATCAGGCGATCGTCCTCCTTCGTGTGGCGTGATGATCCGTCCGGCGTGAAGGGGCGTTCACACTGTGGTAACAGAGCCTGGAGATAATTAACGCGTGAAAAACGATTCAGCTCGGATCCTCCTCATCGAGGATGAACGTGCGCTTCGGGAGGCGCTGGCGGATGCGCTGAGTGCCGACGGCTTCACCGTGGAGCAGGCGGCCACCGGAGGGGCTGGGCTCACCGCCTTTCGGGCGAATCCACCAGAGCTTGTTCTCCTGGATCTGATGCTCCCCGAAATGAGCGGCATTGAGATCTGCCGCGCAATCCGAACAAATTCCAAGGTGCCGATCATCATGGTCACCGCTAAGGCCTCAGAGACGGATCGAATTGTTGGGCTTGACCTAGGAGCCGATGATTATGTAACGAAGCCCTTCTCTGCGCGCGAGCTTTCCGCGCGGATCCGCGCCGTCTTGCGACGCGGTGTGGCGACGCCACTAGCGCCAGGGCAGCGTCTAATCAAGGTGGGTGAGGCGGAGATTGATCTTGAGGGGCAGCGCATCCTGCGCTCTGGCGGCGTGGTGCACGTCAAGCCGAAGGCATTCCAGCTCCTTTCGTTTTTGATCCAGAATGCGGGTCGGGTCTACAGCCGCGAGCAGCTCCTAGACCGCGTCTGGGGCTACGAATATGCGGGAGAGACTCGCACCGTTGATGTGCACATGCACGCCCTCCGCCAAGCGATCGAGGCTACCCCGGCACAGCCCACGGCGCTCCAGACGGTTCGCAATATCGGCTACGTCCTTCGCCGCCCCGCCTGAGCAGCGTTCTAGTCGCCCGCCAGGGGCGCGTCGCGGGTAGGATTCACCCATGAGGATAGGGTCGCTCTTCTTTACGACGCTGCGCGAGGACCCCGCCGACGCGGAGATGCCATCGCATCGCCTCCTGCTGCGCGCCGGCTATATTCGACCGCTCGGGGCGGGGATTTATTCACTCCTGCCGCTCGGGATGCGCGTCAACATGCACGTCACGCAGGTGATCCGAGAGGAGATGAATGCGATTGGCGCCCAGGAGATGCTGATGCCCGTGGTGCACCCCGCAGACCTCTGGCGTGAGACGGGCCGTTACGACCAGATCGGACCCGAGATGGGTCGATTCCAGGATCGTGGTGGACGTGACATGGTCCTTGCGATGACGCATGAAGAGGTGGTCACCGACCTGCTGCGCAAGTTGATTAGCTCGTGGCGTCAGTTGCCGCAGCAGATGTATCACTTCCAGACGAAGTGGCGCGACGAGCCACGTTCGCGCGGGGGCCTGATTCGCGTGCGTGAGTTCACAATGAAAGATGCCTACTCAGCCGACCGCGATGAAGCGGGGCTCGACCACTCGTACAAGCTCTACTACCACGCCTACACGCGCATCTTTGCGCGACTCGGCCTGAAGACGATCGCTGTTGCGAGCGACGTAGGGATGATGGGTGGCTCGGAGGCGCATGAGTTCATGGCTTTCAGCGAGTACGGCGAGGACACCCTTGTGATCTGCGACAGCTGCAACACTGCGTCAAACCGTCAGGTTGCTCGCGTGCGCAGGGCGACCCCTGCGAGCGAGGCGCCGCTCCCCCTAGAAGAGGTGATGACGCCGAATGCCCCCACAATTGAAGCGCTCGCGAAGCAGCTCGGCGTTGGAGCTGAGCGCACCGCGAAGGCGGTCTTCTTCGCCGATCGTGATGCTCGGCTGATCGTTGCGATCGTGCGCGGCGACGATGATGTTGAGGAGACGAAGCTGACCAATGCGATCGGTGCGCGCGACTTGCGACCGGCGCGTGAGGAGGAGATCCGCGCGGCGGGGATGGTGCCAGGCTACGCATCGCCGATCGGCGCGAAGGGTGCGCTTGTTGTGGTTGACGAACTTATTGCCGCGTCGGCGAACCTTGTTGCCGGCGCCAACAAGGAGGGCTACCACGTCAAGAACGTCAACATCCCACGTGACTTCACCCCAGACCACATCGTAGACCTCGCGTCAGTAAAGGCGGGTGACGCCTGTCTCGGCTGCGGCGGCGCGGTACGCCTGGAGAAGGGGATTGAGGTCGGCAACATCTTCAAGCTTGGAACCCGCTACAGCGCCGCACTCGGTGCAGAGTACGCAGATGATGCTGGCGTCTCACACCCGATCGTGATGGGCTCATATGGCATTGGTGTTGGCCGCGCCGCCGCCTGTATTGCCGAGGCGCATCATGACGAGAAGGGTCTCGCATGGCCAGCAGCCGTTGCACCGTTCGACGCGCAGGTCGCCCTCCTCGGTGCAAACAAGGATGCGCGCGTGGAGGAGGCTGCCGTGGCGCTGGAGCGCGCGGCGAGCGCCGCTGGGGTCGAACTGCTGGTTGATGACCGATCTGAGTCGCCGGGCGTCAAGTTCGCTGATGCTGAGCTGCTTGGGGCCCCGTGGACGATCACCATCTCGCCACGTTCCCTCGATGCGGGTGGTGCTGAGCTCACGCGTCGTGCGGATGGTGAGCGCAGTGTTGTTCCACTCGCCGACGTGCTTGAGCGCATCACCGCAGCGAAGCGCGCCGAGCGCGAGAGGATTGAGGCGGATCTCGCGAGCAGCGGTTATCCAGCAACGTATCAGGATGGGCCAGCGGCGGAATGAACGGCGGAATTAGTCCAACACTCTTCCTGGCACTCCTCTTTGGAGTAGTCGCAATCCTCCTTTCACAACGGCTTGGCCGCCGCCGTGCTGAAGGTGACGACAGCGCATCACGAGCGAATCTAGAGGGAGAGCGTGCCGATCGTGCGACGGCGCGAGCCGAGCGCCGTGCGCAGCGCTTGGATGCGCTCCTTGAAGCCACTGATGACGCCGTGCTTCGTGTGCTCCCTGACCTCACCATTCGCGCCGCGAGCGCGGCGAGCGTTGAGATCCTTGCCCGCGAGCCTGGTGATCTTCGCGGCCGCCCGCTGATTGAGGCGACGGTAGATCATCGGCTTGAAGAGCTTGCAAAAGTTGCACTTGGCGGCGTGATCGCGCGCGGAGAGATTGTGCTGCGCGACCTGCGCTCCGGACACTCAGACGAAACTCGCCATGTTCAGGTGATCGCCGCGCCCGATGGAGACGACGGTGCCTGGGTCATCCTCCGTGATCTGACAGAGGTCACGCGACTTCGACAGATCCGCTCAGAGTTCGTTGACAACCTCTCGCATGAGTTGCGTACCCCACTCAGCACGATCCGACTCCTCGCGGAATCGGTGGCAACTGCGGGCGAGCGGGGTGACGCAAGCGGCGCGCGCGAACGCGCAAGCCAGATTGAGGTGGAGGTACTGCACCTCGTCCAGATGGCGGATGAGATGCTGGACCTCGCAACGCTCGAGGCGGGGGAGATCCCACTGCGCTCCGCTCCAGTCAATCTCCTAGAGCTCGCTAACGAGGTTGCAACGCGATTCGCCCCTGTGGCTACACGGCACGGCGGCGCGATCCGCGTTGAAAGCGCCGGCTCGGGGCCCTGGATGGTGCTAGGTGATCGCGATCGTCTACGCCAGGCTCTGGCAAACCTTGTGCACAACGGCGTGAAGTACAGCCGAGCAGAGGGTGTGGTGACGATTCGACTCTCCACGCCAGCAGGTGGCGCAGCTGCCGAGTCAGTTGAAATTCAGATCGCCGATCAGGGGATTGGCATTGAACGCCGCCACCTCCCGCGCATCTTTGAACGCTTCTATACCGTTGAACGGATTGCTGGAGAGCAAGCATCGGTTGGTGGTGCAGGGACGGGCCTCGGCCTTGCAATCGCTCGACATGCGGTGCTGCGCCATGGCGGATCAATCGAAGCGGACTCTGCGATTGGTGTGGGGACCACCTTCACGATCCTCCTTCCGATGGGCGGCGCTACGGACAGCCTGCCTCCGCGCTGATCAAGCGAATGCGTGGCTCACCGATTGGCCGTGCTGCCGAGGCGCTCGGTCGCCCTTTCCTCCTTGCGCATCGAGGGCTCCATGGCGACTTTAAAGAGAACTCGCTTGCGGCGTTGGCCGCGGTTGCTGGATCAGCACTTGATGGCGTTGAGTTTGACGTTCGCTTCTCAGCGGATGGCGTCCCATTTATCTTGCACGATGCCACGCTGCAGCGAACATACGGTGATCCGCGTGAGATCAGCGAGCTCTCCAGTGAGGTGCTGAGTGCGCTCGGCGTGCCTTCGCTGCACGACGCACTCGCCGTACTCCCCCCAGAGCTCCTACTTGACGTTGAGGTGAAGGAGGCACCGCATGTTGAACTCTTCACTGTGATTCGTGAGCTGCGCGGCGATGCGGCCGAGGGGTTGCTCTTCTCAAGCTTTGATCAGGAGGTCCTGCAGAAGATTCACGAACGCGCTTCGGAGTGGCCACTCTGGCTCAATGTGGAGCAGGTGACGCCGAGCCTTCTCAATCAAGCACTCGACCTTGGCGTGAGCGGACTTTCCATTGAGAAGGGGCTGCTCGCAACTGATCTCGCACGCGAGGCGACCGCGGCGGGGCTTGAGCTAGCGACCTGGACACTGCGCTCACGCGCGGATCGTCAGCATCTCGCGCATCCTGGGCTTAGTGCCGCCTGCGTGGAGGGTGAGGCGCTCTAGCGTTCGTCCTTCGGTGCGCGGAGGAGCGAAGGTGGTGCGATGGCGACTAGGCGACCAGCACCAGCGCTAGCTCCGTTCGGTAGGTCGATTCTGATCAGCGCCCCTTTCTCAACTTCGATCCCGGAGGTGCCAGTCAGCTCTGCAACGAGCCTGCTGAGGCTCGGTTCATGACCAACGAGTGCGAGCCGCTTCACTCCCTTTCGATTGAACATTCGGTCAAGGTCAGCGAGGGTCGGGCCGTTACCGAGACGCTCGTCTGCTGCTGACTCAACTTCTAGTACCGCAGAGAGCACCGTTGCAGTCTCTGCACAGCGTCGCGCAGGCGAGTGACGGATCGAATCAATCTGCGTCTCTGCGGCAAGCAGCGTTGCGGCGAGTCGGGCAGCCTGCTTGACGCCCTTCCCGCTCAGCGGCCGCTCGGCGTCCGGACCAGTCCACTCAGAGGGATCGCCAGCATCTGCGTGCCTGATCAGATAGAGGATCTTGACGACGCTCTGCGCCTCCGTTGGGCTCACGGATTGAGGTCTTCCACCTCGCCAGAGACGAGGTAGACGATATCTTCGGCAATGTTGGTGGTGCGATCGCCAATGCGCTCAAGGTAGTGCGCCGCAAAGAGGAGCCGCGTGCCGCGCTCCACATTCGACTTGTCGGCCTCCATGAGGGCGACGCACTCATCAAACGACTGTCGATAGAGCGCATCAATCTGGTCGTCGCTCACGGCAACTTCGCGCGCGCGGACCGCGTCCGCGTCAACGAGGGCGAGGAGCACGCCATGGAGTTGCGCTGCGGCAAGCTCACCGATCTCTGGGAGGTGCAGATAGCGCTGCAGGGCTGGCTCTGGCGCCAGCTGCTTCGCCACCTTCGCCACTGACGAGGCATGGTCGGCGATGCGCTCCAGCTCATACGCAACGTGATTCATTGTGAGTAGGTTGCGCAGGTCGCGAGCAACTGGGCTCTGTGTGGCGATCGTTGTGGTAATTGCTGAGATCACCTCATGCTGCATAGCATTGATCGCTCGATCGCCGACGATGATCCTCTCTGCGAGTTCAGCGTCATGGGTTGTGAGCGCCTTCAGCGCATCACGGATCGCCGCTTCGGCAAGGCTCCCCATCCGGACGATAACCTCCTTGATGGAGCGAAGCTCACGGTCAAGAGGGTCGCGCGCACCCTGCTGCGCAGTAGGCGCGTTCGTTTCGCTTGATGTGCGTGCGAGAATCTCGTTGATCTCGTTCTCAACGCGACCAGGCTCTTGCTCGTTGCTCATCCTCATCCCCCCTAAATCTCCGAATATTCACATATTGTAGCGTGCCGCTAGGATGCCAGGATGAAGCGTCGCGATTTAGCCCCCACTCTGCGACGGCCTGCAGCGAGGCGAAGCGCCGCAGATCAACGCGTGATTAACGCCAGGCCTCCCCGTATCGGTGCAGTCGCGGACATCGGCTCAAATTCGATCCACCTTCTGGTTGCCATCACCGATGGACTCCGGCTCAGCCCGTTAACCGATGAGTCCATCCCCTCCGATCTTGGTCGGCTGGTAGAACGGCGCCAGGAGATCGGAAGTAAGGGGACAGATGACGTGATTGAGGCGCTTGAGCGCTTCCATCTTCGGGCGACGAGGCTCGGTGCGCATTCACTCTCCGTTGTGGCAACCGAACCACTGCGTCGCGCAAAGGACCGGAGTGATGTGCTCAAGGCGTTGCGCAACAAGGTCGGAATAGAGCCAGTTGTGCTTTCGCATGAGGAGGAGGGCCTACTCACGGTTCTCGGTCTCATTCATCCGCACGATCGATCAACACCGCTTCTCGTCGGTGACATCGGAGGTGGTTCAACGGAGATCGTGAGCCTCACTCCAGGAAAGCGGCCAGAGGCGCACGGCTTCTCAATTGGATCGGCACGGCTGATGGCGCGGGTCAACTACAGCGACCCACCGAAGTTGCGCGAGTGGCGCGAGTTACGCGAGCAGGCGCATGACGCCTTTCAGGCGCTGCCGGCTA
>Ga0209596_1003706_pt1 | contig 11901 bp, 12 predicted proteins | sample M_130807_MF_Meta_FD_187314 | JGI IMG/M metagenome (GOLD analysis project Ga0209596, IMG submission 187314) | Freshwater microbial communities from Lake Montjoie, Canada to study carbon cycling - M_130807_MF_MetaG (SPAdes) (version 2) | ecosystem: Environmental > Aquatic > Freshwater > Lake... | reverse complement strand
AATTAATTCAAGTTGATCAAATTTCTTAGCTGTGTTAAAGTCTATACGTGTATCCATTTAAAATTGTTTATATGTTATTATACTTTTGAAGACTCTTTAGTTTTAGTTGAATTGATTCGAACAACTTTAAGAATATCCTTTCCGATAGTTGCAGTTGATAATTTAACATTTTGCTTTTTAGCAAAGTATGTTACGGTAGCTCTTAATTTTTTGGTATCATTAGGATCAGAGATTCCTGAGATTTCAAAAAAGTTTCCAACTTTTAATTTAGAAATACGCTCACGTAAAATAGATGAGTGTTTAGTTTCAGGTCTAGCCTTTAAGATCGGCCCAATTACAATTGAATTTTTCATATTAAATATATTTTTAATTATTATACATAAAAATAAAATATATTAAAATAAAAAAGGACATTTTTCAATGTCCTTTAAAGATTTAGATCTCTGGTTTTTGGTAATTTCTTACGAGAAGGCTTGTCCTTATGTTTCTTAAGCGGTCCAAGCGAATCAATATCTGATTCTTTAACTCTTTCATTTTTTAATCCTATCATTACAAGATAACTTGATCCATCAATTGCAGTAACTTTGCCGATTCTATCTTTTACTTTTACTGAATCACCAATTCTATATTTTCGACTGGCTGTGATAAAAGGATCAAGCGCCTCATTAAGAGAGGCGCTTATATAATCCAGATAAGATAATATATTTTTCATTATAGTCCTTTTTTAAATAGGTCTAGTCCAACATAATCTTGTTTAAGTGAAGTAATTGTAGCTTCAACTGATTCACGAATACCTGTTAATTTCTTAACTGCTTCTGAATCAGTTGATGGATTAGAAATAGCTGCTTGTAATTTCTCCATAGTTTCTTCAAGCTTTGTAATATCTACTGAAATAGCACCTTTTTTCTTTTCAATCTTATTGTAAGAATCTATCTTTTCATCAATTTTAGTTTTAAAGATAGGACTAATATCGTAATTGAATTTAGCCATACAGAATTCATATAATTGGTGTTCATCAACGATTCTCCAATCTCTTTCAGCCGTATTTACTTTCTCACAGATATAAAATTCTTCATTTAATTTAAAAACAGTTGCTTCAGATAGAGTTCTATCATTGGTTAATTCTTTAATAAAATCTAAATTAAATAAATTCTTAGAATTTTCAAATAAAGTAATAACTTTTTCTTTAATTGAATTGTTTTCTAATACTAAAGCCTCCATTAAATTAATGTCAGCAATATCTACAACTTTAGATTCATTTAAATATAAGTCTAATTCTTTTTCTTCATTTGTTTTAAATCCAATATTAAAATTTCGAATAGCGGTAGAATCTACTCCTGTACCATCAATATTTTTCTTAAATCCTAATGTAGCAAATGATTCAGCAACACTATAGAATTTAGGAAATTTTTCTTTTACATAAGTTGGATCAATTTCAGCAATTTTAAAAGTTCCATCAATGTATACTTTTTTCTCTTTTCCAGTAAGACCTCTAGATTCACGGATAGAAATAAATTTATCATCCATATAAATGATCATTCCGTCTTTTGCTTTAGTTGCTGGAGTAATTAGATTAGTGATCTGAGTAAATGAATCTCCTTCTCCTAAAGTAAAGTATCCAAGTTTTTGAGATTCTACTACTCTTAATTCATTAACTAATTGATTTATTACAGGTACAGTAGTTCCATATTTAATTTTAAGGATATCCGATGTATATGATTCGCCAATTAACATATTTTTAAGATCTGCACTTACTTCTGCATAATTTTGATTAGGCATAGCATCTAATGTGTAAATAGTATTTAAGAAAAGAATTTCTGAACGATTTTCATTTACATAACGCTCAACTAATTTTACTTGTTTAGAAATAGTTGAATCTAATTTATGTTTAGAAAATGTTGCAATAAAGCTTTCACATAATGCAAAATCTAAAGCTCCAGTAGATAAGTAATTTTCAAATACGTCAATTTGTGAAGAAACAGTAGGAGTTGCACCAGACTTAGATTCTTTGATTGCTTTAAGTTTACTTGTTAAATCAATACGCTTAGCTATTTGATAAGTTTTAGATAAATCAGTATCTTCAATTTTTACAAACTGGTTTACGATTGATTCTAATACTGGATTCTTAATTGAATTATTAATTGAAACTAATCCATTTTTTAGATTAGAATAAATAGTTTCATTCATTTCGCCTAATACAATTGATTTATCAATTGATTCTGATAACATTTTTACAAGCGGTTCTGAATTAATAGCAGAATTACCCTTAAGTTCAGTTAATATTTTGTCTACGAAGCTTTTCATTTCGTGCATAATTATTTTTTTTTATTTATCTCAATAATTGAGTAATTATTTATTGTTATTATAATTAGGATTAACCTTTAGTATTTTTATAATTAGTTCTGATAGATTTTGCATTAGCTACGCCGAATCTATTTACGACAGATGCTTCGCCAGTATTACGAGTCGAAGAAGAATTTTGAACTTTACTTGAAAAATCAAGTTCATTAATTTGGTCTAATCGTGATTTAATATTTAAGAGTAATGCATTAGTTGTTGCTTGAGATTTAGCTTGAGCTTTCGCTAGTGCAATTGCTGCATCAACATCAGACTGTTCACTAGGTTTTCTCCATTCTCCAGTATACATTAATGTTTCTCTACCATCTTGTGAAACGGATGTTAAATAAATTGTACGATTGATTGAATTTATAATAGATTCGCTCATTTTCTTAGAAACATTAAATGTTATTTGGCCGGTAGATAGATTTTCTAATTTAGAATCATTTGCATTATCAATTGATACCTTGCCAGTAGTTGTTTCAAAGACTAGTCGATATTTGGCAGAAGATATATTTAAATCTAATGGAACAAGTGGATTAGTTGCATCAGGTAGAGAAGCTTCAGTAAATACTTTTAATTTTAAAACATTATCAAATGGTGAAAGAATAAATCGAAGAGTACCTGGACTAAATATTACTTGTTGAGTTGAATCATGCGAAGTAACCATTGCGTTTATATTAGATATTGAAATATTATTATTATTAAAGAAGATAGGAACATATTCAGTTGAAACAGTTGTTATTACTTGAGATTGTGAATTTAGTGTGACAACTGCTTGTTTATCAAGAGCAATTGGTTCAATAAATAGCGGAGTAGCTTCAAAACTGTTCTTAACAATTTTATTGTATATTTTATGCGATTGAGGTTTATCCAATAATGGTAAGTTAATTAATTCTCTGCCGTATTTTTTAGGTGAAATTAAACTAAATGAACCTTCGCGTATTATCTGATCTCCATTTCTTCTATTTGTTAATCGTGAAATATAATCAATTGACATACTGATAGCTTCATTTGCATTTTTTAAAACTGGTCTAAATATATTAGGTTCATCATAAGAGTCTTCCTGGAAAAATACTATTCTTGAAGTATTAATAAAAGCTGTCCCTACTTGTTCAAATACACTTAATTGATGAACAATGATCCAATCGTCTACTGGATTACGCCTATTTAATATTGAAATTAATTCTCCGGGAAAAGCTGAATTATACGTCAAATAAAATTCTAAGTAATCTCCAGCAATTGATTCATTTACATATGCTCCGACATTATCAAATTCATTACTTTGTGAAACCGTTGCAGTAAATACATTCGTTGCTTCATATGAATCATATGTAGTTAAAGTATTAGTATGAATTATATTCTTTTTTCCACATTCCAATAAACTTATGCTTATTGGATTATTGTATACAAAACCTACTGATGCAGCATCAGTTGGGGTAATGGCAGCAGCAAAAGTATTTGCTGGAACTGGCGCAATCTGAAAATCTTCATTTATATTTTTAATAGATGGCACAAGTATATCAATATATCTATCGTATAATGCATTTGAAAGAAAAAGAGGTTTAGAATTAAAAATAATTAATTGAGAAATAGTTTCTGGTGCAAGTAAAATATTTGCAAATATATTAACTGTTCCATTATTTTCTTCATTTGTTATAGAAAGAATTAAGGCTTTGAAATTATCAAAATCAAAGCCTGAAACAAAATGAAATCTTACTTTATCCATCACTACATTATATCCAGTTACAGGAGTATCGATTAGATCTGGATTATATTGAAGATAATTTGGTATCTTCTCACTATCTAAATAGGCATATTGATTATTACTAAGAGGAACTACTGTTAAATCTTGAATATTCTTAGTTGAGTTATACGAAGCATCGGTATTAAAAATCTGATGCCCACCAGTGATAGTATTCTTAACGAATATAAAATCATCATTACTGAAATTAAGTGATCCTAGAGGTTCAAATTGATACTCTACTACACAGTATTGAGATAAACTAATAAATCTACTTTGTGCCATGTTAATTATTTCTTTTTAAAGGATCCTATTTTATAAGTGTATCCAAAACTTAATTGCTGAAGTGTATTTGCACCAACTATAATATTATGTTTATCAAATAAATTTAATCCTAAGTTTACGCCTATTCCAGTATTGTCTAAGTTTAATCCATGATAATAACTGCCTCCAACTAACCATTGTATATTTTTAGGTTTAATTTGAGAATATTCAATTGGTGGGATACTTGATATCGATAGCGAATCTACTTTTAACCACTCAGGTCCAACTAATCGACTTTTCCAAATTCCTCGAGTTTCCTCAGTAAGAATTATCTTAATTGGTAATTTACTAAATGAAAATTCTCCTTTATATGCAAAAGTATTCTTATTTATCCAGCCATCCCAAAATACAAAAGGATCTTCCTCAGTTGGATAACGTAATGAAAGATTTAATTTATTTGTATCAATTGGATCTGTTTGAGCGAATCCTTCACTTACTTTTCTATCTAGTGAAATAACTGCACTTGTAATACTTAATAATCTTTCATCCTGTTTCTTGATAGTTTGATATAAACTGTTATTATTTGATTTAAGATCACGAAGTAAATCAGATTCAGTTTTATAATAATCTACAAGTTTTGAATATTGTCCATTAGCTTCTTTTGTTAAGCTATCTGATGCAATAATTGATTTCTTTAATTCATCTAATTGATTAATTCCTTGTGTCTGAATATTGTATATTTTCCATGACATGAAAATAATAATTGATATTAAGCACAGTGCAATAAATTTATAGATGGAATCTTTATTCATATTCTTTGATTATTTCAAGGATAGCATCAGGTGTTAAGGTAACACATAAGATATCTTCTAGTTTATTTATTACCTCTTTTTCTTGTTCTCGAGTAGTATGAAGTATCTCGCTTACTGTTTTTCTCTCAGCTTCAAGTTTAAGAGCAGCTTCCTCTATTCTATTGAATTGAACATGAATAGCTGAATACGTTGAGTATAAGCTATGTAATTGGCCTTTTAATGTGTTTTCCATTGAGTTTTCCATATTATATGTCTTTAATAGTTACGTCGATTCCACTAATTAGTATTTTCTCAAGTTTACGAATAGATTGAACTAATTGATCAATATCGATATTTACAATATTATTTACTGGTTCCTGTGCAACTACTGGTGCACTTTGAGTTTGATTATTTGAATTATATGTACTCATCTGATTATTAATACTCGTATCTGATGTAGATATTGTTGATGTAGCTAATGAATTTGATGGATTAGATGAAAGACTATTATTTTCAGAAGTTGATGAAGTAGACGAAGTATTTGAAACTGTCGTCGTTGGTTTAACTAAACTTATTTTATTTCGATCTACGATAGTATTATTTGAACTATCTGAGCTAGTTGAAGATTCACTCGAATAATTCTGATCAGCCGTCTTTTCTATTTTATTAATAGATGAAGTAGAATTAATATTTTCTGACTGTGATATAGTATTCGTATTCTCTCTATTATTAATCACATTATTAGATTTATTCTCGACTAACTTTGAAATTTGATTAGTATTATTTAAAACATTTTCAATAATCTTTGGTATATCAATTGATTGAGTATTGATAATATTAACCATGTCAGAAGTTGCTTGTATTTGACGCGGATCAGGTACCGATTCACGAGTCAATGAAGTAGGATTAGTAATCGCCGATACATTCAAAGTGGACGAGTTATCAATATTATTAATAGTCTTATTTAAAGTATTATATGAAGAGGATGTATTTAAGATATTCGATGGAATATTCTCAGGTGTCTCTTTTTTAATATTTGGAAGTTGATCTAAATTAATATTAATGGTAGGCTGATTGGATAAGTCAGCAATGGAGCTCGGTGTAACTAGCTCTTCGTTTCTTGAAGTTAATGAATTATCTAAAACTGAAGTACTTTCACTATTCTTATTTGAATCACGAGGATTAAGAGGATCAGTAACTAAACTATTATCCCTAGTCGATGTTTTTTTATTCTCCTTATTAATTGGAGATAATTCTGAGTCTAATTCAACTAATAAATCTGGTTCTGAATTTATAATTGAATTAAGCATATCACTAAGTTCATTATCCACTATGATTAACTATTTTTATTATTTATTTAAATTTTAAATGATCTGGTAAATTAACTTTTAATGGAGGCTCATGTGCCTTTCCTGTAAAAATATCAGATGGATTATTTGCCTCTTCAGTCTCATCATTAAGTATATTTATCAGAAGAGAATATTCCATATATTCCAAATTATATAGGGTATCGAATGATTGATTAAGCTTCACTGCCAAGTCTTTATTCAACTTAAATAAGTTCATCAAGTCCAGCTGAAACAATGAAAATATCTTTGATAGTGAAGCTTCCTGTCGAAAAAACATGGCTCTCAGTAACCTCTTTACATTTACTACATACACTGACTACTTTATTTAAACTTGCTGTTTTTAACTGCTCAGTGAACTTATGAATAAAGACAAATTTATTCTCTTGCCAAGCAAGAGAATTAAATCTAAGTTCAGTTATTGCTTGCGGTGTAGCTGATCTCCAGTCCTGAATTAAATATGGACCAAATGAAAAGAATGCTTCATCAATCTCACTTCCTCTATTAACCTCGTCTGCTCTCCTAGTTCTAAATCTATTTTCAGTTCCAATGGTAGGTAGATATAAATTAAAAGTCTCATTTAATTTTTCAGATACTACCTTAAAACATCTCTCTTCAGGAGAATACCATTTCATTAATTCCTCAGGATATTTGAAACCTACTAAATTACCACTTAGTACTTGAGTATTACTAATCGTCCCATCTTTATTACACTTAATATTTGCAAAAAGCTTATTTTCCTGATTAGGGAAAGTCAATTCATATAATCTAAATAATATATGATATCTATCGATTTCTAAAAAATCATTAAAGTTTAAAGGTCTCCCTGTTCGCGGTTTAATTTTAGTACATGCATTTAAAATAAAATTAATTTTATCTCGAACATCAAGTGGATCATGCTCATCAATAGTAGACCAGTGTCTAATTTCCTTAGTTTTAGCAGATCTTAATAATAGCTCAGTCCCTTCAGGATAAAATAATCCTTGTGATGGAAGAGATCGAAGATCTAATAATTTCCAAGACGATTCTTCAGCCGCAGATAGTTCAGGTAATATTGGACGAATATTTGATTGAGGTAAAGGAGTAACGATTGACTCTTTTTCTTCTTCGATAGATATAGTATTTACTCCATGAATTCGATCTTGCTCTTCTAAAAAACGAGCTGCTTCTTCTTCATTAAATGAATCGTGCATATAAAAGTGTTTTTTATTTTATATACATCAACTCACAATTGGTTCTATCTAATTTAAAATTACTAATAATTTTAAGCAGTCAATAGTGGTATTTTATAATTAACTCCATTTATTCTAACTGTCCACGTTTTATCTGGAGTAATTGACTCAGTTGTGATAGTACCAGCATTAGAGCCGGCTGATCCGACTACGAATTGATTATTTGCAGTAGCTGTTGCAAATGTACCTATGAGTATTGAATTATTAAAATTTCCACTGCTGCTTGCTGCGCCTATTGCAATATTTCCATTACCGACAGTATTAGAATACATGGCATTAAAACCAATCGCTATATTAGAATCACCTGCAGTATTAGACCCCAATGAATCAATTCCAACACTTGTATTATTATCACCAGTCGTGTTACTATATAAGGTTCTTGTTCCAATGGCTACATTACCAGAGCTTTCATTATTGTACATTGCATTAAAACCTATTGCAACATTACTACCGCCGCCAATATTTGATAATAATGAGTCGGTGCCAAGCGCAATATTACTACTACCATCCTCATTATTTTGCAATGCATTTTTCCCAATAGCACAATTATCAGTTCCTATCGTATTACTAGATAATGCTGAAGCTCCTACTGCAGTGTTAGCATAACCATCTTGATTTCTTTGTAAAGCATAGTAACCTATTGCTACGTTATGGTCACCTACTGTATTATTATACAAAGCCAAAGTACCAATTGCTGTATTAAAAGAACCTGTTGTATTTTCCTCCAATACTCTTGATCCTATACCTGTATTAAATCCACCGGTAGTTGTAGATTTTAAAGCACCATCACCAATAGCAATACTACCTGTTGCATCAACTGCATTTAGTAATGCTTGTCCACCGATGGCAACTACACCGTCACAGTTAGCATCATTATTTAATGCATACGAACCAATAGCAACATTACGATTAGAATTAACTGCATTATACAAAGAATATGTACCTATTGCTATATTACCTCCAGCTTTTTCAAGACTAAATGATGAATGACAACCTAATGCAATGTTGTCACCTTCATCACCCATTTCATGATTAACACCTAAAGCATTCTCGCCTATTGCAAGATTACATATTTCATTTGTTGTTACCCTAGCACCAAGTGGTGTTTCTACACCAAGCTCATCTAAGCCATACCATATGCCATCATCTTTTGCATATATTTTATTGTAGCCTGTCTCAGGAGTATCGGGAGTAATTCCTACATTCTTATGTTGAGGTATATTATTAAGTTTCTTAGTCATTATATAATATTAAATTTTTGCTTGGATTACAATCTTACCATCTGTTATATTACCAGTTGAGGTTAAATAGAATGAATTATCATCAATATATGATATATCGATATCAACTGGAACGTTTCCATCTCTTGTGCTATATACAAAGTCTTTAGTATTTAATCCATGTGTAATAGTTAATGGAATACCTGCAGTAGCTATGAAATTTTGTATTATAACTTGAACACTTGTACCGAGTGCTAAGTTAACTATTTTAACTATTCCTGCGCCATAGTTATTAATTTGGCCGCTCGGCGAAATAATTAAGGCTCCATTTGCAATAACTAATTCACCGTAATTATCAACGATTCCATCAATCGTAAAATTTCCATAAACCCAGTATTGATAATTAGCATCAATTGTTAACACTTCGGTAGACTCAATTAATATCTTATGTCCATTTGCTGCACTACCTCCACTTGAGTCATTTGTTAAACTGACCCATCCTTTACTATGTAAATATCCAATAAAATCTTCACCGAATACTGGATCTATTCCAGCAACGCCGGTATAAACTATTTCCCCAGGAACACCGACTGTTGGATATGTTGGAAAATCAGTAAATCTCTGTCTCTGAGTTTCAGCAACATCTACTAATAACGATCGACCTACCGCATTTCCAGAAGATGGAATAGTAAATGTAGAAATACCGCTTTCTGTAACAGTTAACGAGGTAGTAACTTCAACTAACTCAAATTTACCAGAATATACATTAAATGAATTTGCTATTTCATCATAATTAATATTATTTAAAAATTCTAAATTTGAATCTGATAATTTCTTAAAATTTAAGTTAGTTACATCAATTAATGAAGTTAAACTTGCATTAGTCAATCGTTTTATAGATTGCAAATTTTGATAAACAAGCATTATTTATAAGTTTATTTTTGTTATTTATTAATTATTAGAGTTGACTTATCTATTTCTGAATTTAGAGTAACCTTTCCTCTATTAACTAAACACTCTTTTAAATCAGCATTAATCATCTTTGTATCAGGATTATCTAAAAAACTTGAAACTACTTCATTTGATTCTCCTAAATAATCACAATCTATTAATTTAGAAAACTTAATCCTATTATTTGAAAAGATGGTACACTCGCTTAATTTAGAATTACGAACGATACAATTTTCAAAAAGACATCCTTTAACATCACCTTCAACTGTACACTCATAAAATTCTATTCCTTCAAGAAGAATACTTCGTCTTAATTCAGCACCCTTTATCTGTAACACTTGACGATTAGTATCATAGTTAAGAACACCTTCAGTTATTCCACCGCCTATTACAATTTTAAATATTCTTTCTCGTATCTGTTGATAATGTGATTCAAGTAAATGAGGTACTTGTTTTAAATCAACATATAATCCAATATCTGGAAAAGCTGACCTGAAACCTAATAATGTTCTAGTAGAGTCAATTGCTGTTCTAAAATCACTTACCATTTCAGAAATTCTAATTTTTTCCTGATTTGAATAATTATAATTTTCAACTAGGGTATCATATGCATGTTCTATTATAATATTAAGCGATTCAATTGCCTCTTTCTTTTTTTGAGTATAATCCTTTCCGCTAATATAATTAACGATAAGTTTGCCTTCACGTATTTCAGAAAAATCAGTTGCAAAGAAATCTGATTCTGGGAAATTTAAATCAATTGATTCACCCTTTTGTATTAAAGACTCAGTTAGTACCATGTCATACAGTCGCCTAGGCTGAACATATTGTAGATGGTTTTGATAAATTAATCTATTTTCATTCATTGGCTGCGGCCATAATTCAAATAGAGCTTTTTCATCTAAACTGATGAGATATTTAAGTTTATTTAATTTCTCAAGACCATATGGCAAATCAAGTTTCTTTTCATTTAATTTAAGAGTTGTTTTAACTCTACATCTCTCTGTAGTAAAACCGATCGCTTCAATAATATTCGATACTTTTAAATACATATGAACTGCTTCTTGATATGGCATAAAACCTGTACTTAATTGCATTTCCTTATATCCATTTGAATATGTTGGCGCAAGTTTAAATACTTCATTTGTTGGTACAAAATTTGATTTTACTTCTTTAAACCATTTAATATTTTTTCCAAGTGCACGTGATATTTTTGCAGCAGCATCCATTTTTCGCATAGGAGAAAAGAATTCAAAACAAAAAGATATTTGTGAACTATCATATATGCTCTTTTTATCTAATGATTTAAACATTGCAGTATTTTCTTTATTCTATTTATCTAATAAGATTCTTTATCGAAATCGAAAGTATTATATTAAATTGTCTGAAATATAATATAATTGAATAAATAACATAAATAACTTTGCTAAATGGCAAAAATAGTAGATAATTATACAGTATTCAAGCAGCTGAGTATTTACGTTGATGACTTATTAACACAGTCAATAAATTATTTGACTTCTAAATATAGTCAAAGTAAAGCAATATTTACATCAGCTTCACCATTTGGACAACTTTTAGTAGTTGTTGAAAATTTAACTCAATTAGTATTCTTTTATGTAGAGGATTCTATTACTGAATTAAATATAAATGAAGCTACTCGATTAACTTCAATTTATTCACTAGCGACTTTGGCTGGACATAATGTGAGTAGAGCAGTATCATCAGTTGGCGAAATTAGTTTATCCACTGGTGCAGGTTCAGCCGATCCACCAGTAGATCTTGTAATTATTCCAAATTTATCTAGAATTAGATGTACAAATAATGGATTAACTTATATTTTAGATCTTCCGCAAGATGAAATAAAATTTTCATTAGCTGGTTCAAATAATGGATTAAAATTAGCAATACGTCAGGGGACTATTGAATCTCAAACAGTTGTCTCTAAGGGAGAGCCGGTTGAAAGCTTCTCAATAGGAAGTCCTCAAAATTACTATATTGATAATTTCCTAGTTA
>Ga0209596_1003703_pt1 | contig 11910 bp, 10 predicted proteins | sample M_130807_MF_Meta_FD_187314 | JGI IMG/M metagenome (GOLD analysis project Ga0209596, IMG submission 187314) | Freshwater microbial communities from Lake Montjoie, Canada to study carbon cycling - M_130807_MF_MetaG (SPAdes) (version 2) | ecosystem: Environmental > Aquatic > Freshwater > Lake... | reverse complement strand
GACATTTCTACCTCAAGCCAAACAGTTGAGGAACATCATGAAGGAATGTACATAGTTCGTAAGTTAACTGGATCAAGTTCTAATAAACCATATCGCTGCCCAGGTTGCGATCAGGTAATTCCCATGGCCACACCACACACAGTTGCTTGGCTAGAAGATGATGAAGAAAGTAGACGCCATTGGCATAACGCTTGCTGGGCAAAGAAAGATAAGCGACGTCCTAATACTGAAAGAACTCGTAACGCACCACGTTTTTAACCGAAGCGTCCCTTTAACCAGCGAGTCAAAGCAATTACTAAGTTTTCCTCTTTTGTTTTGCGCTTAAAGCTCAAAAGATTCAACGGCACATTAAAGCGAGTGCGAACTACGGTGCGGGGATAGGTGTATTCCAATAAGCCTTCTGGCCCATGCACACGTCCGTAACCACTATCTTTCACACCACCAAATGGCACGGAAGGCACAGCGGCAAATGAAAATGTTGAGTTAATAGAAACCATTCCACAGACTAACTCTGCAGCAATTCGCTTACCTTGGCGCTTAGACCAAACATTTGCACCTAATCCATAACTAGAGGCATTAGAGAGTTCAATAGCTTCGCGCATAGTTTTAACACGATTAATAATAATGATTGGTCCAAAAGTTTCTTCACGCATTGCTGCAGAACTCTCAGGCACATCAACCAAGATAACTGGTTGAACAAATGGAGGCTTAATGGACTCTGGACCACCATAAGCACATGTTCCACCATCTTTAATTGCACTCTTTATATGAGATTGAATGACATTAATTTGCGAGGGCATAGTTGCTGGTCCATAATTTCCATCACCTGGCGCACCGGCATGAATCGTCTTAGCTAGTTCCACTGCAAGTTCTGTGAACCTATCGGCCACTCTTTCATCAACATACACACGTTCTGCACCGATGCATGATTGCCCAGCATTGGCCATTGCAGACCAGATAGTTGCATCTACTGCCCGCTCAAGATTGGCATCTGCAGCAACAATGACAGGATCTTTACCACCACACTCCAAAACAACAGGAGTCATTGTTGTTGCACATTGAGCAGCAACTATTTTTGCAGTTTTAGTTGATCCAGTAAATGAGATTTTATCAACACCACTTGTGCACAGCGCTCCACCTGTTTCACCCAACCCAGTAATAGTTGTTAGAACATCAGCAAAGGGTGCTACTTCATTAAAGCTCTCTTCTAACCACATTCCAACACCAGGTGTGTATTCACTGGGTTTAAAGACAACTGTATTTCCAGCAGCTAGTGCGTAAACAATAGAACCTACTGGCGTGAAGATGGGGTAGTTCCATGGACCAATAACGCCAACAACGCCAAGTGGGGAGCGTTGAACGGTTGCCGACATATTAGATAAAAGTAATCCTGGTGCACGATGCGCAGTGCGCATAATCTCTTCTGCATGGCGAGCAGCCCAGCCAATATGCCCCACGGCGATACTTACTTCTAACTTTGCATCTCCAATTGGTTTTCCAGTTTCAAGTGAGACCAATGTTGCAATTTGATCAATACGCTTAATGATCAGCGTTGACCAAGCAAGGAGAACTTTCTTTCGTCCGCCAAAACCAAGCATTTGCCATTGCGCAGAGGCTTCTCGCGCATGTCCGACGATTTCACTTACTTGCTTGGCATTCATAATTGGAAAAGTTCCAGCCACCTCACCGGTTGCTGGATTATGAGAATTAAATGAAGGAATGCGCTTAGTAGCCATGGTTGGAAGCCTAGTGGGGTGAAGATAAGATTTGAAGTATGGCTGAGATAATTAGACCCAGTAGTGAATTGCCGGCCCTTCGCACACTTTTTCATGTTCTAACTAGTGATGGTGTGGATTTATTGGGAGAAGTCTCAGCACCCTTAGGTCAATCAAAAGGGGCGATTTTAACTCTGCATCCACTGCCAACAGCCGGGGGCATGATGGATAGTCATGTTTATAAAAAAGCAGCTAACCGACTTCCAGCTATGGCTGGCATAAGCGTTGTCCGCTTTAACACACGAGGAACAACATCAGAGGCTGGCACAAGTACTGGTGTATTTGATAACGGTGTAGCTGAAGGTTTAGATGTTCAAGCAATGATTAATTACTGCTTTGATGTTTTAAAGTTAGAAAACCTTTGGATTGTGGGTTGGTCTTTTGGAACAGATTTAGCTTTGCGCCATGCCAAAGATCCACGCCACAAAGGACTCATTCTGCTTAGCCCACCCCTTCGCACAACCACTAACGAAGAACTCTTGTATTGGAACAGTGATCCACGACCAATTACCGCCCTTGTACCTGAACACGATGATTACTTAAAGCCAGATGCTGCCAAAGAACGTTTCTCAATCGTGCCTAAGTTAAAGATTATTGCCGTTGATGATGCCAAGCATCTTTGGTTGGGGGAACCATCAGTTCATCGCGTGCTATCTGAGATAAACACCATTGTTACTGGTGATACTCACGCTCTACCTCTTGAGTATTAAGAGTTATTAGCACGAGGGATTACAACCTCGTCCAAGATCAAAATAATCGAAGCAGCCACTGGCACAGCAAGTAATCCACCCACTAAACCTAAAAGTGATGAACCAATGAGAGCAGAGATAATTGTTACTGCTCCAGGAACAGCCAAAGTTCTTTTCATAATGCGCGGTGTTACGACATAGTTTTCAACTTGGACATAAACCACGTAAGCGACAAAGGCAATAACACCGATCGCAATTGATTGGGTTACGGCGATTATCGTGACGATTCCAGAACCTAAGAAATGTCCAATTAATGGAATCAGTCCGCAGACAAAGACGATCATGCCGATGGCTATTGGTGAAGGCAGCCCCAGCACGAGTGAAAGAATGAAAACAAAAACAGAAGCCATAGCTGCAATAACTATTTGGCTACCGACAAAAGAACCAACCCGAGCAATGATGGCGTTTGTAAGGTGGCCTACACGCTCACGACGACTTGCAGGAACTAGTGAAAGTCCTAGATCAACAGCCTGAGGCAAAGAAGTAATGAAGTAAAGAGTCAGAACCAAGATTGTAAGGAATGTGAAGAATCCTGAAAGAACAGATTTGCCAACACCAATAACGCCACCAAAGGCTGAAATTAATAGTGTTCCATCAGAAGTTACAGATTTTAATTTAGTTTGTAGCGTATCAATAATTCCATATTGATCATTGAGCTTATTAATCGTCGCATTATTTGTTAATTCTGCTAAAAGAGTAGGGGCCTTATTGATTAGTTGGGTTCCCTGCGAAATCACTGGTGGAACCACCACAAGTGCAAAAAATATTACAAATGCAATAACCGAAGTAAAGATAATTGTCACTGCGGTGGTGCGTGACATATTGCGACGGCGAAGGGCTTCCACTGCGGGATTGAGACCTGTTGCCAAGAAAAGTGCAATGAGGATCAAAATAAATATCTGCGAGACGCTAGCAAGTGCGCGCATTAAGACAATCGCTGTTAATGCACCTAGCGTTGCAACAAAACCAAAGTAATACGGGTGAGACCTATTAATTGGAATGCCAGCGATTCCATAGTCAGCTGGGGTTGGAGCAGCCTTAGCCGCACGCTTAGTGACCTTCTTAATTCGCTCTTTGATTGCCATAGATGCATTGTAAAGATAGTTATCTCACTTGTATGAGACGTGGTGTTCATCTCCCCGACACATTTTTAGGCAAGAATGAGCCCTATGTCCCTACGGATCACAGGAATAGGCGAGGAGATCGCAGCTGTTACTGGCCTGCCATGGCAGCAGAGTTTGGAAGAGTGGCCCGAGGATCCAGCGTTGGCAGAAAAACGAGGTATTTCCCGCCACGTTGTCCGCTTAGTTCGAGCCACAACTGATGTAGATGCACCAGTCTATGCCGTTAAAGAAACTGTCTCAGAGTTTGCTAACCGTGAGTACAAAGTCCTACGGGAATTAACCGCCCTAAAAGCCCCTTGCGTTGAACAAATCGCCGTTGTTGAAGGCAGAACAGATGCACAGGGCGAAGAACTTCCATGCGCGATGGTTACACGCTTCTTGCCGTATTCATTGCCCTATCGAGTTCTTCTCTCAGGCTCAGTGACTACCCATGATATTAATACGATGGCAAATGCTCTCGCGCTCCTTTTAGTTCGATTGCATCTTTTAGGTTTTTGGTGGGGTGATTGCTCACTTTCAAACACTCTCTTTCGCCGAGATGCCGAAGGCTTTGCGGCCTATCTTGTTGATGCTGAAACTGGTGAGTTTCAGAAATCCTTAAGCGATGGTCAGAGAGAACATGATTTAGATATTGCAATGTTCAACGTCGCTGCAGAGTTAGAAGATTTGCGTTTATCTGGAGTTCTTTATCCAGGTATGGATCCAGTGCGCGCTGCCGAAGCAGTTATCCGTCGCTATCGCAGAATTTGGGCAGCTCTAAAAGAGCGCCAACTTCTTGATCCTAAAGATCGACATGCTGTTGAGCGCGCTATGCGTCAGTTACATGATTTAGGTTTTGCTGTTGAAGAGGTAACAATCACTATGGATGGTGATTCACAACTTTTATCTTTCCAACCGCGTTTAGTTGCCGCTGGTTATCACACACAACGTCTGCGTGAATTAATGGGAATTGATACTGAAGAGCTACAAGCTAAGCGCTTACTCGCATCTTTTGATCGCTATCGTGCCCGGCATGAAAACACCGCGATGTCACTAACTGAGATGGCAAAAAAATGGTTCTTAGAAGTCTTTGAGCCAACAATTAATCGAATACCTGAGCATATGCGTGGTCGCGTGGAGCGAGCTCAGATGTTTCATGAAATCCTTGAAAATCGCTGGTATTTGAGTGAGCAAAATGGAAGCGATGTGGGCTTGGCCTTTGCTACTGATAATTACGTCGAAGAGATTTTGCCCAATCGGCGTGACTCTGGCGTTGACCTCATCGCCCACTAGGATTACCACGTGAGCAACCCTCCTAATTTTGCGCAAGCTGTTGATTTGAGTTCATTAGGAAAGCCAAAGAGCGTTGCAACAGGACCCACACCAGGTATTGCAGTCACTGCCGAAAACTTAACTACAGAGTTTTTACCTCTTTCTAAAACGCGCGCTGTGATTTTGTTTTGCTGGTCGCCGCGCAGTGCTGAATCTATTGAGATGCTAAATGTGATGGGAACATTGGAAGCTACCTATAAAGGTTCATGGAGCTTGGGACATGTTGATATTGATGCACAGCCACAAGTCGCCCAAGCGCTACAAACCCAAAAGATTCCTTATGCAGTCGCATTAATAAATGAACAGATAGTCCCTCTATTTGAACAAGCATACCCAGAAGCACAGATTCGCCTTGTTCTAGATAAAGTCTTGACGCTAGCTGCAGAACAGGGTGTTGGTGATACACCAGTTGAATTAATTGAACCTGAAGAGGAAGAAGCAGTTGCAGCCCTTGAAGCAGGAGATTTTGCCACTGCAGAGATTGCCTATAAGAAACTGCTGGCTAGAAAACCAACAGATTCCTTTGCAAAATTAGGTCTTTCTCAAACTCAGCTACTTATTCGAACCGATGGTTTAGTTCTAGATGCAGTAATCAAAGAAGCCACAGATAATCCTTCAGACTTATCTCTGCAGCTAAGAGCGGCTGATATGGAGATAGTAAATGGGGGAGTGGAAGCAGCCTTTACTCGTCTTTTGCATGCAGTCAAAGAAAGTGCTGGCGATGAGCGCAATAGAGCTAAAGAGCATTTGCTTTCACTCTTTGCCTTAGTAGATCCAGCCGATCCACGCCTAACTGCAGCCCGCAGCGCTTTAGCGAACGCCCTATTTTAAGATGAGCACCCTTACGGCTAAAAATGAGCTTATTTATCTAAGAATTCTTTTCTTTACATTTGGTGTAACTATCATGTCCTGGGTTCCTCGCTTTCCAGAAGTTAAAGATGCACTCAACCTAACAAATGGTGGCTTTGGCTCACTCATCAGCACTGGCTCCTTAGGATCACTCATTTCACTGCTGACTGTGGGACATATTGTTCACAGAATCGGCGTTAGAAGAGTTCTGCACACTGCTTCCTTCTTTCTCATGGCAACACTGATAATTCTTACTACCGTTGATGCACCTCTTGTATTTTTCTTTGCAAATATTATCTTTGGTGCGGCTATCTCGGCATTTCATATTTCAATTAATGCCCAAGGCTTTAACTACCAAGATCGCATAGGAAAATTCATTATTACGCAGATGAGTGGGCTATGGAGTGCAGGTGCATTAATCACTGCCTTTATCTCAGGATTTCTAGTTGACCGTGTTTCGCTGCACCTTCATATTGGAGTTTTAACTGTACTTATATTTTTCGTTCAAACGATAGTGATTAACGCCCTCGCCCCAGAACTTCTCAAAGCTAATCAAGATGCAGATATTGAATATAAGTTTAAGGAGCTTTTTGCGGGATTTTCCTTTGATCGACTTATCTCATTGGGCCTTATTTGTGCAATTTTTCTAGAATTCGCATTGAGCGACTGGGCAACTATCTATACAAAGGAAGAAATTGGAATTAAGAGCGGTGTTAATACTTTGCCATTTATTCTCTTCACCATGTGGATGATTTTTGGAAGATTCACCGTGCATTATCTATTGCCACGTTTCACCCTAGAGCGTCTAGCAATTCGTGCATCACTGCTTGCCGGTACTTCTTTTCTTGTGAGTATTTTTCTAGCTAGAACCCTCTTTGCTTCAAATCAAGGGATTGCATTTTTAGTTATATGCATCGGTTTCTCTCTAGCCGGTCTTGGAAGCTCATTCCTCGGGCCAACATTTATGACTGCAGCTAATGCCCGCTCACAACACCCTGCTAGCGTGGTTATTGGCCATGTGGGCGTTGCAAATATTATTTTGGCCTTCATTTTAAAGTGGGTTGTTGCCTGGACGGCCCAAGCCACATCTTTATCAATTGGTCTATTGATTCCAGGAATTCTCTTACTAACCGTTCCTTTTTTTGCAAAAGCTCTGAAGAGCGTTTAAACCCAATAGTTGCAAGCAGGGGAGAGTTCGCTTCTTGCAATTCTTGAGATTAACCTGAGCCTTCGGTATTGCCAGCTTCTGCAGCCAAAACATCATCAATACGATACTTTTCCATCGCTTGAGTAACAACGCGCTCTTTGATGTCACCTTGTTTACACAGTTGCTGCAATACAGCCACTGCAATTGATTCAGCATCAACTTTGAAGTGACGACGCAGCGCACCGCGTGTATCTGATAATCCAAAGCCATCAGTTCCAAGTGAATAGAACGGTGCATCAATCCAGGGTGCAACTTGATCTTGTACTGAGCGCATGTAATCGCTCACCGCAATAACTGGACCCTTATGCCCATCTAACTTCTGTGAAATGTATGCACGTTGTTCATCTTTTGGATTAAGCAGATTATGTCGATCAGTTTCAAGTCCATCACGGCGAAGTTCATTCCATGAAGTTACAGACCAGACAGAGGCATTAACGCCCCAGTCATCGGCTAGAAGTTGTTGGGCCTTGAGCGCCCAGTTCACACCAACACCCGATGCCAAAATTTGTGCTGATTTCTTACGTGATTTAGCTGCAGGAGAGTAAAGATAAATACCTTTAAGCAGACCATCCACGTCAAGGTTTTCAGGCTCGGCTGGATGCACGTATGGCTCGTTATAAACAGTGACGTAGTAATAAACGTTTTCGCTGTTTTCCCCATACATACGGCGCAAACCATCTTTAACAATATGTCCCAGCTCAAAAGCAAAGGCTGGATCATAAGAAACCACAGCTGGGTTAGTTGATGCAAGAAGTGGTGAATGACCATCTTCATGCTGTAAACCTTCACCGTTAAGTGTGGTGCGACCAGCTGTTGCTCCGACTACAAAGCCACGCACTAATTGATCGGCTGCAGCCCAGAAAGCATCTCCTGTGCGCTGGAAACCAAACATTGAGTAGAAAATGTAGATAGGAATCATTGGTTCATCGTGTGTGGAGTAAGAAGAGCCCACTGCAGTAAATGATGCAACAGATCCTGCTTCATTAATTCCTTCATGAAGAATCACACCCGTAGTTGATTCCTTGTATGACAACATCAATTCGCGGTCAACGGCTGCATATTGCTGACCGTTTGGTGAGTAAATCTTTAGCGTTGGGAACAATGAGTCCATACCAAATGTGCGCGCTTCATCAGGAATGATGGGAACAATACGTGCACCAAGTCCAGGATCTTTCACTAAATCCTTGAGCATGCGCACAAAGGCCATAGTCGTTGCAATCTCTTGATGACCAGAACCACGCTTAACTGACTCATAGACAGAATCATCAGGTTGCGGAAGTGGACGTGAGATTGCACGGCGTCGAGGAATTGATCCACCAAGGGCTGCGCGACGCTCAGCTATATACATAGCTTCAGGTGAATCAGCTGCTGGCTTAAGGTAGGGAGGTAGGTACTTATCTAACTTCTCATCAGGAATATCTAGGTGCAATGTGTCGCGGAACTGCATGATGTCTTCAAGTGACATCTTCTTCATCTGGTGAGTGGAGTTGCGACCTTCAAAACTTGAACCAAGAGTCCAGCCCTTAATTGTTTTAGCCAAAATAACTGTTGGGCGCCCGTTGTCTTGAGTTGCTGCGGTGTATGCGGCAAATAACTTCTTATAGTCATGTCCACCGCGCTTTAAGCCCCAGATCTTTTCATCAGACCAGTCAGCAACCATTGCTGCAGTGCGAGGATCGCGACCAAAGAAGTTCTCACGAACATATGCACCAGATTCAGCTTTAAAGGTCTGGTAATCGCCATCGAGAGTCTTATTCATTAAATTAACTAGTGCGCCTTCACGATCTTGGGCCAAAAGTGGGTCCCACTCGCGGCCCCAAACAACCTTAATAACATTCCAACCAGCTCCACCAAAGATTGATTCAAGCTCTTGAATGATTTTGCCGTTTCCACGAACTGGACCATCTAGGCGTTGCAAGTTACAGTTCACAACAAAAGTTAAGTTATCAAGTTTTTCACGTGTTGCTAAACCAATAGCACCTAATGTGTCGACTTCATCTACTTCACCATCACCAAGAAATGCCCAGACGCGTTGATCACTTGTGTCCTTAAATCCGCGGTTGTGTAGATAACGATTAAATCGTGCTTGATAAATAGCGTTGATTGGTCCAATTCCCATTGACACTGTTGGGAACTGCCAAAAATCTGGCATCAAACGTGGGTGAGGGTAAGAGGAAAGTCCACCAGCTGGGTGTGAGAGCTCTTGGCGGAAGCCATCAAGCTGATCTTCAGTTAAACGACCTTCAAGATATGCACGTGCATACATTCCAGGACTTGCATGTCCTTGGAAAAAGATTTGATCTCCGCCACCTGGGTGATCTTGTCCACGGAAGAAGTGGTTAAAACCAACTTCATAGAGCGCAGCAGATGATGCATACGTTGAAATATGTCCACCAACGCCAACACCTGGACGCTGTGCACGATGAACCATCATCGCCGCATTCCAACGATTGATTGCACGAATATTGCGCTCAATACCTTCATCTCCAGGAAAAGCTGGTTCATGTTCTGGTGAAATAGTGTTCATGTAGTCGGTTGTGCGAAGGTCTGAAACGCCTATTTTTTTCTCATGCGCACGCTTTAAAAGGCTGAGCATTAAATAGCGAGCGCGTACTGGTCCGGCATTAGCTAGCGCGGCATCAAAAGAGGCGTGCCATTCGGCGGTCTCTGAAGGGTCGGTATCAACTAACTGGTCGATAATCTGATCGGGCGCCTCAAAGGTTTCGCTCATGGTGCCTATTCTTGCGCGAACTGACCAGTAAGTCGAAATGGACCTGGAATATCTCTTGTGTAAGGGGCATACATTGTGTGGAATTAGCCTGTGCCAGCGCGTATGGGGTTCAAGGAGGGTGACCTAGTTCTAGAGGTCGGCCGTTCTGGAGGCTGCGATGAAAGCCTTCGAAAACAAGTCAACGCCATTACTAAAACAGAGTTTGTAGATAGTGCAGCACATGAAGTCGTTGATGGCGTAATAATTTGGTGGCGCGATGGTGATGGCGATCTCGTTGATGAATTAATGGATGCACTTACTTATTTAAGTGAAACTGGCCCGATCTGGGTATTAACTCCCAAGGTGGGCCGTGATGGCCATGTTGAACCCAGTGATATTCAAGATGCAGCGCCAACAGCTGGCTTAAGTCAGACATCATCTTTCTCAATTGCAGCTGATTGGAGTGCTACGCATCTGGTGGCACGTAAAGCGGGTAAACGGTAGATTTAGGCTATGACTCTAACAATTGGCCAAGCCGCTCCAGATTTTGAAGTTCTCAATCAACATGGTGAGAAAATTTCACTCTCATCTTTTAAAGGTGAGAAGAATGTAGTTCTACTCTTCTACCCTTTTGCATTCTCAGGAATCTGCACCGGTGAGCTGTGTGCACTGCGCGATGATCTTGCAGCTTTTCAAAACGATAATGTGCAACTGCTAGCAATCTCATGTGATCCTATGTATGCACAGCGTGCATTTGCTGAGGCAGAAGGCTACAAATTCCCAGTGCTTGCTGATTTCTGGCCACATGGCGCAGTAGGAAAGGCATACGGAGTATTTGAAGAATCACGTGGCTGTTCAACACGTGGCACATTCGTCATTGATAAAGCAGGCATCTTGCGCTGGCAGGTAGTCAATGGTCTTGGAGATGCTCGCAATATCGCTGATTACAAGGCGGCAATTGCTGCGCTCTAAGCGCGGGATTTAGCGATTTAACTATGGTGAAGTAAGATTCACCAGTACTCATTGCAGTACAAAGGGTGCTTAGCTCAGTGGTAGAGCGTCTCGTTTACACCGAGAATGTCGGGGGTTCGAAACCCTCAGCGCCCACCAGATATTTACGAAGGGGTTGATTGCACAGAATGAAAGCCAGCCCAAGTGATCAACGTCAGATTATTGATGTGGCAGCTTTTGACCAGAAAACCACCGCGCTTAACCACAGCGCTTCAATCCTTCCGCAAATTAACGAGTTAGTAAGCATCACTACCAAATCCCACAATGCCCGCGATCTTCGTATTGCATCCGAGACCGAACTCAACGACGTTAAGCGTGAACTTTTGCGCGCAGAGGCAGATGTTGAACAGATCGTTACTCGCATTACCCGTGATGAAGCCCGACTATCTGGGGGCTCAGCCTCACCAAAAGAGCTTGAACAACTTCAGCATGAAGTTGGAACTCTCAATGCACGTCGCGCCGAACTTGAAGAAGTAGAGCTAGAGATTATGATGCGCGTGGATGAAATAAAAGCCCGCATTACAGAGCTTCAGACACAGGAAGCTGATTTCACTGCACAGATTAATAATCTCAATATTGGCAAAGAAAATGCGCTCGCAAAGATAAATGGTGAGTTAGAAAGTATTGCCAAAGAGCGAAGTGAAACTCTGGCTTCAGTGTCTGCTGAATTTGTTGCACTCTATGAAAAAGTGAGAGCTTCAAATAATGGAAATGGCGCCGCTGCCCTTGTGGCAGGTGCCTGCACGGGATGTCACCTTTCAATTAATACAGTTGAGCTCAAGCGAATTGCTGAGTTAGCCGATGATGAAGTGGTGCGCTGTGAAGAATGCCGTTGCATCCTGGTGCGCGGAGCGTAAAGAAATGGCGCGTCATTTTTCATTAACCGCAGATGGTGGTTCACGCGGCAATCCTGGTCCTGCTGGTTATGGAACAGTCATTACAGAAAACGGCAAGATAATTGCAGAGCTCTATGACTTCATTGGAATTGCAACTAATAACGTTGCTGAATACTGCGGACTCATCGCAGGATTAACTGCCATTAATGCGATGGATCCTGAGGCAACTGTTGATGCGAAAATGGATAGCAAATTAGTAGTAGAACAGATGTCTGGGCGCTGGCAGATTAAGCATGCAGATATGCGCAAACTAGCCAGTGATGCTCGTTCTGCCCACA
>Ga0209596_1003701_pt1 | contig 11910 bp, 6 predicted proteins | sample M_130807_MF_Meta_FD_187314 | JGI IMG/M metagenome (GOLD analysis project Ga0209596, IMG submission 187314) | Freshwater microbial communities from Lake Montjoie, Canada to study carbon cycling - M_130807_MF_MetaG (SPAdes) (version 2) | ecosystem: Environmental > Aquatic > Freshwater > Lake... | reverse complement strand
GAGCTTTACATTTTTAGTGAATGCTTCCTTTTGAATATTTCCTTTGGCAATTTCATTCGCAATAAATTCATCGATTAAAAAAGCGTTTTTCGCCAATGCTTTAGCAGCAACTAAATTTTGATCATACGCCAAATCAGGATATTCGTCCCTGAAAGTGAGAATTGCGGAAGGTTCAATGCCAATTAAAGGAATATCAGCCGTAACCACCGCGCCTAATAGTTCAATATTTTGATTCGCAATTTTTTGTGCTTTTCTTAATAGTCCTTTGGAAAGCCAAGCCCTGCCACTTTCTACCTGCTTGGGCAATAATACTTCATAGCCTAATTTATCCAATAATAAAACGCCCTTCATTCCAATTTCCGCATCATTGTAATTGGTAAACTCATCGCAAAACAAGTACACCTTTTTATTTCCTTTTGTGTTGTTGGAGGTATAATTTTTTTGGAACCACTTTGCTAAAGTGACTTTTGATATTTTAGGCATGGATCTTTTGATCGCAAACCCAGATAACATTTTAATCACCGATCCGGTGATCACATTGCTAATAACAAAATTATACAAACTAGGAAATAGGGAAGCCAGTTTTGCAGCTGTTGTAAAATTCGCAATTAGTTTGGAACGGAATGGCACCCCATTGGCGTCATAATATTGTTGTAAAAATTCTGCTTTTAATTTAGCCACATCCACATTGGATGGACACTCCGACTTACATGCTTTACAACTTAAACACAAATCCATGACTTCATAAATTTCTTTATGGTCGAATCGGTTTAATTTTTCGGAATTGGTTAAAAACTCTCTTAAAATATTTGCGCGCGCCCTGGTCGAATCTTTTTCATTTTTACTTGCCATAAACGAAGGACACATGGTTCCTCCTGACAAATGTGTTTTGCGACAATCACCCGAACCATTACATTGTTCGGCATGTTGAAGTATATCTTGTTGGTGGAATCTAAATATGCTTTTAAATTCAGGTGTAAACTGACCAGGGGTATACCTTAACATGCTATTCATGGGCGGGGTATCCACAATTTTATTGGGATTAAAAATATTGTCCGCATCCCAAGTGTATTTCACTGTTTTTAATAATCCATAATTTTTTTCACCCACCATTTGTTTTATAAACTCGCCTCTTAATCGCCCATCTCCATGTTCGCCACTCAAAGAGCCTTGGTATTTTTTTACTAAGGTGGCTACTTCTTGTGCGATGGTTCGAAATAATTCATTTCCTTCTACCGTTTTCAAATTAATAATTGGACGCAAATGTATTTCTCCAGATCCTGCGTGTGCATAATGTACCGCAGACAAATGATGCTTTACCAATATTTCATTAAAGTCTCGGATATAATTAGGTAAGTCTGCTACATCCACTGCTGTGTCTTCAATGACTGGCACTGCTTTTTCATCTCCCGGTAAATTTCCTAAAAGTCCTAGACCGGCTTTTCGTAAGGTCCATATTTTTTTTGTGTCTGCGCCAAATAACACAGGGAAGTGATAACCCAAGTTAACTGCACGCATATCTGCTTCCACCTGATTCGTCAAGTCTGTGATTTCGGCGCGGGTAGCTTTTGTAAACTCAATTACTAATATGGCACCAGGATCACCTTGTACAAAAAATCTATTTTTACTTTGCTCAATATTTTCTTTGGTACATTCTAAAATATAGTGATCAATTAATTCACTAGCCGATGGATTGTATTTTAATCCAATTAAGTTTGCGCGTAAAGCTTCGTCAATACTATTAAAGTGCACACATAATAATCCAATTTCCTTTTCAGGCAAAGGGCTTAAGTGTAATTTTATTTCTGTAATAAATGCCAGCGTGCCTTCTGATCCAGCAATGAGTGAACAAAAATTAAAATCATCCCCACCTGCTGTAAATGGTGCCATTTCTACTAACAGATCAATTGCATAGCCTGTATTACGTCGCTCTACCGATTTTTTTGGAAACTCTTTTTTAATTTCAACTTGGTTGTCGTAATTACTTAACATGCTTCGCGTGCTTTTATATATTGCACCCTCCAATGTTGTTAACTCACACTTTGCATGAAAGTCATCCAATGACAATGCTTTAAAAACAACCTCAGTACCATTACTTAGAAAAGCAGTTACCTCTAGCAAATGTTCGCGCGTACTTCGATAGATCACTGAATTTGATCCACATGAATTATTTCCAACCATGCCACCCATCATTGCCCTATTAGCAGTGGAGGTTTCCGGTCCAAAATACAATCCATGCGGGTGTAAAAATAAATTCAACTCATCTCTGATGACACCAGGCTGTACACGAACCCAGGATGCATCTTCATTTAATTCGATGATTTTTGTAAAATGCTTTGATACATCTACTATTATCCCATTCCCCACTACTTGTCCTGCGAGTGAAGTACCCGCCGTTCGAGGAATTAAATTTGTTTTATTCTCTTTGGCAAACTGAATTAAAGTTTGAATATCATCCTTTGTTTTTGGAATGGCAACCGCTAATGGCATCTCACGATAGGCCGATGCATCCGTTGCATAAAGCGTTCGCATGGTGGTGTCGTCGTATAATTCGCCTTGTAGTTGTGTAGCTAGCTTTTGTAGTTTGCCCTTCATTTCCCTAATTAATAATGTAGTCTATAGTATGATGGCAAATTTACTTATTTATTGTGTATCCTGTAAAGGAAAAGCCCAAACTTAATTAGTAAGTTTTGGGCTTTGGCCTTTGTATTGCCTATTTGTTTCAACAAGCGTAAAATTTTGATTAAGTCCCTTCTTATTTTATCCAAACTGCACCAACGCCAGCCTCCCACAATTGTTTATTTAAAGCAGGGAGTATATTATTTTTTAGGTCAAGGCCCCTTGCCTTTAACGCCTCCCATATGGGCGTGTATTCTTTTAATAAATCAAGAACTGGTTGATTTACTCTTGGAATTTCACTTTCGTTTTGATTGACCATAAACATATATTCTGCGGTAAACTTATTTGGGAAATTTTCAACATCATCATAAGCAGTTGATTTGCGTTGTATCATATCCTCATCCCACGCTTTTAATAGTTTAACCACCGCCTCGCCTGCTGTTTTTGCAGCACTGTATTTATCCTCTGATGGCAAGTTTTTTAATACGGCTTCTAATTGATTTTTACTTTCATATAAATCAAGAATCATGGTATGCATGGTAATAACCTCCCCTTCCATTTGCTTCATTAAAGCGTCAAATTCTTTGTAATCATTTTCGCCAACTTGATATAATGGATTGGCTAAAATACTAGCTGTTGTGCTATTTGTTTGTGCTCCTGCTTTCAATGTAATTGTATAGTTGCCAGGAATTGCTTTGTGACCTCTAAAACTACTTTCAATAAAAACACCTGGAATACTTGGTATGCTTGGATAACGCATGTCCCATACAAAACGATTTAATCCTTTGCTTGAACTTAGCTTAGGATCCTTCGCACTGCGACGTCCACCAACTTTGTTGTTTGCTTCTGATGTAGAACTAAATTGTCTAACTACATTTCCTGCAGCATCTTTTATTTCCAATGTAACCACCTCGTTTTCTTTTAAAGTAGGAAGCTGATAATAAATTACGACACCTGATGCAGGGTTCACTCCTTCAAACATTCTACTACCATTAAACTCTTCGTTATTTTGGTCTAGTTCACTATAGCCATTTGCAAGGTAAGTGTTGGTAGGTTGATACAATATAGTATTGTTTGTATCTTTTTTATATTGTCTAAATAAATTCAAATCATCTAATATCCAAAATGATCTACCAGATGTGCTTGCTATTAAATTATCTTGATGAATACGTAAATCAGTAATAGGCGTATTCGGTAAATTTAATTGGAATGGTGTCCAATTTTTTCCACCGTTGCGAGAAATATAAATACCAAATTCAGTGCCTGCAAATAATAAATCTTTTACTTTGGTATCTTCTCTTATAACTCTTGTAAATGCGTTTGCTGCGATTCCTGTATTAATTTTTGTCCAAGTTTTTCCATAATCTGTTGTTTTGTATAAACCGGGTGTATGGTCATCAAACTTATATCTTGTAGTTGCAATGTAGGCTGTTGCATTATCAAATGGAGAAACTTCAATAGCATTAATCAGACACTCTGCAAGTCCAGTGGGTGTTACATTTTTCCATGTTTTTCCGCCGTCTTTAGTGATATAAACAAAACCATCGTCACTACCGGTATAAATTACGCCTTTTTCGTTAGGCGACTCAATGACATAGCTTAAGGTTCCATAATTTTCGGCGCCTACTGCTTCATTGGTATAAGGTCCGCCTGGTTTTCCTTGTTTGGCTTTTTCATTTCTTGTTAAATCAGGGGAAGCTTCGGTCCAAGTTTTTCCCATATCGGTGGTGCGTAATAAAACTTGTCCGCCATGGTAAAACGTATTGGGTTCGTGCTTACTCCATATAATGGGTGCGTTCCAATTAAACCGGTATTTATCATCTTTTGCATCCTTGCCTAAATATTGAATAGGCGCAGCCATGATATTAGTGCTTGCTTTTGATTTACTGTCAAATACTTCAATGGTTCCTTGATAGCTACCGCCTAAAACAAATCTTGGATCATTAGGATCAAATGCTAAAAAGGCACTTTCGCCGCCTGCTGATGCACTCCAATGGGTTGTATTAATTCCTCCTCTAAATGAGCGGCTAGCAATTTTTACGGAACTATTATCCTGTTGTCCGCCATATATATTGTAAGGAAATTCATTGTCTACATTAATGCGATAAAATTGTGCGGTTGCATAAATATCTTGACTACTCCAAGATTTTCCGCCATTAAATGTAACTGCGGCACCACCGTCATCTGCAATAATCATATTATTACTATTACTTGGATTTATCCATAAGTTATGATAATCACCATGGGTGGATGAAATATTTTCCCAAGTTTTTCCGCCATCTGTTGATTTTAATGCAGGTGCATTCATTACATATAAGGTGTTCTCAATAATTGGATCTGCGAATACTTCAATATAATACCAAGCTCTTCCAATAATACGGTGATCGCTAGTGGCGTGGCTCCAAGTTTTTCCTGCATTTTCAGAAACATACATACCTCCGGCTTCTTTCGTAAAATCACTTTCAATAAGCGCATAAACTTTTTCTGAGTTTGCACGACTTACTGTGATCGCCATTTTACCCATTTCTTTTGGCAAACCATCTTGCATTTTATTCCAAGTAGTGCCGCCATCTGTTGATTTATATAAACCACTGCCAGGGCCACCACTTGTTACTTTCCAAGGGGTACGACCATGCTCCCACATAGCAGCATATAAAATCGTTGGGTTATTCATATCCATAGATAATTCAGCACAACCTGTTTTGTCATCAACAAATAAAACTTTATTCCATGTTAAACCTCCATCAGTTGATTTATAAATACCACGATCGTTTGAACTGCTATACAATGAACCCTGTGCCGCAACAAAAACAATATTTGGATTTTTTGGATCCACGACAACACGCGCAATGTGATGTGTTGGATCTAATCCAATTTTTTTCCAAGTTTTTCCTGCGTCTGTACTTTTATACATGCCATCTCCATGGTGTGTCATTACGCCTCTTACCGCGTGCTCACCCATACCCACATAAACTATATTAGGATCGCTTTCTGCAACAGCAATACCACCCACCGTTGAAGTTTTAAAAAAGCCATCGGAAATATTATTCCAACTAAGTCCCATGTCCTCCGTTTTCCATAATCCACCACCAGTAGTGCCCATATAATATACCATGGGATTGCTACTAACACCTACTGCTATATTGGATCTGCCACCTCTAAAAGGCCCAATACTTCTCCATTTAACTTGCTTGAATGTTTTATTCAATTCAGCAGTATCTGAATTGCTTTGTGCATTCGATATCGTTGCGAACAATAATAAAAACAAACTACGGATGAATAACTTTATCATAATAGGAATTTTTAGAAAATTTAGCGAATAAAACTGAATAGTAATATTACGATTTTTACTGCCTGAAATATAAAAAAAGGCGCAATTTTTTAAATTGCGCCTTTTAAAAAGGGCCTCTTTTTAGTAAATTGGTAGCAGGCGGATACCTAAGTTTACATTTAGGAAAAAATCCTTAAAACAGTCCCTGTTAAACTAGTTTGATATTTTTTTAAAGCAGAATTTGCAGGACCAGTAGTTACAGCGCCAGTAGTACTAAAAGTAGAACCGTGTGCTGCGCAATAAAATCGATTACTTACAACCTGATAGGTGAGACTTGCTTGTTGGTGTGTACAAATAGCACTTACAGCAATTATTTCGCCTGAAGTTGTTTTAACAACGATAATATTTGTAGCGGAGTCGACATAAAATCCGCCAATATTATTTAAAGTATCAAAGGGCGATTTACTTATATCAATTTTAAAATCAACAGTGTTTGTATTATTCCCTCCACTACCTGTACCTCCAGCTGTATTAGTATTAGTGCTTGGTCCATCTGACTTAGAGCAGCTTTGCATACAGCCAAAAATTAATATTGCAGCACCGCTTAAGCCGACTTGTTCAATAAAATCTTTTCTTTCCATAATTTATATTTTAATGGTTATTCTTGTAAACTTTTCTTATCATTAAATTTAAGCAATAAATAAATTTGATGAATATTTTGTGGAAGCTTATTTATACTTAATTGGCGTGAAATCAAACGGCAGTAAATACCCAATTTTTTCAGACCAGCCCCAATACCCTGATAATAGTAAACTGGTGGGCTCGTAATAGGTACCGTTTGAATATATTAAAAGGGGCTTTTTATTTATTAAGGTAATTTCAGACACAATACCTTGACCATTAGCGTTATAAGACCTACTATAATAGGCAGGCGCAACCTTTTTGGTATAGGTTACTTGTAAAAAATTTTTAAAAAATAAAGCAGCGGTATTTTCATTTTCGCCATAGGCAACGCTATCCGCACTTAATAACCCACTGGTGAAATCAAAACTTACTTTATGCGAGTTATCATATTTGGTATTGCCATCAATAATAATGGGTTTGCCACCAATGTTAATGGTTTTAACCATCTGCCTAATTTCAAAATTATTTTCACGCAATTTATTGGTATAAAGGCTTCTCATAAAGTGCATTACGGATCCTTCATAAATCTCCATTCTTTTTTTCAATACTTTTTTAGATGTGCTATTTTTTAAATCCTCAAACAAAGGGTATCCTTGAAAAAATATGAGCCCATTAATAAAGTCATATTTAAATTCACTTAAATCATAGTGTAATACATAACCTAGTTTTTTATTTTCAACTAAGATAGTTTCGTTGGCAAAAGCAATCAATACGCTGTCTAATTTTTTAAATTGAAAATGAATTACCTCCGGATTTAAAATTTTACAATCTGCACTTAAAGGGTAGCTGCCAATAAACTGATCTAAAAATTGTTTGCCCCAAACTTTCCAGCCGTCTTTAATATAGGTTCTTAATACTACTTCTGGTAAATCATTTGACTTAGATGATAAAGCAACATTTAAAAAACCCGTCTGTTGACTTGTGTTTACTGGAACCATTTTGATGGTATAACCCATAATGGAAAACACCAATTCAAATTGACCCTGTGATCTTGTGACAAGTGTAAAATTACCATCCGCATCACTCCTGGTCCCATTGGAGGAGTTACTTATATATACACTCACATTATCAATAGGTGCATTGGTTTCCTTATCCACCACCTTACCTTTAATGGTCGTTTGTGCATATAATGGAAATGCACCTATCAATAAAACACATAAAATAAAATATCTCAATATTTTCTTATTGTATAACTTAATCTTAACCAACAGAAATTACGTCATGTTTTAAATCAAAATTAAATTTAATTTTTATCAACGTCTTTTGCATCTGCGATATGATATTCTTTTTTTATATCTAACAATAATTTTATTGCAGCAGCTTTTTGCCTATTAACAATTACCTTTTGAACCTTCTCGGTTGCATTTCTAATATGATTAAGGCGATTCGCAAATTCTGTCAAAATCTTTTTATCGTTGGTCATTAATTTTACACCATCAACAATAGAAGTACCAACTGCCCCCACTGCGATATTATTATAATACTTTTGATTAAAAATACTGTAGGATTGTTCTCGTGCATGAATTTTTAATTCTTCGTAAACTTCTCCATAGGTTTTTCCATATTCGGCCAGATGCCAGTATTCGGCAATTTGATCTGTGATATTCTGACTACGAATTAATCGCATACCACCTGCATTTTTAAGTTGGGATGAAGTTCGTTCAGACAAATAAACATCCCTGCGGCCTAGATAACCTAAATTAACGATGTACAATTTTTTTAGTATACTATCATTCCACCCGCCAGTATCAAAAATATTTAATGCGGTATCTAACTTGCGAATTATATTTGATGCATTTCGTAATTGTTTATTAAACTCAACGGTGTCGTTTTTTAAATCCTCCACCATGCTTTCCATATATTGGGTTTCTCTATGGCGTTCCACATAATGCTCTCTTTGGTTTTCGGCAAAAAATCCAAGGCTAACCGCTAAAAAAAGCATAAAAAACTCTATAAAATGTTCCTTCCATTTTTTTGGACCATGATGCGGATGAGGATGATGTACTTCCATTTTTATTTTTTTTAAAATTACTCGTTTTTCACGCAATATTTACATAGTATTCTTTAAAATTTGATTAATTTTCATTTCCCAAATAATCAATTGTAATTATATGCGTAAAGTATTTTTTATCGGATGTTTAAGTATGGTTTCTTTTATTGGTTTAGCACAAAAAAAACCAGCCAAGGTGGTAAAAAAAGTAGTTGCTAAAACCACTACTAAAGCAATAGAACCAATCGCTCCAATCCAACCTCCCTTAAAACTATGGTATGATGCACCTGCGCAATATTTTGAAGAATCATTGGTGTTAGGAAATGGGCAGCAAGGGGCTACCGTTTTTGGTGGTATTTCGACCGATAAAATTTATTTAAATGACTTAACACTTTGGTCTGGGGAGCCAGTGAATGCAAATATGAGCCCCAATGCCTATAAAAATTTACCAGCAGTGCGAGAAGCGCTGGCTGAAAAGAATTATAAAAAGGCCCAATCACTTGTGAAAAAACTACAGGGTAAATTCTCCGAGTCCTATGCACCTTTAGGTACTTTATTACTGGAATTTAATGATGATCCGTTTATCAGTGATTATTATCGAGAGCTTGATATTGATCAAGCAATTGCAAAAGTAAAAACAGAATCAAATACCAATACCATTGAAAGAGAATATTTGGTTTCAAATCCTGATAAGGTTTTTGTAATTCATTTAAAAAGTAAAAAACCAGGCGCACTTGGATTTACAGTTCGTTTCGAATCTTTATTATTACATACGACCACCGCTTCCAATAATTTTCTGCAAGCCAATGGCGTTGCGCCTGTGAAGGCCGAACCCAACTATGTAGAAAAAAAGCGCAATACTATTATTTTTGATAAAAAAAGAGGTACACGTTTTACTGCAGACATTCAAATTAAAACGAATTCAGGCAAAATCACAAATACCGATTCAAGTTTGAGTTTGGCAAATGCGACTGAGGCGACTATTTATATTTCAATGGCGACCAGCTTTAATGGCTATGACAAAGATCCGGCCAAGCAAGGATTAAATCAAACTGCTATTGCACAAACACAATTAACTAAAGCAGTGAGTTTGGGATGGGATGAAATTAAAAAAAGACATGTAAAGGATTATCAAACTTATTTCAATCGTGTTGCTTTAAAATTAGAAGGGGATCCATCACCCAATTTACCGACGAATGAGCGTTTAAAAAGATATGCGAAAGGCGAATCTGATCCTTATTTAGAAACCTTATATTTTCAATTTGGCCGCTACTTGTTAATTAGTAGTTCACGCACGCCTAATGTTCCCGCAAACTTACAAGGCATTTGGAATCAATACTTACAACCACCATGGTCGAGTAATTATACCATGAATATCAATGCCGAGGAAAATTATTGGTTGGCTGAAAACACCAATTTGACGGAAATGCACCAACCCTTTTTGCAGTTCTTAAATAATTTGTCAACCACTGGAAAAATTACTGCTAAAACATTTTATAATATGCCGGGTTGGGTGTCACACCACAACTCGGATATATGGGCAATGTCAAATCCGGTAGGAAATTTTGGCGAAGGGGATCCAAGTTGGGCCAATTGGCCCATGGGTGGCACTTGGGCTTCCGCACATTTATGGGAACATTATTTATTTACACAGGATGCGCAGTTTTTAAAACAAAAAGCATATCCCATTATGCGCGGTGCTGCTGAGTTTTGCTTGGCTTGGCTAATTAAGGATTCTGCTGGCAAGTTAATTACTTCACCTTCCACTTCACCTGAAAATGGTTTTATCACGTTTACTGGAGTGAAGGGGAACACTTTATTCGGAGGTACGGCCGATTTGTCGATGATCAGAGAATTATTTTTAGATGTGATTGCTGCACAAAAAATATTAAAAAATGATTCTGCTTTTGCAACAAGTATTACTACCGCTTTAAATAATTTACATCCTTACCAAGTGGGGAAAGCTGGTAACTTACAAGAGTGGTATTATGATTGGGCGGATTCCGAACCGAAACATCGTCATCAAAGTCACTTGTATGGTTTATATCCAGGAACCCATGTCACCCTTGAAAAAACGCCTTTAATTGCGAATGCTGCTAAAAAAACATTGGAAATAAAAGGAGATGAAACTACTGGCTGGTCCAAAGGATGGCGTATTAATTTATGGGCAAGATTAAAGGACGGAGAACATGCTTATAAAATGTATCGTGAATTATTAAAATTTGTGCCTCCAGATGAAACCAAGGAAAATTATACAAAAATGGGCGGTACCTATCCTAACTTATTAGATGCGCATCCACCCTTTCAAATTGATGGCAATTTTGGTGGTGCCGCAGCGGTTGCTGAAATGTTAGTACAGTCCAATGCGGAATATATTGAATTACTTCCTGCGATACCTAAAGCTTGGCAATCAGGTACAGTAAAGGGTTTGAAGGCAAGGGGGAATTATGAAATTGATATGACTTGGAGTAAAGGACAAGTAACAAATTTAAAAATAAAATCAAGTACAAGTGCAACTGCTACTGTTTTAATGAATGGAAAAATGGAAACGGTTAAAACAGTTAAGTAATTTAAGTATTTACCCCCGTAATTATTATGAACATAAAAGTATTTATAAAAAATTGCCTATTCGTTTGTTTGTTAATGCAAATTTCTTTGAGCACATTAGCACAAAACAAACCTTTTGAAGCAGAGATAAAAGCATTTGCCAAATCGGATAGTATTGTTGCGCCATTAAAAGGTAAAATTGTTTTTGTGGGAAGTTCTTCTTTTGCAAAGTGGAAAGATATCAATCAATATTTTCCCGGGTATCCAATTATTAATCGTGGCTTTGGTGGATCTAATTTATTAGATGTCATTTTGTATGTGAATGAAACTATTTTAAAATATAAGCCAAAACAAGTAGTCATCTATTGCGGTGAAAATGATTTGGCAAGTAGCGATACTGTTTCACCTGAAATAGTGGTGGAACGTTTTACGCTATTATTTAATTTAATTAGACAACCATTAGGAAATAAAACCAATATCACATTTATATCCATCAAGCCAAGTGTCTCTAGATGGCGCTTAGAAGCTAAAATTATAGAAGCTAACAAGCTTATAGCCAATTTTATTGCAAAACAAAAAAATGCTAATTTTATCAATATTCATAATGCTATGTTGCAAGAAGATGGTAGTGTATTGAAGGATATTTTTATCGCTGATAACTTGCATATGAATGCAAAGGGCTACGCAATTTGGCAAAAAATAATAGCCCCATCACTTTTGGTTAAATAACTAGCATTGATTTCCGTATATTTATAGTATTAATATAAATGCTATGAAAAAATTTATCGTTCTAAGTTTG
>Ga0209596_1003697_pt1 | contig 11921 bp, 10 predicted proteins | sample M_130807_MF_Meta_FD_187314 | JGI IMG/M metagenome (GOLD analysis project Ga0209596, IMG submission 187314) | Freshwater microbial communities from Lake Montjoie, Canada to study carbon cycling - M_130807_MF_MetaG (SPAdes) (version 2) | ecosystem: Environmental > Aquatic > Freshwater > Lake... | reverse complement strand
CATTTCCGCAACTGCTGCACTCGGAACTTTCTATGACGACGCGAAGGACATCTTCGATAAAGATTCATTCGAGAAACAAGTTCTGCGGCTGGTCGCAAAAGTACCCACCATTGCAGCAATGTGTTACCGATTCAGCCAAGGCCTCCCCTTCGTATCCCCAGACAATGCTTTGTCATACGGCGAAAACTTCCTGAACATGATGTTCAAGATTGGCGATGACTACAAAGTCAACCCGGTACTTGCTCATGCCATGGATGTCCTCTTCATTCTTCATGCAGACCACGAACAGAACTGTGGCACCACAGCAATGCGCGTTGTCAGTTCTGCCAACTCAGACCCGTACACAGCCACTGCTGCCGCAGCTGCAGCGTTGTACGGCCCACTTCATGGTGGCGCAAATGAGGCAGTCGTGCGGATGCTCACCGAGATTGGTGACATTAAGAATGTTCCCGCATTCGTCGAAAGCGTTAAGGCTGGCGAAGGCAAGCTGATGGGCTTTGGACATCGCGTCTACAAGAACTTTGACCCTCGTGCCACCATCATCAAGAAGGCTGCATACGACGTCTTTGAAGTCACCGGCAAGAACCCGCTTCTTGACATCGCGCTTGAACTTGAAAAAGTGGCGCTGAACGATGAGTACTTCATCACGCGCAAGTTGTACCCGAACGTTGACTTCTATTCAGGACTCATATATCAAGCACTTGGTTTCCCTGTTGACATGTTCACCGTATTATTCGCCATTCCTCGCACTGTCGGCTGGTTGACCCACATGCAAGAACTTCTGAACGACAAAGAACAAAAGATCAGTCGTCCTCGCCAGTGGTACACCGGCTCAGACGAGCGCCCGTACATTCCTGCTGCGAAGCGCTAAAAAATCCGTCAGGCGACGGTAATAACAATTTTGCCGACATTGCCATTGGTGGCCATGTACTCATGAGCCGACGCTATGTCGGCAAATGCATACGTTGAGTCAATGACGGGCTTCAACTCGCCCGAATCAAACAGTGGCAACATTTCAGCGGCAAATCGCTGACTAGTTGCAATCTTTTCTTCCAGAGGTCGAGCCCGCAACACAGTGCCTGTGATTGATGCACGCTTGCCAAGCAACAAACCAACATTGAACGGCACAGGCTTGCCAGCCATAACGCCCACTTGAATGATGTGGCCCTTCACTGCAAGCGAAGCGATATTGCGTTCGACATAATCACCACCAATGACATCGAGGATGACATCGACGCCCTTGCCTGCAGTTGCAGCTGCAACTTCAGCAACAAAGTCTTGGGTTCCGTAGTCAACGACAACATCAGCGCCCAATGCACGGCATGCTTCTACTTTTCCACCCGAACACGTAACGAGAATGCGCGCACCAACGGCTTTACAAATTTGAATTGCTGCAGTGCCTACTCCAGATGCACCTGCGTGCACCATGGCCCAGCGACCAGACGTGAGCCCACCTTGAACCACAAGTGCATCCCATGCAGTGATAAATACTTCGGGTATTCCTGCTGCATCATGCAACGGCATACCAGACGGCACTGCCATTGCTTGACGTTCATGGATTGCAAGTTGCTCTGCATACGCACCACCACTTGTGATTCCCATCACCCGATCACCAACTGACCATGCAGTGACTTTGTCACCAATTGCTGCAACTGTGCCGGCAAATTCAAGACCAGGTATTTCAGGTCCACTCGGAAATGGGTTCGGGTAAAAGCCCATGCGCTGCAGAAGGTCTGCGCGATTCAGCGCAGTAGCCGCGACTGTGACCAAGATGTCTTGTTCGCCAATAAATGGAGAAGCAACCTCTTCGAATTGGAGAACGTCTGGCCCTCCGTGTTCACGCAGGACTACAGCACGCATGATTTAGGCCATCTTTGCTTGAAGGCGACGATCAAGTGCTGCGAGGAAGTCTTCTGTTGTCAACCATGGAGCATCTTTTGAAATGAGAATGGAAAGATCCTTTGTCATTTCGCCAGCTTCAATTGTTTCCACGCACACACGCTCGAGAAGTTCAGCAAATTCAAGCAATTTTGGATTGTTGTCTAGCTTGCCGCGGTGCTTGAGGCCACCGGTCCATGCATAAATTGACGCAACAGGGTTTGTTGATGTCTTGTTGCCCTTTTGGTGTTCGCGATAATGACGAGTCACCGTGCCGTGTGCAGCTTCTGCTTCAACGGTGCGGCCGTCTGGAGTCATCAACACTGATGTCATAAGACCAAGAGAGCCGAAGCCTTGCGCAACAGTGTCTGATTGCACGTCACCGTCGTAGTTCTTACATGCCCAGAGGTATCCACCTTCCCACTTCATTGCACATGCGACCATGTCGTCAATGAGGCGGTGCTCGTACGTGAGGCCTGCTTTATCGAAATCAGCCTTGAATTCAGTAACAAAGACTTCTTCAAACAAATCTTTGAACTGTCCGTCATAGGCCTTCAAAATTGTGTTCTTGGTGCTCATGTACACGGGGTAATTACGAGACAAGCCGTAACGAAGCGACGCACGAGCAAAGTCGCGGATGCTGTCGTTGAAGTTGTACATACCCATGGTGACGCCACCGTCTTTGCCGAACTTTGCCACTTCAAACTGCATAGGCTCGCTGCCGTCTTCAGGCGTATATGTCATAGTGACCGTGCCTGCACCTGGAACCTTGAAGTCAGTTGCCTTGTACTGGTCTCCGTGTGCGTGACGACCAATAACGATTGGCTTAGTCCAGCCGGGAACAAGGCGAGGAATGTTTGAACAAATGATTGGCTCGCGGAAAACCACGCCGCCGAGAATGTTACGAATGGTGCCGTTCGGTGACTTCCACATCTTCTTCAGGCCGAACTCTTCAACACGTTGTTCGTCTGGAGTAATGGTGGCGCACTTCACACCGACTCCATGCTTCAAGATTGCATTGGCTGAATCGATAGTTACTTGGTCATCCGTTGCATCGCGATGCTCCATACCAAGGTCGTAATACTCAAGATTGATATCGAGGTACGGCACAATAAGTCGGTCCTTAATGAACTGCCAGATGATGCGCGTCATTTCATCGCCATCGAGTTCGACGACCGTATTTTCAACCTTGATCTTTGCCACGGGAACACCTCATTCTTTGTGTCGGCGATGTGCCGAAACTCACTTGTATCAGACTTGTACACAATAGCGTTTCGCGCAAGTCTGCGCCCTACCATCTTCAGTAATGGATTTTGAGTGGAGCCCTGAACACATTGCCCTGCGCGAGAAGGCAGCAGCCGTTGCAGCAGATGGCGTAGCCCGATACGGACGCGATACCGCTTCGTGGATGAACGGATACTCAAAAGAGTTCTCGCGCGAGCTTTCGTCGCATGGCTGGATCGGTCTGATCTGGCCAACTGAGTTCGGAGGCGGTGGACGACCACCTATTGAACGTCTCATCGTGGGCGAAGAGATGATCAAAGCGGGTGCTCCGATTGCAGCGAGCTGGTTTGGTGACCGCCAAATGGGTCCAGCACTCATTCAGTATGGAACTCCCGAGCAACAAAGAGAATTCCTGCCTGGCATCTTAGCTGGCGAGACAACGTGGTGCATTGGCATGAGCGAACCCAATGCCGGAAGCGACCTCGCATCGTTGAAAACTTTTGCAGCCGACGACGGAGATGAATGGGTCATCAATGGCCAGAAAATCTGGACCAGTTTCGGTGCCGATGCTGATTATTGCTACCTAATTTGCCGTACAAGCAACGATGGGCCTCCACACGCAGGCATCAGCGAAATTATTGTGCCAATGAATACACCAGGTATTGAAGTGCGTCCCATTACAGACATGACAACGAACCGTCACTTCTGTGAAGTGTTCTACACAGACGTTCGCGTACCGAAGGGAAACCTCGTCGGAAAACAAGGCGCTGCATTTTCTCAGACCATGCGCCAACTGGAACATGAGCGTGGCGGCATCGACCGACTCGTCTCGAACTACTTTCTCTTCAGCGAAGCATGCGCAATGGTTGACACCACGAATCGCACTGTTCGCCAGGAAATCGCTGCGCTCGAAATCGGATACCGCATCGGTCGTATCTTGGTGATTCGCGAAACTTTGAAACAAGCACCTGCAGGCTTCTCTGCTGCAACTAAATGCTTCTGCACAGAACATCAGCAACGCGTTGATGAATTCGTGTCACGCGCTATGGGTGCTAACGCAATGATCTGGGATGAAGCGGCAAAAGGGCTTGCATACAGCCCCGGTTACACCATCATGGGTGGTACATCGAACGTGATGCGCAACATTTTGGGAGAGCGCTTTCTCGGTTTACCTAAGATGTAGCAATGGCTGATCTACTCGCTCTCAGTACCCGCATTGTTGACTCAGGCATCGCAGATGGCCCCGTCAATCGCACCAATAATCAATTGTCTGAGGTTGCAGAGAACCTCGCGATGGTCGAATCGTTCAGCCATAGCGTCGTATGGGACTCAGGCGACGGGCTTGTGTGCTTCGATGCCAGTCACGCAAATACTGGCGAAGCAGTTGTTAATGCGATGCAGCAATGGCGCGCGCAACCGATTGAAGCAATTGTCTATACGCACGGCCATTCTGATCATGTTGGAGGCAGTGGATCATTCGCTGCACGCATGGCAGCAGATGGTTTTCGCGCCCCTCGTGTTATCGGTCATGAAAATGTCACTCGGCGCTTTCAGCGATACCGCGACACGAATGACTGGAACGTAGCTATCAATGCGCGCCAATTTGGTGGCATTCGGGGCGATCTAGAAAATGCACTGAACGATTTACGCCCAGCAGCTGGTGGACGAAAACTTAATAATTTCATTCCCATTGACACGTTGGAACTCACAGACAGTCTCAGTGATTTCACCACAATGAAGTTCGGCAACGACACCGTTGAATTCCATCATGCGCGTGGCGAAACAGACGATCACTTATGGTCATGGTTTCCTGAAAAGAAGTGGATCACATCAGGCGACTTCGTTATCTGGAATTTCCCAAATGCTGGTAACCCCCAAAAGGTTCAGCGCTGGCCAATTGAATGGGCTGCTGCCTTGCGCGCCATGATTGCAAAAGGCCCTGAACTACTGCTGCCTGCACACGGATTACCTATTGCCGGCAAAGAGCGCATCGCACGAGTGCTTGATGAGATTGCGACAGCACTAGAAGACCTTGTGCGCGACGTTGTCACCATGATGAACGCCGGCGAAACACTGAACACCATCATCCATACTGTGCGCGTACCTGAAGCCACTCTTGGTAAGCCATACCTTCGTCCGCTCTATGACGAACCAGAATTTGTTGTCAGAAATATCTGGCGCTTGTTCGGCGGTTGGTGGGATGGCGCGCCATCACGGCTAAAGCCAGCACCTGACGAAGTACTTGCAGTTGAACTTGCATCACTTGCCGGTGGCGCCGACGTGTTGATGCGCCGAGCAGTTGACCTTGCAGCAGCAGGAGACCTTCGACTTGCATGCCATCTCGCTGATTTTGCTGGGTGGGCTGTACCAGACGACCCAGAAATTCACCACATGCGCGCTGATGTGTACGACGCTCGTCGCAAGAGTGAAGCATCTTTGATGTCAAAGGGAATTTTCAAAGGCGCATCACGTGAATCTGAGAAAATTATTAAGGCCGCATTAGGCGAAAAGTGATTACGACACCGTAATCATGACCAACGCAACACCGGCCAACACAAGCCCTACGACTTGAGGTCGGTGAATCTTTTCTTTGTCTAACCCAACGGCCAACATCAAGGTGCTTGCCGGATAAAACGAGTTAATCGTTGCCACGATCGACATCAGTCCATGACGTACAGCCAGTAGGTAAATGGCGTTTGCTGCCGTATCAAGAATTCCTGAACCTGCGACGAACTTTAATTGTGGTCGAGCGGCAGATGGTTTGTTCTTTGTGAAGTACATCACAACGAACATGAATGGAACTGACGTAACGCGCATTGCAAGAACTGGCCACAACCCTGAGTTTTCGCTTGTATGACCAAGAATCACAAACAAAGAGCCAAAGACTGACCCTGCACCGATTGACATTAAAAGAATTTTTCGAGGAGCCCGACGATGATTGGGCCCGAGAATGTCACTCACTAATGCGATCGCCACCAGCGCAACCGGAATGCCACATAACGACAAAACACTTGGGCGTTCGCCTAGTGACAACCCAACAATGACAGGCACTGCAGTTGCCGTTACTGCAGACACTGGTGCAACCACTGTCATGAACCCACTACCCATTGCTTTGTAGAACGCGAGAAGACCAGATGCGCCAGCGATGCCACCGATACCGCCCCAGAACCAATCCGTCGCCGGCGGTGTGGGTACACCCGATGCAAGAACGATGACAAGAAGAACTACAAGTCCACAGGCTTGGCCGATGGCAGTGACAACAATTGGTGAAACAGTGCGACTTGCGCGGCCGCCTGAATAATCAGCGATGCCATACACAGCAGCTGCACACAGAGCGAGCACGATTTCCATTACAAGCGACTCAATTCGTTAATACGCAGTACGAATGGCATGAAGAAATACATCTAGTGGGCGCGACGGGGCTCGAACCCGGGACCCCCACCATGTCATGGTGGTGCTCTACCAACTGAGCTACACGCCCTCAAAAGGTATGACCAGTTTATCAGGGGGTCAGGCGCAGACTCACTTCGTTTCCCAACAAACGGCCGCGGCGCGTCAGGATAATGCGCTCTCCCACCACTTCGACAAGGCCCTCTAGGGCTTCAACATCAAGTGTTCCCAGCGGGACCCCATCACGCGTACGTAAGGACAATTCCAACGCTTCTCTAGCCCGCGTTGGTTCATCCAGGACTTCATCGGAGGCTTCGACGGTTTCGTTATTCGCTACACAATCGATATACCGATCAGGAGTGCGAACGTTCCACCATCGCCTGCCGTCTAGGTGCGAATGCGCTGCACAACCAAACCCTGTGTAGTTGCCTTGCGACCAATAAACCTGATTATGACGACACTCGTGACCAGCCATTGCCCAATTGCTGATTTCGTAATTCATCAGACCAGCCGCTGAAAACAGATCATCGGCAAGAACATATTTGTCGGCTTGATCATCGTCATCTGGGTGTCGGCTCGCATCTTCAGCTAACGGAGTGCCAGCTTCCACAGTCAATCCGTATGCAGAAATGTGAGTTGGTTGCAATGCAATCGTTTGTTCCACAGTGATGCGCCAGTCATCGACTGATTCACCATGGACGCCATAAATCAGATCCAAGTTGATGGATGTGATTCCACCTTCACGAGCGGCAGCGATTGCTTTGACAACATTTGCGGGGTCGTGTGTGCGTCCTAATGAATGCAACACATGATCAACCATGGACTGAACGCCCATACTGATGCGATTCACACCAGCAGCGGCGTAGACCTTCATCATTTCTACGGTCACGTCATCAGGGTTGCATTCAATTGTGATTTCGGCGTTCGAGGTAACAGGAATTGCTGAAACTATTGAAGCAAGAAGTTCTGGTGCAAGACGCGTGGGGGTTCCACCACCAAAAAATACAGTGTCCGCAATTGGCATTCCCTTTTCGACAGCTCGCGCGATGTCAGCAATGACAGCGTCAACGTACGCAACCATCAGATGGTCTCGGTCAGTCCATGTTGCAAATGCGCAGTAATCACAGCGGTGACGACAGAACGGAATGTGAACGTAGACCCCGAACTCAGACATAACGCGTTCCTAGGCTGCCGGTGGTACAAACAAGAGACCAAGTTCAGAGAGCTTGTCTCCCACTTGATCAACTGGTACGTCAAGCATTACCGCGATTGCGCGAGTGTCATGAGCACGAACGGTAATCACTTTGCCGTTGAAGTCTTGGCGCTGTACTTGAATCATGCGCAAGAAACGTTCGAGCATTTCAAACTGTGTTCCACCCATTGTTGAAAGACGGGCGACATCGATACGTAATTTGCGTGGAGCTCCATCATTTGCGCCGCCATCATCTATGCGCTGTGTATCCCGGGGCAACAACTGGTCAATAGTGATGCCATAGAAGCGGGCAAGGCGCTCAAGCCGTGGAACTGAGATTGCCCGCTCTCCGCGTTCATAGGCACCAAGCACAGAGGCCTTAAATTCGCTGTCGCTCTTGTCTTCAACGTCGGACAAAGACCATTGTTTCTGTTGCCGTATACGGCGCAAACGTTCTCCGACTAGTCGGGTAAAGGGAGAATCTTCCAGGAGTTCGTCGTCGGTATAAGAAGCCATATCACCACCCAGTGTGGTGCATACACCGCCGCAAGTGTGCGACCATCGCCACTTTTTATGAAAAGGCTGATTTAATGCGCGAAAAGATGCCCTTATCGGCTGAAGCAACTTCGTCGCCTGAAATCTCAGCCAAGCGTCGATACAAAGACTCTTGTTCGTCGTTGAGTTGCGAGGGAACAACAACAGACACCCGCACGCGAAGGTGTCCACGGCCACGACCGTTTAGGTGCGTGACACCACGACCCTTTGCTACGAACTCATGACCATGTTGCGTACCAGCAGGGACAACGAGGTCAAGGTCGCCGTCAAGAGCTTCTAATACTTGATGCACACCAAGAGCTGCTTGCGACACCGTTAACGGGAGGTCGCAAATAAGGTCATCATCTTCGCGGACAAACCGTGGATGTTGTGCAACTGCGACATGCACATACAAATCACCATTGTCTCCACCGCGAGGGCCAGCAGCACCGCGGCCAGTAAGTCGCATTGTTTGACCTGAATTGATTCCGCCAGGAACATCAACTGTGTATGACTCACGCGATGAAGTGCGGCCTTCGCCCGAACACTTTGAACACGGAGTAACAACAACTGTGCCCATGCCACCACAACGCCCGCATGCGCCCGTAGTAACCATTTGGCCAAGCATGCTTTGGCGAACACGGCGCACCTGGCCCGCTCCACCGCATTCAGTACACGTGACTGGTTGAGTGTTAGACCCAGCTCCAGAGCCGGAACAATCAGTGCATGTAACTGCAGTGTTGACATCAACAGTGACCTGAGTGCCGAACATGACTGCCATGAGATCAACGCGGGCTGTCACCTCAAGATCTTGACCACGAGGAGGTCCTGCTTGATGACGACCGCCACCACCGCCGAAGAAGGCTTCAAAAATGTCGCCGAAACCGCCGCCGCCGCCGAAGGGGTCTGACCCGCCGCCTGAACCAGCACCAGAAATGCCAGCATCGCCAAAGCGGTCGTACCTGCTGCGTGTTTCAGGATCTGACAACACTTCGTACGCATGACTGACTTGTTTAAACAAATCTTCAGCTTCAGGGTCATTCGGGTTCGCATCTGGGTGTAGTTCACGGGCTCGTTTGCGATACGCACGCTTGATTTCGTCGGCACCTGCAGTGCGCTCTACTTCTAACAGTTGGTAAAAATCGGCGCTCATAGCGTTCCTTCTGCAATATGGCGGCCCAGCTGGGCGCTCACTACTTCGACTGTTGTCAGTGCTTGCGGGTAATTCATGCGGGTAGGACCAAGGACTCCTACGGTACCGATGACTTCGCCGTCAGCAAACACGGGAGACACCACGACAGAACATGACACGAGTGGTTCAACACCGTGCTCAGCACCGATAGCAACCGACAGCCCTCTATCAAGCATGTCTTGCAACAAGGTGACCACTACGAACTGTTGCTCAATAGTGGACAACACATCACGCACTACATCTACCGCATCAAAGGCATTTGCCATTGATGAAGCACCACCTACAAATACTGGCGCTTCATTACGGTGGCGAGATAATGCATTGATAGTTGCGAAACACACTGCATCAACATGAGCGTCATTTGTTGATGAAACCGTGGTGACGTCTCCTAGCGAATGACCAACAAGGGTTCGCGACAAATGAGAAACAGCATCTGAAATGTGTTGGTCAGTGATGTCTTCAGACATTTGAATCATGTCGTTTTCCACATTGTGATTCGACAACACCACAACCACAGTTGCCGTACGAGACGTAACACGACTGATATGAACTGCACGCACGATGGTGGTATCTGCTTCTGGCCCCACGATGACTGCTGTTTGATGGGTGATATCAGCCAGAAGCGTGGTGGTGTGACGCAAAAGATCTTCCAGCCGACCATGAGTGGCCTTAAAGAAATCACCTACCTGGGTTGCATCGTCAGAAGCCAATACTCCGGCTGTCGAGATCGAGTCAACGAAATGCCTATACCCCTTATCGGTAGGAATACGGCCGGCTGAAGTATGCGGTTGAGCCAAATAGCCCTCTTGCTCAAGCACAACCATTTCGTTTCGCACAGTGGCAGACGAAACCATTACCGAAGACTTCTGCGCAATGTGGGTTGAACCAACAGGCTGACCGGTGGCGACATATTCCTGGACGACGGCCCGAAGGATGGCGGTTTTGCGTTCGTCGAGCATGGTCCTACAAATTTACTTTCCGCTGACCGATTTGTAACGGGCTAACGCTTCAATTCGCTCGGCAGAATGATCCACCATGGGTTCTGGATATCCCGATGGCGCTAAAAGACCCAACGTTGACGGTTCATGAATTGACGCATTATCAAGTTCTGCCAATTCAGGGATCCAACGCCGAAGGTATGTACCTGTTGGGTCAAACTTTGCGCTCTGCGACGTGGGGTTAAACACCCGAAAGAAAGGTGCAGCGTCAGTTCCCGTTCCGGCAGTCCACTGCCACCCATGATTGTTTGACGCAATGTCACCATCCACTAAATGCTGCATAAAGAAACGAGCGCCCCATTGCCATGGCAGATGCAGGTCTTTCACTAGGAAGCTCGCCACTATCATTCGCACTCGGTTGTGCATTATTCCGGTTTTTAGCATCTGACGAATGCCTGCATCAACTACGGGGTACCCCGTTTGTGCTGCGCAAAACTTCTCAAACCGTGCGAGTGCCGCAGCATCTGTGTCGCGGGGCAACACGTTCATTTTTTGTTGCAGGTTTTCCCACATGGTGCGTGGCTGATGAAACAAAACATCTGCATAGAACTCACGCCATGCAAGTTCGCGGCGGTAATGATCTGCGCCCGATGTCCCGTTCAATCGAGCAATCAATTGGCGTGGATGCACGACACCAAACCGAAGGTACGGCGACATCATTGATGTGCCATCAACGCCAGGGTTATTACGATCATCTTGATACGCCTCGAGCCGTGGCGACCATTCGTCCCACCGACGCCATGCTGCCTCTTCACCTGCTTCTGGCAAATTCAGTCCAGACGAGTCGATATCCGGATAACCCTGAGAAAGACTCACCGCATCGGCATACGAGACAGGCGCAACAACTGCGCTCGAGAAATCAACTATTGACCAACGACGATAAAAGGGCGTGAACACTTTCAACGGAGTTCCATCGTCCTTCAATACGTTGCCAGGGTTCACGCAATATGGAGAATCTGATTCAATCAATGTCGCTTCAACCTGTTTCAGGGCCTCACGAACACCCTGATCGCGTGCTTGACCATAGGGAGCAAAGTCAGATGCAATATGAACGCTGCGAGCACCTACTTCTGCAGCCATCTTCGGAACTTCTACAACTGGGTCGCCATAACGAAGAACCAACTTCCCACCGGTCGCAGCATCAAGTGCGCGAAGAGTTTCATACATAAAGGAGCGTCGCGCTAACCCTGCTTTTTCAAACCGAGGGTCCACCACAAACAACGGCACAACATCGCCGTCGATAGCGGCCAACTGCAGCGCCTTGTTATCGCTCACTCGCATATCGCGACGTATCCACCAGATTGATGTGCTCATCGGTTCCTCCACAACATTGGTACAAACAATAAAGTCAGAATTCCGCCATATGCAATTGACCACTCAATGCCAATATTGTCGCCAATCCATCCGGTGATTGGGCCGCCAATGGGTGTTGAGCCAAGAAATGCCACAGCAACTAAAGCCAACATTCGACTGCGCATCTCTGACGCAGTGTTCTGTTGACTCAGTCCATTCA
>Ga0209596_1003696_pt1 | contig 11924 bp, 5 predicted proteins | sample M_130807_MF_Meta_FD_187314 | JGI IMG/M metagenome (GOLD analysis project Ga0209596, IMG submission 187314) | Freshwater microbial communities from Lake Montjoie, Canada to study carbon cycling - M_130807_MF_MetaG (SPAdes) (version 2) | ecosystem: Environmental > Aquatic > Freshwater > Lake... | reverse complement strand
CGGTTGAAGTATTCGAACAATATCCAAGATTATTGCCATCGAAAGCAGAGGCAGTCAAAGTATAAACATCAGGACCTAAAAATCCATTACTTGCAGTCACATCATCATTATTTGAATTAGTAATTACAACTGTGGCCCCATTACTGCTTGCTATATCAATGAATCCATCTGATGCTCCATAACAAGTTACATTATAAGCAGTACCGCTTACAGTTACTTCTTCAGGTTCCACAATGGTTACGGTAGCTGTTGCCGTGCAATAACCAATACTATTCCCATCATCTGCACTTGCAGTTAAAATATAATCATCAGGCCCTAATGAACCATTATTTGCGGTTACATCTACATTATTTGAATTAGTAATTACTACTGTAGTTCCAGAACTACTTGTGATATCGATATATCCATCCGATGCCCCAAAGCATGAAACATTGGTTGGCATTCCACTCACAGTCACTTCTATAGGTTCTGTAATAGTCACCATTGCAGTATTGATACAAGATCCGATGCCATTACCATCAGGGGCTGTGGCTGTCAATGTATATACATCTGGACTTAAAGCCCCGTTGCTAGCAGTTACATCATCATTGTTTGAATTCGTAATAACCACTGTAGAACCAATACTATTCGTTATATCAATATAACCGTCTTGCGCACCATAACAAGAAACATTACTAGGTGTTCCACTAACTGTTACTTCAATAGGTTCTGCTATAGTAACTGTAACAGTTGCGAAACAGAAACCAATATTATTTCCATCGCTCGCTGTTGCAGTAAGCGTATAATCATCTGGCCCTAAAGAGCCATTATCTGCAGTCACATCAACATTACTTGAATTCGTAATAACAACTGTTGCACCAACACTATGTGATATTGCAATAGAACCATCTGAAGATCCAAAACAGGATACATTAGTAGGTATTCCGCTCACAGTCACTAAAGGTGGTTCTACAATTGTTACAGTATCTGTACTTGTACAATACCCCATTCCGTTACCATCTGGAGCTGTAGCAGTCAAAATATAAACATCCGGACCAAAAGTGCCATTGTTTGCTGTTACATCTATGTTGCTGGAGTTTGTAATTACAACTGTCGATCCAACACTATTGGTAATATCAATAAATCCATCGGCTGGACCGTAACAAGTAATATTAGTTGCTATTCCACTTACTGTAACTTCAATTGGTTCTATAATAGTTATTGATGCGGTACTTGTACAATATCCTATCCCATTACCATCACTTGCCGTTGCCGTTAGTGTATAATCACCTGGTTCAAGAGAACCGTTATTAGCTGTAACATCAATGCTGTTAGAATCTGTAATGACTAAGGTTGATCCAATACTATGTGTGATAGCAATAAATCCATTCGCTGCACCATGGCATGTGACATTGGTCGCCAAACCACTTACACTCACTGCTGTAGGCTCAGAAATTGTAACGATTACCGTATTTGTGCAATGGCCAATATTATTGCCGTCGTTAGCAGTAGCAGTCAAAGTATAGTCCCCAGGTCCAAAGTTTCCATTATTCGCTGTAACATCTACATTCATGGAATCAGTAATTACAACACTAGCACCAATACTATGTGTCACAAAAATAGAACCATCTGATGCTCCATGACAAGTTACATTAGTCGGATCGCCACTTACGGTCACTGCAATGGGTTCAGAAATGGATACTGTATCTCTATTTGTACAAAATCCAATATTATTTCCATCATTTGCGGTAGCAACTAAAATATAATCTCCTGATCCATAAGATCCATTGTTTGCAGTCAGTCTGTATTACTCATGTTTTTAATAACCACATTTGAACCCAAACTATTTGTAACAGAAATAGACCCATTTCCTAATCCATGACATGAAACATTGGTTACCAATCCACTTACAGTTACTGCAATGGGTTCTGTTATTGTAACCGTTGCCACTGCTGGAGCTGTGCAAACGCCACTTCCAACACCACCTATTAATGTTGCAGTTATGGTATATACACCTGGACCAAAAGCACCATTGTTAGCTGTTACATCTGCACTCAAATCATCCGTAATTACCACTGTAGAGCCCACACTATTTGTTACCGCTATAGAACCATCTGATGCTCCATGACAGGATACGTTCGTTGGGATTCCACTCACTGTTGGTGCTGTTACTGTATTTTAAATGGTCAAATGTAATGTATAGATTGAATCACAACCCGCAGCATTTGAATATATATGTGTATAATCACCAGTTGCATTATTCAATCCAAACCAGAAATAGGAATTACAAGCAGTCACACTAGATGAACTAGTACTGCTATTGTGAATGGTCAAATTTAAGGTATGCAATGAATCGCAACCAGCGGCATTCGAATAACCATGAGTAGGTGTACCACTAGATGTATAATTTGTACCTTCCCAAGTAAATTCATCACATGCAAATTGATTTGAAGAACCAGTACTACTTAAATTGATAGTCAAATTCAATGTATGCACAGAATCACATCCAGCTGCATTTGTGTATGTATATGTTGGTGAAGAACTAACAGTATAATTTGTTCCTTCCCACATAAAATGATCACAAGATGATTGATTCGAGCTTCCTGTATTACTTAGGTTTACGGACATATTAATGTTAGCAGATGTAGCTGGACTTCCAGTCAAACAAGGGCTTGCATTTGATGTCATTACACAAGTAATAACATCATTGTTCGCTAAGCTAGATGATGCATAAGTAACATTTGTAGCTCCCAAAATATTTGAATTATTATTCTTCCATTGATAAGTTGGAGATAATCCACCATTTGTTGGCGTAGCTGTAAAAGTTACATTGGTACCAGAACAAATTGAACCAGAAGGAATTGCAGCAATACTAACGTTTGCAACCAAAATTGGATTATAATTTACGGCTATAGTATATGTATTAATTGTAGTACCATTTTGCGCAGTCACTTTAACACTTGTTGTATTTGTACCCACATTCAAACCGATGGCACTTGATACAGCCCCGCTAGATATTGATATATAACTTCCGCTATTTATTTTATATTGAATAGTTGCTGTAGCATCTTCTGCCGTTGGAGTTATTGTGGTACTTGCTGAGTTGCTACATAAATTAACTGAGTATGAAAAAGTTCCTGAAGAAAATGTAGGAGAAATAGCACCTGCACTAGTAATCAGTGCACTTAAATTAGCGTTAATCGAAACTCTTGTAACATTTATCGAGTATACTTTTAAAGTTGTGCCATCGGCACCTGTAACTTTAACATCGATTACATTAGAACCGACATTCAAAGCTAAAGCACCGGAATTTGTTGCACTGATAACCGTTGCATACGCCCCTCCGTTAACTCTTGCTTGTATTGTTGCACCTGCATCCACTTTGGTTGGCTTCACAGTGACAGTTGAGGTGGAATTACTAACACTTGCGGTGTAAGAAGTTGTTGTTTGTGAGAAAACTGGGGAAATTGTGCCAGCAGTAGTTGTTAAGGCACTTAAGTTTGCGTTCGCATTTCTGGTTACAGTTAGTGTATACACTTTCTTAGTACTATCTTGTGCAGTAACCTGCATGTTAATAGTGTTTGAACCATAATTAAGTGCTAATGCACCTGAATTAGTACCACTAGCAACCTGAGTATAAGCCCCACCATTTACTCTCACTTCAATATAGGAATTTACATCTGATTTAGTCGGTTTTACGGTTACACTTGCTGTGGTAAGAACGCTTGCAGTATAAGAGGTTGTTAAAGCGGAAAAAGTTGGAGAAATAACACCAGCAGTTGTGGTGAATGCAGTCAAATTTGCATTTCCAGAACTCAGCCGATTTACATTCATGGTATAAGTCTTAGTAGAACCATCTTGAGCAGTTACTAAAATTTCAATAGCATTGTTTCCAAAAGCCAAAGTTTGAGGGATAGAATTTGCTCCACTTACAACCGTAGCATATGAAGCAGGTAATAACCTTACTTGAATGGACGCGAATTGATTTGACTTTGTAGGTTTTACGGTAACGCTCGTGATTGTACTTGCAACATTAACGGAATAGCTTGTAGTATTTGATGCAAACACCGGAGAAAAACTACCTGCTGTTGTAGTCAATGCAGTTAAATTTGCATTTGAAGAGGGGCCAGCCCTAGTTACTGTGATGGTATATGTAATAATTGTAATGCTATCTTGTGCCTTTACTCTAATATTGATTGGATTAGCGCCAATATTTAATGCCAGTGCACTTGAATTTGCACCGCTTGCTACCGTTAAGTATGCCCCACCATTTACATTAACCTGTATTGTTGAATTTGCATTCGTCTTTGTTGGCTTAACCGTTACACTTGTTGTTGCGTTCACTACGCTGGCTGAATAACTTGTAGTACCAGAAGCAAAAACAGGAGAAATCACTCCAGCTGTGGTTGTTAATGCACTTAATGTTGCAACGGTGGAAGGTGAAGTTCTTGTTACTGTTAGTGTATATGTTTTTATAGTCGTCCCATTTTGGGCGGGCACTTTAACATTTATTGTATTCGCTCCAACATTTAATGATAATGCACTCGATGGAGAACCACTTGTTACTGCTGAAAAAGATCCACCATTTATTTGTATTTGAATCGTAGCATTTGCTTGCAAAACTGTTGGAGTCACCGTGGTGGTAGAAAATGTATACGCCACACTAACAGGCACAGTATAAGTATATATTGTTGATGAAAATCCTGGGGAAATTGCACCCGCTGTTGTGGTCATTGCACTCAAATTTGCAACAGCAGATTGCGCATTTGCAGAATTGATGCTAGAAACAAAAGCTATTAAACATATCATCCAAGCTTTTGTCAGCCATTTTAAACTGTTTAAATTAGGCAATATTTTACTAATTTGATAAAAATTCCGTCTCGAAGATTTCCAATATTTAATGCATTTATTCTAAATTCGTATTATAAAAATTCCTTATATCCAAATAGGACACAATGAATATAAGGGATATATTATCCAATAATTATGCCAAAAAAATATTTATAGGCTTCAAAAAAATGCTAAATGTTAAAACATTGTTGATAAGTGCCTAGCGCTATCCACTAAATAGAGTACTAATAACGGCCTAAGATATTGATAGTACGGGCATTTAGAGATAATCTTATTTTCATTTCCAACTTAATCAAACAATATAAAATTCTGGGTTAATAGACAAAAAGAATGGTAAAAATCTCTGTAACTCTTTACAGCCTTAACTTTGCTTGAAATGAAATAAATGAATAAAAAAAGTGCTTTTACTGCTCCTCCAGAATAACGCTTAAATATGGGAAAGTTGGAGTGGTGCAACGTTATAAATGTGTTAGTTGTGGCAAGCAGTTTCGGAAAGAACATTTGTTAGACCCGACTGTTATTTGGAATGAATATGTAGGCGGTAAACAAACCTATTCTCAACTTGCTGAAAAATATAATTGTTCTACAAAAACGATTCAGCGCAAAATAGATACGGTTCAAGTTCAACGACAAACAACATTTTCTGGCGTTGCAAATGTATTGATGGACACCACTTATTTTGGAAGAACATTTGGTATAATGGTTTTTAAAGATAGTCTAACAGGTCAGATATTATACAAGCAATATGTCAAGCAGGAAACAAATAAACTATACTTTTCGGGGATAGAAGAAATAACGAGAAGGGGCATAAAAATACAATCTATTATTTGTGACGGTCGCAAAGGATTGTTGCATTTATTTGAAGGTATTCCAATTCAAATGTGTAATTTTCATCAAGTTGCTATTATACGACGGTATTTAACTAAGAAGCCAAAAATGCAAGCCAGTAAAGAGTTATGGGATCATGTTTTACTTTTAGTAAGAACAGATAAAGAGAGTTTTGAGGGAGGCTTAAATGCCTGGCATGAAAAATGGAATAGCTTTTTGAATGAGCGAAAGGTTGATCCCAAAGGAAAAAATAGATATGTCCACAAAAAGTTACGAAGTGCTTATAGAAGCCTAAAAACAAACCTCCCTTGGTTGTTTACTTGGTATGACAATATGGAGTTGCAAATACCGAATACTACGAATGCAATTGATGGTCATTTCTCAGATTTAAAAAATAAATTAAGAAATCACAATGGGTTATCAATCGCAAGAAAAAAGAAATTTATTGATGAGTTTTTGAAGGCATAAGGAACTCTGAAAAATTAAAAGAGCCTCTTTCGAAAGCTCTCTTAAATTGACTTTTCGTCGTTCTCAAGGTATCCCTGATAGGTTGCTCTCCAGCAGAGCCTACTTCCGTTTAGCTTGATGATATAAAGGTCAATGATAATTTTGATAGGGAGGTTATTCGCTAAAAATAAAGACCATTCTTTTTGTCCACTTGAAGAAAACTACTAAAAAAAACCATTCTTTTTGTCCATTACGCCAAAATTCTTAATAAAAAAATGGATTGGATATAATTCTCATTTTATATAATGACAAAATTTCCTCTTTTTCTTTTCAAAATTGGACTTTTCTTGATTTTATGTACTAATACACTAGTCAATTTTGCCTCTTTTCTACACGTTGAGCAAGATTTGCATCATCCCTTTCAAAATTAAAAATGAAAATTACATGCCGAGAATTGAACTTTTATAAACCAACAAGGATAGTAACAATTTGAAATCTCTATCTTTAAATATCTCATTACTACTAACACATAGATACAGACATGTGTGATAGAGAATGTCCGCTCCTTATTTTTTTGATAATTTATATAATTTAATTATAGTATGCCTTAAGTTTGTACATTAATTATTTCATTTCTTCTAAAAAAATAAGACTAAATTAACATCCAATGAATAAAAATCATTTTTTAACCATCTTTTTGTTCGCATGTAGTATAATTCATTTTAATTTATTTGCTCAAGTTCCACAAAAATTTAATTACCAAGGAATAGCCCGTGACGCAAAAGGAATTCCATTAGCAAATCAAAAAATGAGACTGAAGTTATCTGTTTTACCAACTGATAATGCAACTGCTGCAGAATATGAAGAGACACAAAATGTTATCACAAATGAATTTGGATTATATACGCTTCAAATAGGCAATGGAACACCAGTTAGTGGAGAAATGAAATCCATTAAATGGGAAACTGGAAACAAATACATACAAGTTGCGATTGATCCAACTGGCGGTAATAATTTTGTGGTAATTGGTACAACTCAGTTGCTATCCGTTCCGTATGCTATCTACGCCGATAAAGCTGGTTCAACTTCTAGTATGGAAAACAACAATACGAGAACAGGTGCTGTTAATTCTAGCGCTACACATGTGGCTGGTGATGCTAATTACCTATCTAAATTTACGGCTTTAAATACGATTGGCAAGTCTATACTCTACGACAACGGAAGTTCAATAGGCATCGGGACTATTTCCCCAGTATCTTCAGCGAAATTCCATATTTTTGACGCAACAACCAACAATACAGAATTAAGAATACAACATACCAATGCAACAGCCGGTGCATGTAGACTTTCCTTTTTTAATGACGCTAATACAGGATTCACTGCAACAGCCAATTATGCAATTATGAATAAATACGCAGAAGGAATAACTAGCTCTCCAGTTTCAGCAGGTTATAAAGTATCTAAATTGTTCGGATTCAATAATAGTCAAGGTAGCTTGTTGTTTTCAACTGGAGGTAATATTGGATTTGGCTATTACAATCAATCAACATCAACCGTAACGGTTAGAATGCATATTGATAGCACAACAGGTCGAATCGGGTTTAATACAAATAACGCTGTAACGCCAGTTGCCCATGTTCATTTCAATTATCCATCAACTGGAGATACGCTTAAAATCACGAATACGACTACAGGTGCATTAATTTCTGATGGGCTAGATATAAGAACAACTGGAAATGCAGCTAGTATTGTTAATAGAGAAAATGATATCTTATCCTTGGGTACCAATAATTTAGAACGATTAAGAATATCTAATACTGGAAATATTGGTATAGGAACAACTAATCCAACCTCAAAATTAGAAATACAAGGGTCAGTAAAAATTGTAGATGGCACTCAAGCAACCGGAAAAATACTGACAAGTGATGCATCAGGATTCGCTTCATGGCAAGACCTTTTAGTTACACCTCATTTTATTGGTGAATTCTTCGATGGTGGAATTATTTTTGCTTTGGATGATAAAAAGGAACATGGATTAATTGCTTCTCTTACAGATCAAGCTATTGGAATTAGATGGGATAATAATCAAACTTCGACAATGACAAATGCTATTCGAGACGGCCTTTTTTCTGGATTAATGAATACAGAGCGGATCATTTCAAAAATTGGCGTTGGCAATAATGCAGCCCAACAGTGTTCAAATTACACGAATGACAACTATGGTGATTGGTATCTTCCTTCAAAATATGAATTGGATTTGATGTTCCAAAATCAAGGTATTATCGGTGGATTCGCCCAAACCAATTACTGGTGTTCAGTGGAAGACAATCTAGATAATGCCTGGAGGCAAGATTTCTTATCAGGTTTACAGCAAATTGCATTAAAAAGTGCAATTTCAAATGTAAGAGCAATCCGTAGCTTTTAATTTTATTTTGCTTTGAGGTTAAAAAGGTACTGAACCACTATCACCTGGCAAATTGGATGTGCCAAATTCATCATCTTGGATATCTAGTCCATTTGCTTTAGAACTTCTGCGTTCAAACCCTTCATGAATAGACAACTTTGGCCCATCACCATAATTAGTTTTTAGTCCTACTTTAGGATCTGCAATATTTTCTGGCAAAATACCGAAACCATTAGTTTGTGGCATATCCTCAAATTTCTGATATTCTAAATTTGCTCTTACTTTTACTACGTCTGTTTTGCCGTTACGATGCTTTGCAATATTTATCCAAGTTTCACCAGCAACTGGTTCGCCTTCTGGATTTTTGTCTAAACCATAATATTCTGGTCGATATAAAAACATAACCATATCCGCATCTTGCTCTATCGCGCCCGATTCTCGCAAGTCACTTAGTTGTGGCATTTTAGCTCCATCTTTTCTATTCTCCACAGAACGATTCAATTGAGATAATGCAATAATTGGAATTTCTAATTCTTTTGCTAAGCCTTTTAAATCTCGAGAAATTTTAGAAATCTCCTGTTCACGATTACCACCTTTATCTACAGATCCTTGCATCAATTGCAAATAATCTATGATTACCAAACCAATATTGTGTTTTTGTTTGAGCCTTCTACATTTTGCCCTTAACTCGAAAATATTTAATGCTGCTTGATCATCAATAAAGATAGAGGCTGCAGCCAACTTCCCCATCCTTTGGTGAAGTTGAACGATTTCATGATCTGCCAATGCCCCTTTTGTTATTTTACCCAAGGGAACCTCTGTAACCGCTGAAAGCATCCTTTTTACCAATTGACCTGCACTCATTTCTAAGGAGAAAAATGCAACACCTGTCGGTTGATTTTTGCTAAATGCGGCATTCATCACTAGGTTTAAAGCAAAGGCTGTTTTACCAACAGCAGGACGAGCAGCCAATATAATTAAATCCGTCTTCTGCCAACCTGAAGTTACTCTATCTAAATCTACAAAGCCAGAAGGCGTGCCTGTTAATTCATCATTTTTGCCAGCCTGTGCTTCTATTTCATGAATTGTTTTTGCAAGGATAGAATTAATGCTGGAAAAATTTTTGCGAAGATGCTTATCTGTAATTTCATACAAATTTGTTTCTGCTTTATCCAACAAATCAAATACATCCGTTGTATCTTCATACGCATCGCTAATCACATCCCCACTCATTCGAATCAATTCACGCATAATATATTTTTGCATCACAATACGTGCATGCTCTTCAATATTCGCACTACTCACTATGTCTCGAGTTAAACTTGTAACATAATAACTTCCGCCAACCATTTCCAATTCACTATTTTTTCGCAACTCTTCACAAACCGTCATAAAATCAATACGAGAACCTTTATCGAAAAGGCGGCGTATAGCGCCATAAATTCGTTGATTAGCATCTGCATAAAAACACTCTTCCGATTGAATAATTTCTAAAACCTCGGCTAACTTTTGTGGCTCCAACATAATTGCACCCAACACTGCTCCTTCAAGATCAGGAGCTTGTGGAGGCATTTTCCCATATAATAGAGGTGAAAGATCCGGTTTTTTGGTTCGTGAATTTAATTTCGATGAAATAGCCATTATATATATAAAAATTTAGGGTTGTGATAGGAAAGGAAACGAATGTAATTTCAAAATATTTGTGTTCGTTATAATCAGTCCACAATATTTTATCCAATAGAATTCAGATACTATCCACAAGTTTACGCACAGGTTTCTAGCATTCTCTTCTATGTTTTACACATTCTTTCAAAGTTATAAAATAAACTCCATTGTAATGCACAACATCTGTGTAAAAATAAAAATAGAAAAAGGATAGGAAAAGGGATGGATATTACAATATAGAAAAACGACTATTTTTTTATAGATTCACTTACAGCAAATCAACCTCTTGTTGACTTTTCTCCTGTAAACCCAATCTATTTCGTCAATATTTTCTAAACATAATCATTTTTTACGTTCAAAAAAAAAGATCTCTTATTTCTAAAAATCAAACACATCATAAAGCTTCCTTCCAAAATTTCTACATTAAATTGTTATCCCTTAAATATAGTTCTTTAACGATGCTTGAAGAATTGAAGTTCAAATCTAGAAATATAAACTCCAATAAGATTGGCTTTTAATCCCGCTTCAAAAACTATATTTGCGCCTTCAAAATCATATAATGACGATTTCCTATAATTGGCTTAGCCAATACCTTGAGCAAGCTATACCCGCAGATGAATTATCTCATATCCTAACCTCTGTAGGTTTAGAAGTTGAAAATATGGAGACCTATGAATTCGTAAAAGGTAGTTTGTCAGGTTTGATTATTGGCAAAGTAATGGCTTGCGAACCGCATCCGAACGCAGATAAATTAAAAATAACTAAGGTAAATATTGGTGGTGAAAAGTTATTAAACATCGTATGCGGTGCTCCAAATGTAGCAGAAGGACAAACCGTTGTAGTCGCTACTGTAGGCACTTTGATACATCCAACACATGGCGAAAAATTTGAAATTAAACATGCAAAAATAAGAGGTGAAGAAAGTGAAGGAATGCTTTGTGCTGAAGATGAAATTGGATTGGGTCAAAGTCACTCCGGCATTATTGTATTACCCAATCATCTTGAAGCAGGAACATTAGCTAGTACCTATTATTCCATTCCAAATGCAGATATTATTTATGAAATAGGTTTAACACCAAATAGAATGGATGCAATGAGCCATCTAGGTGTGGCAAAAGATGTTTGTGCTTACCTTTCCAATAAAAATGGCAATCGTGTAGTTTCAAAAATTCTGATTACAAATCTTGAAACAGCAACTACTCCACAAAACATTAAAATCACCATTGAAGACTCCGTTCGCTGCGCAAGATATGCTGGTGTTAGTATTTCAAATATAACAGTGAGCGAATCCCCATCGTGGTTACAACAAAAATTAAAAAGTATTGGCGTCAACCCAATTAATAATATTGTAGATATTACCAATTTTGTTTTGCACGAATGTGGGCAACCATTACATGCATTTGATTTGGATAAAATTGAAGGGCAACATATCCTTATAAAGACAGCAGAGAACAAAGCAAACTTTATTTCTTTGGATAATAAAACACAAGTCTTAAATGAAGAAGATTTAATGATTTGCAATGAAAAAGAACCCATGTGTATTGCTGGCATTTATGGTGGTTTACACTCGGGTGTGACTAGCAACACAAAAAATATTTTCTTAGAAAGTGCATGGTTCAAACCAGATACTATTCGTAAAACTTCTATGCGACTCAATTTACGAACAGATGCTGCTGTTCGATTTGAAAAAGGATCAGATATCAGCAATGTACCGTATGCCTTAGCGCGTGCTGCACAACTTATTTGCGAA
>Ga0209596_1003694_pt1 | contig 11926 bp, 10 predicted proteins | sample M_130807_MF_Meta_FD_187314 | JGI IMG/M metagenome (GOLD analysis project Ga0209596, IMG submission 187314) | Freshwater microbial communities from Lake Montjoie, Canada to study carbon cycling - M_130807_MF_MetaG (SPAdes) (version 2) | ecosystem: Environmental > Aquatic > Freshwater > Lake... | reverse complement strand
AGATGAAGAGAAGAATCATCCGTTGCTGTTTTCGCTGAAGAAAAATAATGAGGTGGTTCAAGAAGGGAATACCGGGAATTTGCTTTTTAGTTTTGAAAAAGTCATTGCGTATGTGTCTCAATTCTTTACCTTGAATATGGGCGATCTCATCTTTACAGGAACACCACAGGGTGTAGGTCCGGTTGCAATAGGCGATCAGTTGAGCGCATCACTATTTGACGATCAGTTGATGAATGTTGCAATTAAATAAATTGGTTATGCATAACAAGGAAACTCATTCTTCCAAGTTTGTGCTGCGATATCATATGTCATTATTTGTGTGCCGTTGGTGATTGTCAGGTACGCGACATCGAGTGTGCTATTGTAGGCGAGGAGCTGACTTAATACCTTGTCATTAAGCACTTCCTTTTCGCTTTTGCATTCGACAATCAGCCAAGGGATACTGTTCTTATACACAACAATATCATAGCGACGATTTCGTGAACCGACCTTGATTTGCTTCTCTACCGAAATCACTGCCGCAGGATAATGTAGCACATGCATAAAATGATATAACACATGCTGTCTGATCCATTCTTCAGCGGTTAGTACCACATATTTTTTTCGATTGGTATCATAAATATATTTCTTGTCGTTTTCGTATTTGAATTTAAAACGCTCTGCCTGCATAGTGCCAAAGATACTACTTCTGAATGTGGTTGTGTGTGGTTGTTGAATTACTCATCTTCCTTAATTCTTGTTTGATTTTGTTGGATCATCTTTTTTGGAAGTATGCCCAATTGTTGTGTGTGATTGATTCGATACACCGGATACAAATTATGACGAGGTTCGATATAAGGCGAATGCCTATACACAAATTCAAGTTGCGCACCTGCATTGGCTGCGAAGGCGGTATCGGTTTGCCGTTTTTCATTGAGTAAAATTTGCACATCAGGATGAGCTGCAAGATATTCAGCTGCATTATCTTCATAGGCATAGTCACTGTATCCTTCTTTTTGAACAAGGATGGCATCGAAGAAATTCCAATAGAAATAACTATCACTAGCTTGTGGTTCCAATACTTCAATAATGAATCGTTTGGCTGACTGTTCGAGTGGAATATAGTAATCACCTTTTCGAATATCGATTTTAATGTGCTGAGTTTCTAGATCTATTTCGCCGTTTGGATGGTGCTGTTCATAAGGTGTATCGCCTGACTTGTAACTGATTATTTTATAGGCATCTACCTCAAGAGATTGGTTTTTATCAAACTGTTCCATCGTTACACCATTCAATTGCAGCAAGTCGATCACGCGCCACCAACCTTGCGGAATGATATACGCTTCAGGTGCTTCAACAGAAATGCTAGGTTTGTAGGTATTGTAAAATTTTATTTTTTCAGTATAAGGTTCCTTGCGATCATAGTAGTTCACTGGTAAATTAGAGACCATACTATTTCTAGTCTTGTATGGATATCCGTTGAATTCAATTTCGGTATAGATTGTATTATCGTGACGCCACGCCAATGGAAAAATACGTTGCTTCATTTGATTATTATATTGCAATTGTCTCAAGTTCTTTATGGTGTCGGCGTGCAGGGCGCTAAATGCAATCATAGATTTCATTAGTTGATAGGTGGCATCAACGCGCTGAGGATAGGGTTTTAGCATATGTGTTTCGGCGGTGAAGGCGAATACGTTCAACAAAGATGCATACCCGCTGCTATATCGTGGGCCATCAAAAAATTCCGACCATCCAGTGCGCGCGTCCTTGCCCCATACATTGACATAGGGTATCATTGGGTAATTTTTTGACTTCATGTCGCGATATAATTCAGGTTCAAGTACCAGATGCAGATATTGTCCCATTGCACCTCCAAGTTTATGGTGTTGTGTCGTAGCGAGTGTCATCACATGCTGGTAATCTGCTCCGTCGCTTACGTGATTATCAATAAAGATATCAGGTTGTATCCAATGAAATAGTTCAGCAAAGCTTTTCGCTTCCTTGCTGTCGCATTTAATAAAATCGCGGTTGAGGTCGAGGTTCTGCGAATTACCTCTAGACCCAAAAGCGGCTGGTCCATTTTGATCCACGCGATAGTATTCGCTGCGATTTAGACAACCACCAATGTTATACACTGGAATAATAGCCAATGCGACATTCGATGGAAAACTATCTGTTTCTTCAATTTGTCGGACTGCATCTCTCGCAAGCATCATTGATGCATCAATGCCGTCAGGTTCCCCGGGATGGATGCCGTTGTTGATGAGAATGACTACCATCTTTTTCTTTTTCCAATCTTCAGGATTGTTTTTCCCGTGACGACTAATCATTACGATATGCAATGGTAATCCGGCATCCGTCATACCCATCGTCTCCATTGAAACGCAGGTGTGTGTGCGGTCTAATTGCTTGTAATACGCAATGCATTCATCATACGTGGCCGAATAATTTTTCCCATGCAACTCAAAAGGAGTCTGCTGCGCAAAAAGTAAGGGTTGAAAAAAATAAATGATGGATAGGGCGCATAGAAGAATTTTGTAAAATCGTTTCATACGTAGATAGAGTTTTTAAATACTGAAGTTGATTAATTGAATACATCGATCACTTGTTGTGTCTTAAACCAGTTGATGCGATTGATATTAAAGCTGAAACTGATGGTGCGCAATAACCTGTTTTTAGGATACGTACTTTTGGTGTAATCTTGGAAATCTTTGCTCATCAAAAGGGGAACATAGATGTTGAGAAGTTCCTTGAAAAAATGTATTTCAAGACCTGCGTCGAAGATAGCTTTTTTGCCGCTGTTATTTAATTTAGCTGCATCGGCATAGGTGGCTGCATCCAAAAAGACTTGTACTTTCAATGGCAGTTTAATTGGCAAATCACTTCGCAGATTGATGGCTGTTAACCAATTGTTGTTTTGTCCGATTGGATTATTTAGCAATTGCGAGTTGATTTTAAAGCCTCCTTCTTGCATAGATACTTGTTGCGATAAGATCCCCGATTGCTCATTTCTTCCAAGATAGACCTCGTCATATGTGAAGTCATTGGCTGAGGAATTGGTAGCATTTAAAAAGTATTGTTGTATGTCAAAAGGATTGTTATTGTTCTTGAAATCAACAAACTTTCCGCTGTATATGCGACCATAAAAGGCTTTCCCTTTTTGTGCATAATCAATGCGTATGCCGGCTTCTATCGATGCTTTTGCAAATTCATTATTGCCTATTGCGTAGACATTATAATAAAATGGATTGAAGGTTCGATTATTCTTATGTGCGAATTTGATTGACGCAAATCGGCTAGTGGCGAACGCTCCCAATGATGCTCGAAACAAGCTGTCTGTCATTCTTTTTGTATAATTCAACGACTGATTCATGATGTGATAATAGCGCAACACCAACTGATTGCTGATTGGAGAGCGCGCTAGCTTATTTTTAAAGTCAATCGTAATCGATGGCATTAATTTGATATGCCTTGCATAGATAGACTGATTGATATTAAGATGGCTTTCGTTATGATGATAAGTTCGTGCCTGCAAGGCAACTGTGATTTCGTTAGCGATTCGATGCGGCAACATAGAATACGATACAAAGCCGCTGCCTGTCAAACTTTTTGTTTCAATGCTATAGAGCGGTGATAAGGTGAATTGAAACTTCGGATTGGGTATACGTAGATTATGCATGATGCCGCCTAGCATAAATTTATCATAGACGTTATATCCAACTGCTGGCAGCAGAAATAGGTTGTTTTTTTTTGTAACACCTAGTCCGTAACCCAATCGAATGCTTGGTTGAAATCGATGAAAAAGTCCGTTTAGTTTGTACTGATTATTTGAAATTTTTATTTCAGGAATCTGTTGATTCGCATCAATCTTAATTGAGGTGATGTCAGTTGGAAGTCCCTTGAATGTTGCGTCTTCGGTATATGGATATTCGATCCACTGCGTCTCAATGATATCGTTGCCGCGACACGCATTGATTGGAATAGGACCGTTGAAGTTTGTGCGGCTGCGTGCCTTCACATGTAGGTTGCTTCCTTGAAGAGTTACAGAAGCAATTTTATAATCAATTTGTTTAGTTGAATGGATGCCATCTTCAAAAAACCAATTCAGATCCTTGCCACTTTCTTCGCAGATAATTTTTTTGAAATCTGCTGGTGTCGGATGCTTGAAATGCCATTCGTTATAGTATCGTTTCATAGCCCTGTCGAACTTATCCTCACCAAGATAGGCTTTTAGATAGGCAATCAACATCGGTCCTTTTTGATAGATGATACTGCCGTAATTGAAGTTGGTGTATTCAGTTGAAGGTAGGCTGATTTTTTGATCTGTATTTTTTCTCGCACTCAACTGATATAAAAATACGCCATTGATTCTATCGCCGAAAGCGCCAACACGCTCTTCAATTTTTGGTTCACTGTTCTTCTGTTGAAGCAGACTTTTTATTTCCTTTTCATAAAACGAATTAATACTTTCATCCATCCATGGATGGTCTCGTTCATTGCTTCCTAGTAAGCCATAAAACCAATTATGGCCAACTTCATGGATGATGACGGTTTGTAGTGATGAAACAGAACTCACGCCGCCAATAACAGCCACATTCGGATATTCCATACCATCGCCCGCAAGTAATGAGCCATCAACAATACTTGCATGCTTGTATGGATATTCACCGACATGCGCTGATAGGTACGAAATCGTGTTGGCGATGATTTTTGAACTGCCTTTGTAGTATTTGCTATGAATGGGTTTGTAATAACTATAGCAATCAACTGTTTTCCCTGAAGGAAGTGTATCCATCGTTTTTTCTACCTGGAATGTTTTGTCTGCAAACCATGCAAAATCATGAACATTTGATTGTTTGAATGTAATGGTTTTATACATTGTTGAACTAACAATATTCGAATCGACTTTTAAGGCAGTGGTGTCAGGGTGATTTATCGGAGACGAGATGAATTGCTTTTCGCTTTCTTCCTGAAGGTCGCCGGTTGCAGCGACTATGTAGTTTGATGGCAGGGTAATTTGCACATTAAACTCGCCATACTCGCTATAGAATTCGCCCTGATCAAGATAGGGCATAGGGTGCCATCCATCCTTGTCATACACTGCTGGCTTGGGATACCATTGCGAAATTTGATAGGATTGTCCTACATGGCCAAGTCGTGAAAATGTGTAGGGTATTTTCACCTTGAAGGGTGTCGATATTTCTATTGATTGTGCAGGTAAAAGTGGTGTATTTAATTCGAGGACGATAATATCTTCATGATTGTTATAATTGCTGATATTGACGGTTTCATTATTGACTTTAAAATTCAGGCTGTCGATCGATCCTCTTTCTTCTTCGTGGCTATAATAAAATTTGGTCTGTCTATTTTCAACGTTTTGTTGCGTAAAACTGCTTTTGTCGTTTTTATAGGCATTAGGCCACAGATGAAAATATAATTGGTTGAGTGTGTCTGATGAATGATTGGTGTATACTATTTTTTCATACCCTGATAATGTATGTTGTGTATCATCAAGTGTTACATCAATAGAATAGCTAACATGTTGTTGAAAATAGCTTGATTGGCCATACATAAAAAAGCTTCCCGAGAGAAGCTGCAATAATAAAAGTCGTCTAAGCATATGTTGTTATTTTCCTCTGCCTTGCAAGATAACCAAAATAGTATAAATCATAATTTTGAAGTCAAGAACTAGCGAGCAGTTTTTAATGTAGAGTAAGTCATAACGCATGCGCTCTATCATTTCATTTGTGTTTTCGGCATAGCCAAATTTTACCATGCCCCATGACGAAAGGCCTGGTTTTACTTTGTGTAAATATTTATAGTGGGGGTGTGTTTGAGAAATGATATCAATATAATATTTGCGTTCAGGTCGAGGTCCTACTAACGACATATCGCCTTTGATAATATTGTAAAACTGTGGCAACTCATCGATGCGCCATTTGCGCATGACACGGCCCCATTTGGTGATTCGCGGATCGTTCTCGCTTGAAAGTGAAGGCCCTTTTTCTTCAGCATTCAATATCATTGAACGGAACTTGTAGATCCAAAATGGTTTGCCATATAAACCGATTCGTTGCTGCTTGTAAAATATCGACCCGCTAGATGATAATTTTACTTTCAATGCTGCAAAAAGATAAAGCGGACTCAGTAAAAGTAGCACCATCGATGAAATAAAAATATCTAATGCACGCTTGATTACTCGTTGCCAATCGGGCATGAGTTCGGGATAAATTTCGATCAAGATAGCCGCAAACACATTACTTGTCTTGACCGATCCTGAAATGATATCGTATAAATCTGGCGTAATCTTGATAATTACTTTGCGATGCGAAAGTTGAGCTAGAATGTATTGCAACTTGTTATGTTCAGATGTGTCAATCGCGATGATGACTTCTTCGATACTATGTTCGTCAATTATTTTTTCGAGTTCGTTTATACTGCCAAGTTTGGGTAGAAACGCGCTCATGCCATTGCTTCCAGAATTATCGGCGTAGACAAAACCTTTGAACGTATACCCTAGTTTGACTTCATTATCATTGATGTCTTTATAGATTGCGATAGCTTGTTGGTTGCCGCCAATGATTAATGTATTATATCCAAATTCGCCGCGGTTAATATTTTTTTTAATTCGACGTAATACAAGAATTCGTCCAATAGAAGTCAGGAGAAATTGAATGAGGAGGTAAATGAAAAAGGATTGATAGTAATAGGTGTAATCTTTATTGATATCATTGATGATAAAAATAAAATAGAACAGGATGCTACCAAGAATAGTGATGATAAGCGTGCGGTAGATTTCAATAAATCTTGATTTTCGATATGGGTTGAAATAGGCGCCGGAAAACATATGCAGACCCAGCCAAGTGAGCGGTACTAAGCTCAATATCAACAATGCATCCTTCGCTGAAAAATGTTGTATATAATTTGAAAAATCAATATTGAAGGTGTTGTTCTTACGGTAAAACAAAAACAGAAACCAAGCCACTGCCGCTGAACAATAATCAGCGAACGCATATAAGGTAATACCTGTCTTTACATCATGCTTCATCTATTACTTAAAGTGGATTATCTTGAAATTATCAATTAGTACCTTTCCAGAAGTTCTGCCTGCTGGCAAAGTGGCTTCAATGACAAATTTAAAGGTGGCATTCGGGTAAGACGCTGCTATAGTCCCAAAATTGACATAGATTTTACCCCATTTGTCTGAGGTGTTTACACCAATGAGCTTCACGTTAAACACGCTTGATGATTGATGCACTTCCGCTTTTAATTCGAAGGGCACATCATTTTTATAATTCAGTTCGAGGTAACACATTTTGTCATTAGGCAATGTGTAGTCTATAACAGTTGCACTCTGACCAAATTTGGCTGTGTCAGACAATTCTAATTTATCAGACCAATTGCCTTCGAAAACATCCTCAGGTGTGTTTGTCTTTATAAATGTTGTATCGCCGTATAAGGGGCCGAAACTATTTCCTTGTTCGAAGTCATAATTTAAATACTCCGTTGATAAACTATCGCCAGTTCTGTAATTGAATGTAGGAATATGATCTATGATTCCTGCAGGGCTTGGATTAAACGAAAAGGTATCTAGACTATAAAAAGGATATTTGGCTCTCATACCGCTGAGACCATTTTCCCATATCCCCGCTACAATTTGGAGTTCACCTCGAACTGTTGACAGCACAGGTACTTTGGCGGGCAATTGAAAGGCTCCTAGCAGTTGTCTGTTATAGTACACCCATATATCTGTGATCTTATGGGAAACTGATCCGTGAATCAGAGGGTCGGTAGAAATCAATCGCACACTATCAATTTTTATATAGGTAGGAATCGACTCTGTTGGATTCACCATATTGCAAGCCTGAAAGACCATTAAAGCTAGAAGAAAATGTACGTGGATAGATTTCATGTAATAGGTTTGTTACTAACGAAAGATTGTATGAATTATTTTATTCGTCGCCGGAAGAAAGAATCTTTTTTAATATTTTATGTGCAATATCTAGTTTTTCATACCCTTCTCTAAGTTTTAGTAAAGGGTTTGCATCCGTGAGGATACTATCTCTAAAATTCTCAAGCTGATATCGCAAGGGGTCTGCTTCTTCTAGTGGAAGTAGGGTAGCTGTTAAAAGGCTATTGTCATTTTCAGCTCGAGTTAGAACGCTTGTTTGACTCAATTCGAAATCAATCGTTGTGATTTTATGTTCTTCGTATATTTTGAGATGACTTAGGCTATGCTGTGAATTTGTATCAACAGAAAGCACTGCCACACATCCGTTGGAAAATTCAAGCCTCGCATTTGCCATATCGTTTTGGTCGCCAATAATTTTATGACCGTTTGCCCAAATTCGTTTGATATCGCTTTTGACAATGTTCAATACGACCGCAATATCTTTCATCATCACATCGAGTATGATATGTTTAGAGTTGTCTTTATCAAATATCAAACTGCGCTGCGATTCAATAAAAAGAGGCGTCAGGTGTTGCTGACTGATGGCAAGAAAAGCGGGATGGCAAAGTTCTTTACTTCCAATCATGCATTTTACATTGGCTTCCTTACGGCTTTTAAGAAGTTGCCCAATTTGATCAACACTGAGTGTCGATATTTGTTCAAGAAATACATGCTTCCCGTTTCTGAATGCTTGTATTGAAATTTCGTATGGGTCTTGCTCAGATGCAAGAATGTAGATCGCATCCGATAACTCAAGGAGTGTATTTAAATCGGAGAAAGACTGAATCCCTGCAATGTTTTCTATGCCTTGCCCATCGCAATAGGCACCACTAATATTGACATTTTTTGTTGTTAGGAAATACTCCACGTTCGAACCTAAATGTTCAATGTTGCCGATTATCCCGATCTTTACCATGCCTTTATTTGTCGCTGCAGTTTATTATTTTAAATTGACGGATTGTGTCCTTGATGTTACCACTAGCAAACCTTATACATCCATGAGTGTGTATCAGGAATATTGCCATAGCGAATATCGGCAAGCTCTTTTTTGATGAAATTTGACACGTCCCATGTTTCAACTGGAGGCAGCATGAGGGTTTCGCCATTGTAAAATAATTCTGAAATAGGCGCAATGACAGCTGCTGTGCCGGCTCCGAAAGCCTCTTTAAGTTGGCCATTACGATAGTTCGTTTCGATTTCTTCGATACTGATTGCTCTTTCTTCGACAGTCATTCCTTTCTCTCTAAGTAAGCGAATGACACTATCTCGTGTAACACCTGCCAATATAGTTCCTTCTGATAAGTCAGGGGTTACAACGGTATTCCCGAAAACAAAAAACACATTCATTGTTCCGATTTCTTGCACATTCTTGTGTGTGTATCCATCAGTCCATAAAATTTGGTCATAACCAAGTTTTTTGGTCTCAAGCATAGGAAGCATGCAGGCGCCGTAGTTTCCAGCCGCTTTGGTAAAGCCTATACCGCCAGGGAATGCCCTGACAAATTTATTCTGAACATAAATCCTAGTTGGTTTGCTGTAATATGCACCAGCAGGAGATGTGATGATCATAAATCGGAACGTGTCAGCAGGTTTTACACCGATGAAGGCATCTGTTCCAAACATAAATGGACGGATATAAAGTGAACTGCCTTCTGAGTCAGGGACCCAGTCTTTATCAATTTCTATGAGCTTACGCATACCTTCCATAAATAATTCTTCAGGCACTTCAGCCATAGCCATTCGACGAGCGGATACATTAAACCTTGCCCAATTATCTCTCGGTCGAAAAATAGCAACTTCCCCATTCTTGCGCCTATAGGCTTTGATACCCTCAAACAACGATTGTCCGTAATGAATGAACGTCGTGGCCGGACTCATTGTGATATCGCCGTAAGGCACTATGCTAGGTTCCTGCCAGGCGCCATCTTCGAAATCGCAAATCAGCATGTGGTCTGAATATTGTTTGCCGAATTGCAAATTCGAAGAGTCTAGTTCATTCACCCGACTTTCCGCTACGTTAGTTATCTTGATATTCATGAAAAAGTGTAATTGTATTTCATTAAGTTTGCAAAACAACAAAAAAAAACTGAATAAACTTGATGATTGATGATAACATAGCGGAACTTCTTCACATTTACGACCAACCCGTGTATATCCCTGATGTTTCTGCAATCAGTTCGTTGACACCAAAAGGTGGATTCGAAAAACAGGTGCTTGTGTTGGTGAAGGAGGATGATCTAAATGCATCGAATGAAATGCTGTTAGCGAAAATGCTTGCTGCATGTCAATTGAATGAGTCAGATTATTATATTATGAGTTCGACACAGGACGCTGTGTTGCCAATGATACATCGCTTTGTGCCCGAAACGGTGTTGTTATTTGGACTTGATTTGCACTCCGACACATTCGATTCATTGAAGGACAAATACAAGCCCTTTCGTTTTGGAGGAAAGAAATTCTTACTCTGCGATTCTCTAACCTCCATTTCAAATGCTCCAACGCTTAAATCGGCGTTATGGACAAACGGCCTTAAACCGCTTTTTAATATCCCATAATATGGAATTAGTTTTTTGTACAAGTAATGCGCATAAATTAGCTGAAGTCGCTGCCATTCTTGGAAATGATTTTTCATTTTTGACCTTGTCTGAAATTGGTTTTTATGATGATATTCCTGAGCCATACAATACCCTGGAAGCGAATTCGCTAACCAAGGCCGAACAAGTGTATACAAAAACTGGCCGAGATTGTTTTGCAGAAGATACCGGATTGTTTATTGATGCCTTGCAAGGCGAGCCAGGTGTTTTCTCAGCCCGTTATGCCGGTGAGCCTGCTGATTCGCAAAAGAATATGGAGAAAGTGCTAGTGAAGATGAGAGGAACTATCAATCGGGATGCCTTTTTTAAAACAGTGATAACGCTCATTTTAAAAGGTAAGGCGATTCAATTTGAGGGACGTTGCCATGGTAAGATTGCTGAAACGAAAAGTGGCGCGCAGGGTTTTGGTTATGATCCAATTTTTATCCCCGAAGGCGCTGCAAGAACCTTTGCTGAATATAGTGCAGATGAAAAAAATGCCATCAGTCACCGAAAAAAAGCATTCGATGCATTGTCGGATTATTTACGTTCATTAAACAGTAAAACACTATGAGGGTTCGCATCAACTTCGCTACTCCGTTTATTTTTTCTACCATCATACCTGTTCGCATCAGCGATGTTAATTATGGTGGCCACGTCGGGAACGATAGCATACTATCTATTCTTCATGAAGCGAGGTTGCGATTTTTAAGGCAATCGAATTTTACAGAAATGGATGCTGGCGGTTGTTCACTTATTATGGCAGATAGCGCTATTCAGTATAAAGGTGAAGCGTTTCATGGCGATGATCTTCAGGTAGAAATAGCAGTTGCTAACCTTTCTTCAATCTCCTTTGATCTGTTTTACAAGGTTACTACAAGCAGAAATTCGGCGAGTATACATATTGCATCTGCCAAAACCGGACTGATTTGTTTCGATTACACACAACGGAAAATTATGGAAATGTCTACTGCGCTTAAGGCCTATCTTGAAATGGAAAATGAGTAAACGCGTATCCGAATTTACGGTACGCTATATCGTTGGAATGCTAAGTGATCAGCGGCAATGAATTATCCATCCACTATTTTATTTTGATTTTTATAAATAATCCTTCATTTTTGCAGCCTTTATGAAAACCCTTGCCGAACTGGCGCCTTTATTATCTGCACCGCAAAAGATTGCTATTACTCATCATTATAATCCTGATGCAGATGCGCTGGGTTCTTCCTTGGGTCTTTTTCATTATCTAAATCAGCTTGGGCATAGTTGTCATGTGATATCGCCGAATGCCATTCCCGACTTCCTGCGTTGGATGCCCGAATCAAACTCGGTGTTGATTTATGAAGAAAATAAACAAGCAGCAGATGCAGTGTTGGATGAATCAACGATATTATTCAGTCTTGATTATAACCATTACTCT
>Ga0209596_1003689_pt1 | contig 11941 bp, 8 predicted proteins | sample M_130807_MF_Meta_FD_187314 | JGI IMG/M metagenome (GOLD analysis project Ga0209596, IMG submission 187314) | Freshwater microbial communities from Lake Montjoie, Canada to study carbon cycling - M_130807_MF_MetaG (SPAdes) (version 2) | ecosystem: Environmental > Aquatic > Freshwater > Lake... | reverse complement strand
CAGCAGCGTCTGATCCAGATTGATTTGGGCAAACTGACGCCGTACCGCCGTCTCGTTCACCAGAGTCGCCGCCTCCCTGAGTGCGGCCAGATCGTGCTCTGGGTGGAGACGTGACACCTGGATCCCATTGCGATGTGCAGCGCTGATCTCGTTTCGCTTGGTTGCGTTCACGTGCGAGAAGATCTCTGCCTCCGTAACGCCACGCTGCGCCGTGGCCCGAATCCACATCGCATGCTTGCTGAAGAAGCTCTCATCGCATGGAGAGAACCCAGCGCGGAGCCACTCCACTTCAAGCGCGTCGGATGCGGGGAGCCACGGGTCAACACGAAGCTCAACAACCCCCTCCTCCTTCCGTAGCCACTCTCCAACGCGCTGTAGTCGTTCGGGAACGCTCGCTCGCTCTGCATCTGGCGCATCAGTAGGGGCTGCTGGTCCGCGCGAGATGCTCGCAACACTGAGGCCGAGGAACGGCAGTGAGCGAATGCAGACAAGCAGCGGGGCTCCGTCCACATAAAGTGGGAGAGTCCTAATCGAGCGCCGCGCACGATCGGCGGCGAAGGCTGCACCTTGGTGCATGTCGCCACCCGGTGCAGCGACGGCGCGCTGATCCCACGCGGCACGCAGAGCCGGATCAGTGAGCGTTCCAATCGGCGCGCGCTCAACGATCATCTAATCCGTCCCCACGCGCGCCTGAGTGCAGCTATCGGTGCGTCGGACCCCGGAGCCTTCAGCCGCGCGCTCAGCAGGAGATAGAAGAGGAGGCCGGCGGCGGCGGCACTGGCATCGATCAGCGCACGGAGGGCGAGGCTCTCACTCGCAACGAGCGCGCTCACAGCCGCAGAGAGGGCGAGCGCGAGGGCGAGACCACTCGCCGCCGTCGCAACTGCCATAACGAGCATCCGCATCAGTTCATGCAGCAGGTGGCCCCCAACGTGACTGCGGAGTCGTAGGAGAAGTAGCAGACACTCAACTCCCTCACCGAAGAGCACGGCGGCGGCCAGCCCTGCAAATCCAAACGCGGCAACGAAAGGCGCTGCGGAGAGGGCGATGAGGAGCGAACCAACAACGCTGCTCCCTACAGGACCGCGTGTATCGCCAGTTCCGTAGCAGAGGCGCGTCGCAACGCTTGTCGCTCCTTGAATCGGGAGACTAAAGAGGAGTAGGCTCAGCCCGGAAAACAGGAGGGCACCGACGGGGCTCCCTGGCGAGATCCCAAGCACCAACCCAACTGGGTTGGTCGCGAGTGCAGCACCAATCACGGCGACGGGGAGGAGCATCCAGATCGCCGCACCGAGCGCGCTCCGCGTCACACGCAGTAATCCAGTTGGCCCTTCAACGTTCAGCACGCGTGCCGCAACGGGAAGGATCGCCGTGCCGATTGATCCTGCCACCATTGCGAGCGGGAGTTGCACCAGCGAGAGGGCGTAGGTCCACGCCGTAATGCTCCCAGGCCCAAGCGTGCTTGCGAGTGCCACGAGTCCGGTCAGGACGATCTGCACGACGAAAAGGCCGCTCATTCGTGGCACGAGGGCACTGAGCGATCCGAGCAAGAGCGGATCCTTCAGTGAAGGTCGCGCGAGGCGTAAGCCGGCAGTTCGCGCAGCAGCGATAGCGATTACGCCATAGAGCAGTGCGCCAACAACGGTGCCGAGTGCGGCGGCAACGGTTCCGAACCGTTCAGCGCCGAAGAGGGTGAAAAGGATGACGGAGAGGTTGTAGACAATCGGCCCAATCGACGCGGCGAGGAAGCGCTCGTTCGCGGCGGTCCAAACACTCGCCACTGCAACGATCCCAAGGCCGAGCGACGAAGGGGCGAGGATCCTGCTCAGCTGGGCCACCTCCTCGCGCTGTGCCGCGCTGATCCCAGGCGCAAGAAGTTCGGCGAGTCCAGCGGCAAGGAGGAGCGCCGCGACTGCGATCACGAACGCAAGGACGCCGAAGATGATGAAGACCGAGCTCATGATGCGACGAGCACGAAGATCATCACCCTCGCTGCGCAGTCGAACCACGAGGGGAACGAGGACACTCGAGAGCGGTCCTGCTGCGATCAACTGGTAAATGATGTCGGGGACTTTAAAAGCGGCGAGGTACGGGTCGAGTCGCCCATCCGCCCCGAACGCGGCGACCAGGACGATCAGCCGCACCCAGCCGAGCAGGCGTGATGCAAGCGCCGCCGCGGAGAGAAGCGCGCTATTCCGTACCGCCTGCCCGCTCATCCGCTATGCACCCCCCTTTGCAGCGCGACGAGCACGAGGGTGGGCCGACGCATAGAGACCGCGCAGCCGCGCAGTGGAGACGTGCGTGTAAACCTGCGTCGTGCCAAGGCTCTCATGGCCGAGCAGCTCCTGCACCACGCGCAGATCTGCACCGCCATCCAAGAGATGCGTTGCGAACGAGTGCCGCAGGGTGTGCGGGTGGAAGGCGGCGGGGAGGCCGGCGCGGACGGCGGTATCATTGAGTCGCGCACGCGCACCACGCTCCCCGAGTGACGTACCGTTGCGATTCAGGAAGAGCGCATCGCTTGATGTAGCAGACGCCTTTAGTAGCTCAGGTCGACCGTCTGCTAGGTAGCGCTTCAGTGCGCTGATGCACGGTGTGCCAAATAGTGCAACGCGCTGCTTCTCTCCTTTTCCAGTGACGCGTACCTCGCCGCGCGCCAAGTCAAGGTCGCGCACGCGAATCGACACAACCTCTGCAATGCGCAGCCCAGCGCCGTAGAGGAGTTCAACGAGTGCGGTGTCACGCAGCGCGAGTGCTGGCGAATCGGCCGAAGCGGCGGTCTCAATGAGGCGCGTCACCTGTTCAGCACTAAGCACATCGGGGAGGCGACGTTCACGCTGTGGCCGTGCAAGCGCTTGAAGTGGATCTTTGACCACACTCCCCTGTCGCACCCAGAAGCGATAGAAGGTTCCGAGCGCAGCAAGCCGCTGCTGGACGGTGGAGCGTTGTGCGCCATCGCCAAGGGTTGCTACATAACGACGCAGGTCCGTTCGTTCTGGGGCGCGCCAATCGATTCGCTCAGCGTCACACCATGAGAGGAAGCGCTCAACAACGGTGCGGTACGAGCGGCTCGTTGCTGGGGAGAGTGTCCGCGCGCCAAGGTGTTGCATGAAGGTGGCGACACGAGGATCAGATGCGACCGCCGAGCGTCGCGCCGCTGGAGCCGGCTTCCGGCCCCCCGTCATCAGGTCGCCTCGTCCTCTGCGCCAGCTGCGTCACTCGCCGACGGCTCAGCGGCGGCCACCGCCGCAGTGGCAGGGATGCGCTTCGGCTTCCCCTTTGACTTCACAGTGCGAGCACGTGATGCAACCTTCGCCTTATTCCCCGTCGCCTTCGCCTTACCGTCAGCGGCGACGCGGCGTCCACGCTTCGGCGCAAAGGCGAGTGGGTCTGCCGTCCCGCCTGCAATCACCAGTCCGACGAGCTCGCCCTCAGGGAGATCGACGCGCGCACCACAGCGGGTACAGATTCCACCCTCATCATCTTTGCCAATTGTGGCGCCGCACTCAGCGTGCGTAGCACCGGTCGGACGTGGGCGAATCGTCTTGCACTCTGGGTAGCGATCGCATGAGTAGAAGTAGGTGTTGCGCTTGTTATTACGACGCGGGCGCAGCTTCCCGCCATGCTCACCGCCACATACTGGGCAGAGGGCCTCAAAGGCGAGACGGAACTCCTCCGGCACCTCAGCCTTCGGGATGAACTTGCACTCGGGGTAGCGATCGCAGCCAAGGAAGTAGCCGTAGCGGCTGCGTCGCTGCGCCATCTTTCCGCCGTGCTCAGCGCCGCACTGTGGGCACGGGAGGCCGGCCCCCTCAAGGGTAGGAACGTCGCCGCCAGGGGTGTCATCGCCGATCACCTTGGAGAGCGACTTGCGTTCGGAGTGCTCCGGGTAGAGGCTGCAGGCGAGGTACCAGCCGAAACGGCCGAGACGCTCCTCCATGGGGTGGTCTTGCGAACACTTCTCTTCGCTCGGTCGACTGCGATACTCCCCCGCACCAATGCTCGTCGCCTTCTCGGTCACGAGCGGTTCGAAGGTCGCCCAGAACTTTCCGAGCACCTCACGCCAATCGGCACGTCCTTCAGCGACCGCGTCAAGCTCCTCCTCCATTCCGGCGGTGAAGCCGAGGTCAACGAAGGCGGTGAAGTGCGTCGTCAGTAGATCGCAGACCGTCTCGCCGAGTCGCGTCGCACGAAGTCGGTTCTCGCGATCACGATCAACGTACTCACGCTCCTGGATGCGCTCAATGATCGCCGCATATGTTGATGGGCGGCCGATCCCATGCTTCTCCAACTCCTTTACAAGCGTCGGCTCAGTGAAGCGTGGCTCTGGCTTCGTCTGGTGGGCTACCGCTTCAGCGGTTGCAACCTCACCCTTTGAGCCCTCTGGAAGATCCGGCAGCTGCGCCTCTGCATCTTCTTCTTCGTCGTCTCTCCCTTCCAGGTAGACGGCGGTGAATCCTGGTTCAAGGGTACGCGTCGCGTTGGTCTTGAGGCGATCCTCGCCGACACTCCAGAAGAGTGTGGTGGTCGCAGAGAGCTTGTCTGGCATCTGCGATGCGATCGCGCGGCGCCAGATCAGTGTGTAGACCCTCAACTCACGATCATCAAGATATGCCGCAACCTCTTCTGGGGTGCGATGGAAACTTGTCGGTCGAATCGCTTCGTGCGCCTCTTGTGCGTTCTTTGACTTGGAGGCGTACTGTCGTCCGCCATCCACCACCGCCTCGGCGCCGAAGCGTGTGCGGATCACTTCCGCCGCTTCACTGATCGCCTGCTGGCTCAGCGTTGGTGAGTCGGTGCGCATGTAGGTGATCAGACCGGTGCGCTCGCCGCCAATGTCAACACCTTCGTACAACTTCTGCGCGAGCTGCATAGTGACGCGTGAACGGTAGCCGTGCTTACGTCCCGCCTCCTGCTGCAATGTTGAGGTGGTGAACGGCGGAACGGGGCGCTGCTTTCGCGTGCTCTCGTTGCGCTCCGTAACGACTGCCACTCCACCCGTAACGCGCGCAACGGCGGCTGCGGCAACCTCAGGTTCTACCTCAAGGTTCTCCCCCTTCAGCCCAACGAGGCTCGCCGGGATGATGAGCTCAGGGTCAACGGCGGGGCGCACCCCAAGTTCTACGGTGCTGTAGTGACGCGGAATAAAGGCACGAATCGCGCGCTCACGCTCAACCACAAGGCGAAGGGCAACCGACTGCACGCGACCGGCAGAGGAGCGCGGCGCAACCAGGCGCGAGAGAAGTGGAGAGAGCTTGTAGCCGACAAGCCGATCGAGGATACGACGCGCCTGCTGGGCGTTAACCAGATCGAGGTTAATCCTGCGCGGGTTGCTAAAGGCGTCAAGGATCGCCCCCTTAGTGATCTCGCTGAAGGTGACGCGGCGCCGATCCGCCTCTGGGATCTCCAGCGCTTCGGCAAGGTGCCAGGCGATCGCCTCCCCTTCACGATCAAGGTCGGTGGCGAGCCAGATCGCCTCCGCACCCTTTGCGGCGCGGCGAATATCGGCGAGACGCCCCTCCTTCTCCTCAATAATCTCGTAGTGCGGAGTAAAGCCGTTCTCCACATCCACCGCTAGGCTGCCGAGCCCCTTCGCCGCCTTCGGCGCAGGTGGATCTCCCTTCTTCCGCTTCGGGCGCTTCGCCGCAATGCTCCCCTTCGCGGCACGGCGCGCCTTCTGCGGGAGGTCGCGAACATGGCCGTAGGAGGCGATCACGCGGTAATCGGAACCTAGATAGCGCTCAATCGTGGCCGCCTTCGCCGGCGACTCCACGATCACAAGGTTCTTCGTTGCAGCGTTACTCATGCGCGAGAGCGTAGCACCGCCCCTTCACAACCCCTCCAACGCCCCCCTCGCTGCTCGATTAAGCCCTGAGCCGCCAAGAGCGTCAGCGCCGCTGGGAGGGCCGCCTCCACCCCCAGGCTGAGGTCGAGGAGATCCCCTTCAGCGAGACCAGCGGCTCCCGCCCCTGCGAGGCGCTGGAGGATCGCTCCGCGGAGTCCGCCGAGAGGTGGGGGCTGAACTTGCACGCGTTGAGGTTGCAGAGACGTTGCGCTACGGCCGCTGTCTTCTTGCACGTACACTGCACAGACGCTTAGCCACGATTGCACTGACGCACTATCGGTGAGCAGCTGTGGCGCACGACGCTCACTCAGGTGAAGCGAGAGTTCACTCGATCGCGCGAACCAAGTGGCACCACCCGCCGAGGTAACTGAGCCGAACGGAGCGCTCACAAAGGCGAGCGGGAGGCCGAACCCTTCAGCAGCTTCGGCGGTGATAAGTGCGCCGCTCCCCTCGGGCGCCTCCACCACGATCAGCCCGTCACAGAGTGCCGCTAGGAGGGTGTTCCGCGCCACAAAGCTCCACGCCGCCGCTGGCGTCCCTGGCGGACGATCGGAGAGGAGGGCGCCGCGCTCTACTATACGTTCGGCGAGTCGTCGCGCACCCTGCCGTACCCCGTCAGGCGCGGGGCTTGGCAGCACGCCGATCGTCACTCCGCCTGCGGCGAGCGCCGCCTCATGTGCAGCCACATCAATGCCGAGCGCCATGCCGCTCACCACAAGCCAACCACGTGCAACGCAGATGGCGGCGATGCTGCGGGCGGCGGCGAGGCCGTGAGCGCTCGGACGGCGCGTGCCAACAATCCCAATCGCAGGGAGCCGCAGCGCCTCGGGCTCACCGTTGAGCCAGAGTGGCCGACGACGATCCTCATCCGGATGCAGTCCGAGCCGTGACTCACGCCGCAGTGGGATCCGGAGATCATCTGGGGGGAGCGGGCTGCACGTGCCGAGTCCCTCTCGATCGTGTGACTCATCTCTCATGCGTGCCCCGTCAAGAAGAGCGCCTCCGCAAGTTCTGTCTCACCAACAGACTCACTCCCACTTAACAGTGCGCTGATCACCGCAACATCCAAGAGCTGCTGCCACCCCCGCCCGCTCACTCGCGAAGCGATCGGAGCCACAATGCCGCACAAGAGGTTGCGCTCAACCATTGCATCACGACTGGCAACTGGCGGCAGTGCATCGCGTGCCGCCGCAACGCGCGCACGCCCCTCCAGCGTTGTCACGGGGCCGCGCGGCAGGGAGCTGAGCGGCGTCAGCGAGCGCGCAAGTCGCACACGAAGTGCGAAGCGATCACGAATCGGCGCTGAGAGTGAGAGGCTCCCTCTCCTGCGCGCAGCTGGCGTACAGAGGCAGGATCCTTCAGGTCGCTCCAGCTCTCCACAGCCGCAAGGGTTTCCGGTCGCAACGAGGAGCGCTGCAGCGGGGAACTGCTCTGAGCGCCCCGCGCGGACAAGGTCAACCACGCCGCGTTCAAGCGGCTCGCGGAGCGCCTCCAGCGTATCGCGACGGAATTCACCAATCTCATCGAGCACCAGAAGGCCACGATGTGCCCACGTAAGTTCACCTGGGGTGAGGCGTGGCCCGCCACCGATAAGGCCCGCCACGGTGAGATCGTGATGGGGCATTCGCAGCGGTGGACGTGCTCCACAACTGCGCACCAACCCCGCCGCAGAGCTGATCGCTCGCACCTCAGACTCTTCCGCCGCTGATAGGTTCGGCAGCACGCCATGCAACGCGCGTGCCAGCATCGACTTCCCAACGCCTGGCGGCCCCTCAAGCAGGAGGGGCAGGCGGCCGACCGCTGCGATGAGCACTGCGCGCGTCGCAATGGGCTGCCCCCGAATGGCGGCGAGCTCCCAGTGTTCATCGCGTGCAGCATCAACAGGGGGCTCTACGAAACGCGCGATGCTCCCATTTAACAGTTGCTCTGGTCGCAACGCCCCTTCCAATATCGCAACTGCATCGGCGAGGCTCGTTACGCCAGATACAGATCCCGTGCCGTCGCCTTGGAGCTCCGCGACGATCTCCATCGGCACGAAAAGGTGTGTCCCTTCGCGAGCGGCGAGTGGGAGTGCCAGCGGGAGCGCCCCTGGAACGTTGCGGACTCGCCCGTCGAGTGCCAGCTCACCAACCGCAGCAATTGAGCGCCCCTTGAGTTGCAGCTGACCACTCGCCGCAAGAATGCCGAGTGCAATTGCCAGATCAAACGAGCCTCCACTCTTCCGTAGATCGGCGGGGGCGAGATTGACGGTGATCCGTCGAGCCGGCCAGGTGAAGCCAGAGGCGCGGATCGCAGAGCGGATCCGTTCTCGCGCCTCACCGACCGCAGTATCTGGGAGCCCAACAATGCGCACCGCGGGGATCCCCGTGGTCACATCAACCTCTACCTCAACCGGCGCTCCGCGAATCCCAACGAGCGCACTGGTGGCGATTGAGAGTGGCATCGGCACATGCTGCACGTGGCAGCGTACGGCGTAGGTTTTCGGGCTACTCCCCGAGCCTGGCGATGTATAAAATGAGCGCGGCGGACCAGCCTTCGAGCTCACCTGCCCGAGCGACAGCACTCTCGACCGAAACGAGGGAGCCAGCGAGCTTCTCGCGCTCGCGCACGGCGATCTCAGCGCTCGAGAGTTCCGCAAGGAAGACGATGCCGAGGTGGACGCGGCCGACATCATCGCCGTCATCGTTCAAGAGGCCGAGCGGTGTAAATTTCGGGAGCGCTGACGTCTCAACCTCTTCACTCCACTCGCGTTCAAGCGCTGCGAGGATGCCGCCATCATCAGCACCGATATGTCCACCAACACCGAATGAAGCGCGACCGTGGAGACGCCGATCACTCCCCCCAGCAAGACGATCCATCCAGAAGAGTTGGCGCTCTCCTTCAGCGGTTCGGTGGAGCGCGATCGCATACGGGATGGGCTGCTTCCACGCGGAATCCAACTCTAGCTCGCGTCGCGGCCGTGGGCTCCCCACGCGATCGAGTCGGGCAATCTCCAAAAGGCCATCTTCAACCGATGCGAATCGCTTTAAACCGCGCCAGGCCCCGTCAGGGAGCGCCGTCTCACGAGGGATCCCAATGATCAGCTCATCCGCACCACTCGCGAGCGGGTCAGCGGATGCGCTCAATCGATCTCCTTCAGTGTCTCTCGCGCCTCCGCAAGACGCGCGCGAATATCGGTGCGGCCAACAAGTGGATCGTTCTCTGCTGCGGCGAGTCGCGCATCCCAACGCTCCAGCTCATCGCGCAGTGCGCGCAGACGGCGTCGCACCTCACGCGCGTTCGTTGCAAGAATGTCCGCCCCCATCTCCTCCGAGCCACGCGCCAGCCGAGTTGCCGAATTCCAGCCACTACTCGCAAGCAAGTGGGAGACGCGCCAGCCATCCGCCGCCTGACCCTGCTCCCCTTGTGAGACGGCGCTGACAAGCGCAGCGGCGAGGAGGAGCGGGAGGTGACTTACCGCAGCAGTGGCGGCATCATGCAGATCGGCATCCATGGTGACCGGACGCGCACCACAACTTGATGCGAGTCGCTCAACCAGCGCCGCTGCGCTGCTCGCCCCGTGATGATCTGGCACCACCACCCACGGTCGCCCCAGAAAGAGACTCCCGTCAGCGGCAGCGAATCCGGTTTCGGTACTACCCGCCATCGGATGACCGCCGCAGAATCGCAGGCTGCGCTTCGCCGCCTCCGCCATGATCCAGCGCTTTGTTGAAAGGACATCGGTGACTACTGCGCTTTCAGCGAGTCGGCCAGAGCGACGACAGATGACGAGTTCGTCAAGGATGCTCGTCGCGGCAATTGGTGGCGCGCAGATAACCACCAGCGCGGCGCCATCAACCGCCTCAGCGATCGTGCGTGCAACCTGGTCAACGGCGCCAGCCTCTAGCGCGGCGCGCGGTCCAAGCGAGCTCGGCGTCCACGCCACGATCTCAACGCCGTTCTGATCAAGTGGACCAGCACCAGAGGGATCTTCGCGAAGCGCCTTGGCGATCGATCCGCCGATCAGTCCGAGACCGAGGAGTGCGACGCGCACGGTCCGCTCAGCGAAGCGCGGCGACCGCGTCGAGCGCGCGAATCACGGCGCGGATCCCGCCCTCAAAGTTGCCAAGATCCATCGACTCATTCGGCGCGTGGGCGTTATCGTCTGGTGGCGTGAAGCCGAGTAGCACCACGGGGAGTGAGAGCTCGCGCTGGAAGAGTGCCGCGATCGGAATAGAGCCACCTTCGCGGAGGTAGAGCGGATCGGCGCCAAACGTCTCCTTCAGGGCACCAGCCGCTGCGGCGAGGTATGGGTCGCCGAGTGGCGTCAGGAATGGATATCCGTTTCCAAGGTTCTTCACCTCCACCTGAAGGCCTTGTGGCGCAGCGGCCTTCAGCGCCGCCTCAACCTGCAATGCAATCTTCGCCGGGTCCTGCGCCATCACCAGGCGGCAGGAGATCTTCGCGTGCGCGTGCGCTGGAATAATTGTCTTACTCCCGTCGCCCGTGAAGCCGCCCCAGATGCCATTCACGTCAAGTGTTGGTCGCCCACCGCGTCGCTCCACGGTGCTGTAGCCAGACTCACCTTGTGGCGCTCCTGCCGCAATGTTCGCGAGATATGCCGACTCATCAAACGGGAGTGCGGCAAATGCGGCGCGATCCTCAGGGCTGAGCTCAACCACATCGTCATAGAAGCCGGGGATCGTGATGTGGCAGTTCTCGTCATGGAGCGAGGCGATCATGGCGGCGAGCGCATTCGCCGGATTGATGACGGAGCCACCGTAGCTGCCAGAGTGAAGGTCAACTTCGGAGTTGCGCACATCCACCTGCATATAGGTGATCCCGCGAAGCCCCACGGTGAGTGCTGGCAGGTTCCCCTCAAAGAAGCCAGAGTCGCTGATGATCACGGCGTCGGCGCTACAGCGCTCAGGGTTCGCCGTCATCCAGCGCTCAAGGTTAATGGAGCTCGACTCCTCTTCGCCCTCAAAGAGGTACTTCACGTTGACCGGCAGCTTTCCACGCGTGCTGAGAAGCGCCTCAAGCGCGGCGAGGTGAATAACGATCTGTCCCTTGTCGTCGGCTGAACCACGACCGAGCATGCGGCCGTCACGAACGATCGGCTCAAATGGGCTCGTCTTCCACAGGTCGAGCGGGTCGCCAGGTTGAACGTCATAGTGCCCGTAGATGACGATCGTTGGCAACTTCGGATCTTCGATTCGCTCACCAACAACGATCGGGTGTCCGCCCGTTTCGCTCACCTCAACGCGCTGCGCGCCGATGCGACGCAGTTCGGCGGCGAGCCACTCCGCCGCCTTGCGGCAGTCAGCGGCGTGTTCTGGGACCGCAGAGACACTCGGGATGCTCAGAAAGTCAACGTAGCGCTGCATCCGTGCCGCATGTGCGGCAACGATCTGTGCCTCCTCTGGGCCACTCAGCGGGGCCCAAGCAAGCGTTGGTGCGTACGCCATCAGGCGGGCTGCCCTGCGGCCGCCCCGCCCGTAGTTGGCGTTGCAACCTTCGCCGCTTCGGATGCTGCCGCCTCAACCTCTTCCCTCGTTGGGATGGTGATTCCAGCGGAGCGAAGTCGAGCGATCAGATCTGAATACGCAGCCGGCTTCGCTGGGAGGTCGGCGAAGAGGGTCTCAAAAGCCTCCCCCTCAACCGTCTCCTCCAAGATCAGCTTCGCAGCCAAGGCGTCCAGTCGATCACGATGCTTCGTGAGCAACTCAAGCGCTCGCGCCGCGCCACGATCAATGATCGCGCGCACCTCTTCGTCGATCTGCTTGGCCACAGCGTCGGAGTAGTTCTTCTGCTCAGACATCTCCCGACCAAGGAAGATCATTTCGTCCTGGCGACCGAGCGTTACCCTGCCGAGCTTCTCGGACATACCGAAGCGCGTCACCATCTTGCGGGCAAGATCGGTCGCCTTCTCAATATCGTTGGATGCACCCGTTGTGGTGTCACCAAAGACGAGCTGCTCTGCAACGTTGCCACCGAGCATCGCGGCAATCTTGTCTTCAAACTCGCTCTTGCTCTGCAGGTAGCGATCCTCCGTTGGCAGGTTCATCGTGTAGCCGAGCGCCATGCCGCGGCTGATGATTGTGACCTTGCTCACCG
>Ga0209596_1003685_pt1 | contig 11958 bp, 14 predicted proteins | sample M_130807_MF_Meta_FD_187314 | JGI IMG/M metagenome (GOLD analysis project Ga0209596, IMG submission 187314) | Freshwater microbial communities from Lake Montjoie, Canada to study carbon cycling - M_130807_MF_MetaG (SPAdes) (version 2) | ecosystem: Environmental > Aquatic > Freshwater > Lake... | reverse complement strand
GGGACGCTCCACCGGCCTTGGTCCCCTTGGCCTTTTCCTTCTCAAAGTAGCCGGAAAGGGTGCCGGTCGTTGTGAACGGGCTGTTGTACGGATTTCCGGCCACGATGCCTCCTAGTCGGTCTGGACTTACCGGCAGAGAGCACGCTCAAGGCGACGGTTGATGGGCGTGAAGCCCATCGACACAAAGTACGCCGCGAAGGCGCCGGGCGAACCCTGCTCCTCGCCAGCGGCGTTGAACTTGTGGACCCAGAACCAGTCGGTCGGGAGATTGCCCGCGCCGAAGGCCGCGTTGCACTCGGCGAGGTTGTCCTTCTGGCCGGCAATCAAACCCTGCACCTCGTCGAGGGTCGGGATACGCCAACCCACCGGAATACCGGCCTCGGCCTCGCGCCAAAGCTGACGCTCGGTCGGGGCAACCTTCCAATTCAAGCCGGTCTCGTTGTCGTAGACGTAAGTCGTGTGGTTCGTAAAACGTGGCATGGTCTACCTCTCCTAGGGCTTGTTTATTGAGCAGTCACAAGCAGGGTCACTTCGTATTCATGGTCGACCACGAGATCTGACATGGCCGTGATTCGGACGGTCACACCGTCACGCGCCCAGGCGATTCTCGGGGCAAGAGCCGGTGCTCGGTCGGTGGCGTCGTAGCATTGAAGCACGAAAACCCCATCCGGCGTGCCGGGTAGGTCTCGCATGTTCACCGACAGCGGGAACGAGGTCGACCGGACCTTGAGGGTGCGCTTGAGCGAGGCGAAGTTCGCCCATGTCAACCGCTGCGCAAGCGCGTTTCGGGTCGCGGTCACGAAGGGGTTGAGCGCGTGCGTGAGCTGGTCGATGACCGGCTTGACCTCGTCGGACATGTCCTTGAAGTCGTCGGTACGGATGCGCGTGAGCGGCGGGATGCGGGCCATTAGCGCACCGTCCCAGTCCGCTCGCTCGTGCCTTCAAAGACGATGCTGTAGCCGTTCAGCGCCCAGTAGCCGCCCGGTGCGCTCGTCGTCGCGGTCAGGCCCAGCGTGTAGTAGGTCGCTCGCTGGACCTCTTGCGGCACCAGCTTTCGGTACTGTAGCGGCAGGGTCGCAGGACCAATGGTCGGTTCCATCAAAAACGCAGAGCCAGCGGGCCACGCCGGAATGGTCTGACCCGCAGGCAGGATGTCAGTCTTGAGACTGTAGGTTGCCGTAACCGTTGCTCCGGCTGGCTGACGAACGTCTCGGTAGTGGAAGTGAATCTCACGCGCTTGCTTCGTGAACTGGGGAGCACCGAGCGTCGTCGAGGCCCACTGCACGGTCGATGTGATGGCCGTGTTGGTGCCGTCGAAGTAGTCCGTGGTCGACGAGGTGTTCTTGTCCTTGAACAAGTACGGGCTGGCCGAGACGCCGTAGTAAGCCGTGTCCGTGAACGGGTCGACCCGTCCACAAAGACGAGGTGCGCCGTACGACCACGTCGTCCAGGAGTTGGTTTCCATACCGAGGACGTAAGCCTTGGCCTCGTAGCCCGTGATGCCGAGCGACGGCATGAACAGCGCGAATACCTTTTCGCTCTCGTAGGCCACGCCGAAAGCGGTCCGGGTCGTCGAGCGGTAGGGTGCCGCCCAGTAAGGTTTGAGCGTCGAGTCGATGACTTTTGAGACCATTTGAATCCCGCCGTCCGTCACGGCCATGATGCCGTCTTCGGTCAGGACGATGACCGTCGAGCCGATGGCGACCGCTGAGTCCGGGGCAAGAATTGCCACCGTGTCGTCGATGAGCTGGACCTGAAACGGGAAGTCACCGTAGATGGCGTAGGTGCCTTCGTCCTTGAACACGAGAAGCCGGTCGCGCTGCGGAACGATGCGACGAATGGCCTTTCCTCGGGTTCCGACCGGGATGTAGTTCGCGACCGACACCGCTTCCGGCTCGCCGGGCAGGGAGTAGTAGACGTAGTCCGCGCGGCGTTCGTTGTCGGAGGCCACGCCTGCCGAAAGGTCGGGGGTCCAGACCGACTCGCCGTAAAGACGGTAGGCCAACGTGTATCCGGTCGGGACGTCAACAGTCGAAGGCGTAACTCGAACGACCGTGGGGCTGACGACGGTCGTAACCTTGGCCGTGACGCGAGGAAGGGTCGGATTCGTGCTGCGGAACTGGACGAAGTCGTTGACCTTCCACTGGTTCGCAACGAGCGTCGTGACCTGTTGGACGCCAAGTAGCTTCGGGCCGACAACGACACCTGTGAACTGCTGCACCGAGTAGTCCACGCCAAACAGCGTATTCGTCGTCGAGTCAACCGTGGGGCGCTGGAACCGAATCTTGAAGTTGAGGAGCGTGTCGCCGAAGACCACCGGCTCAAGATACGCTCGGATGGCGAACTCAGGATGGTTGATTGCCCAAGTGTTGACGACGTCTTGGAGCTGGTTCAACGTCAGAGAGATGTTCTCTTCCGGCGTGCCGCTGGACAAAACGACAAATTCGCGGTTGACGTAGTTTAAGTACTGAGCCCCCGTAAAAACCACACCGTCGATGGTGACGGTATCGCCGATGCGAATACCTGTCGTCGGCATGTTTGGTGTGCCGCCGCCCTCGACGCCGATGAGCTGAGCCGTGAGCGAGTGGGGCTGGTTCGTGTTGGCGTACCACTCACGCTCCGACCACGTTGCGATGTCCTGAGCGAACGGAGGTGCGTCGTTGGGCAGGAAGCCTTGTGTCGGATTCGTGTAGAGCGGAGCCGACTGAACGGCGAACTCCTGCCTTGCTGTGTCAGGAAGGATAAGAACGCTACTCAGGCCGTATACCGTCGTGTCGATGACGGTCTCGTTCACGAGGTACAGTTCGTCAACGGTCTTAGCCTCCGTGTCAGCCATGACCGAGCGATAGACCCGCACAAACGTACCTTCAACAATGGCTCCGCTCGCATCCGTTGGAGCAGTCAGCAACGAGACGAACACCTTGACCGAAGCCTGTCCGGTAAAGACATTCTCGGCAGTTACGCGAACCGATGGAGGCCCGAGGTGGACCGCATCGTGCGAATCGACGTACCCAAACAGCACCCGGTACGCGACAGCCTTCCCTGGGTCGAGGAAACCGACGATGGTCGGAGGCGGAGAGATGGAGTCAAGCACCACGCCAGCGAACGGAGTCAGCGGCTCCGCGATACCGCTCAGCCTCGGCACGGTCGCGTTGGCCGACTCCAAGGCCATGACGCCCTTGTCGGTCGCCATGAACAGGGTCTGCGCTGCGATGGCGGTTTTGAGCCGGTAGTCAGGGTCGGCGGCGATGTAGGTGCCGACAAGAGCTGCCGTAACGTCTTGCCGTTGCACATCGTTTGCCGCCGTATGTACGAACACCGTGTCTTCAAAGAAAAAAACCTGATTCACTGCATCAGGTGCGCTCAGCGCGATTTCGACTGCCTCCTGTCCGCGCCTCGGCTCCAGAACGTCAGGGTAGCGAATGGTCACGTTGTCGGCCACGACCAACGCGCCTTCAGACCCCGCTCCAAGGTTGTTGGGCGAGGTCTGAAGACCCTTGAAGCTGAGCGAGTTCTCGATAGGCACGGCACACTCTCCAGCGCCGAGCCTACCTCATGGAGTAGGGCCTGCGCCGATAGGTCCAACCCGGACCACTGTAGTTGATGACCACTCGCGCCGAGCCTTCGCCACGCGGCGAGATGAGCTGGATGCACGTTACGCGGGTCCGTTCGGCGGACGCAGCAGCGGCCTCGGCCCTTGAGTCACCGAGCGCGTCGAGGCACCGATAGACCGCACGCTGGATGAGCAGCGGGCAAAGGTCTTGCGGAATGCCGGGTGGCGTGTACGGATTCGCGTAGACCAGAGCGGTGGGACGCTTGTAGTACAGCACCCGAATCTGAGCACCCGGCGTCTGGTCCACAGGCACGAGGTGAATCTTCGACCCTCGAAACATGTAGCCTTGCGTGGTGTTCGACGCGAAAAACTGCTGACCTTCGCGTTCCGGCTCGATGCGCGGTAGCGATATCCAAGAGTTCCCGTTGCGAACCTGCACGTCGCGGACCTTGAGGCCGATAACGCCGCCTGGAAAGTCGGTTGTACTCTCAAGGTCGATGATCGTCGAGGCGGGAACGCCAAGGTCTGCCGCAGCGACGAGGTACTCCTCGGTCGTCGCCATGAGCATCGGGACGATGTACTCCCACATCTCGTCGTTCAGAAAGCCCGTGATGTCCGCGTCGGTCAAGACCTGCGTGGAGTTGGGAATCATGGCACGACGACGCACGTCGGCCACGAGCTGCTGGACCGAGAAGTCGCCGTTGGCCATGACCTACTTCCCCAGCTTCGCGAGGAGCATCTCGAGGAGCTCGGGAGTGATCTTCGACTCGCCTTCCGGCTTCTCGGCCATCTCGGAGTCAGCCATCGTCTCGCCGCCCGGCATCTCGTGCATGGCGTCCTTGAGCGGCATGCCCTCGCCCTCGACCATCTCGTCCTCGGACTCGCCCATGCCGGGCTCCGCCTTCATGGACTCGATGCTGATGGACACGGCCGGCTTGCCGTAGCTCTTCTTGAGCATCTCGCCGATGCCTTCGCGCCCGTAGCCCTTGACGGCTCCGAGCGCCTTCTTCTTAACGTCAAACGGGTTCATGATTAACTCCTCGTTCTGTCTTGTTTTCGTCTACTTCTTCAGGGCCTTCAGAGCCGCAGCGGCCAGCTTCACCTTGTCGAGGTTCATCGCCAACGTGTTCACAATGACCTGGGCCTTGAGCGTAGCGGACGTCGGAGCCTCGGACGTGCGGACCTGCTGATTGAGTGCGCTCGCGATGGCCGAGGCGACCGGGAGGATAGCGCCGATGATGGCGAGGATGTGCTCAAAGGACATGACGACTCCGTGGTTTAAGGCGCTTCGCTGCCGCCAGTTCGACGCATCCTAGCATAAGCCGCCTTCTTGGCCGACTTCACCTTCTCGGGGAGACCCTTGGCGTCCTTGGTCTCCTTGGACCATCGAGCCGCAGTCCCCGGCTCGACGTCTCCGCGTTCTTCGGCTGCGTACATGAAACGCTGCTGGCTCTTGCTCTTGTAAGGCACGGTCAGTCCCCTTTCTTGAGACGGCGGATGGCGTTCATCTGAGCCTTGGCCCAGTTCACGCCGGCCGCGCCGCCCCACAGCTTGATAGCGATGGCACGGGCGGACGGTCCGCCGTCCGGCGGGTCGGACTCCGGTTGCCCTAGGTGCCGTGCGAACGAGGCCATGCGGCCCACGGTCTCACGCGACACCTCGGACCCGTTCGACAGGTCGCGTGCGCGAGCCACTCCGACAGGAGTCCCGCCTCGACCCCACTTGCGTCGAAGTTCCAGACCGTGAGCGGCTGCCGCTGCCGCCGAGGCGGGAGGCTTGAAGCCTTCGGACATGGCTACGCGTCCACCCAGCCGACAAAGTCGGGCTGAACCTTGAGCCACTCGTAAGCCGAGGCGATGGGGCTGGAGGCGGGAGGAAGGTCCGAGGTCGGGCAGTCGTAGGTGCGACCCACGACCGGAACGGCCTCGATCTGCCGAGCCGCCTGGTCCGCGTTAATTTGGACCTTGATGAACGACATCGTCTTTTCGCTCGTGACTGAGATGACGCGAGCGTACCCAGCGGGGAAGTCAAAGTAGACGTCGTTCTTGGAGGGGATGCAGTTTCCGACGAGAGCCATGTGTGTACTCCTTATGCGGCGAACTTGAGGATCGCCCGAGAGGCGGAAGAGAGGGTGCCGAGAGAAAGGGTGGACTGGAAGTTTGACTGCACGGTGCTTTCGAGCGTCGCACCGGCCGGAACAAACACGCTGCCCGTGCTGGTGGCGTTGACGTGCGTAACCTTGGTCGTGCCTGCGGAGCAAGTCATCGCGCTCGTGTGCAGGTTCGCGCGCGAAAATACCACGGTGCCGCTGCCGCCCGTGACCGTAACCGTGCCGACGTTGGCTCCGAGGATGCGGTTTTGATTGAGCGTTCCGCCGTTTTCGGCCGTAAACGCGAGCGGCGTACCCGCGTTCGCGGGATTGAGGTTTGGGTAGATGCCTGACCCGAGCAGGGTCAGCGTTGCGCTGGCCTTTACACCGATGCGTGTACCGGCGACGTTCGGGACCAAGATAGCGCCACTAAAGACACTTGTTCCCGAGGCACCGATAAGCGCACCGTCGTCGTTCGGTCCGATGTTGTAGAGGTTGATGTTCTTGGTGTCGGGAGTCGTAACGCCAGCCAGCTCAAGCGCGGCCTTCGTGGTCTGCACGCCAAGGTTCGTGGCACCTACCCACCAGCTCGTGGTCGTGCCTGCCGCGCCAAGACCGTTGTTGTTCTCAATGCGGAAGTAGCCTGCCGTGACCGAGGGCTGGTCCGCTGCAGTTCCTGCAGCCAGCGATGCGTTTGACCCGACGAGCGTGAAACGCTGCTTAGCTCCGGCCGTAGACCCACCGAAGCTCCACGAAATAGTAGATGTCGTCGTTGTGTTGTTGCCCCGAAATTTCAAAGTACTTAGACCGCCGCCAGCGCCAAACGCAATAACTAGATCTCCGCCAAAAGAGAAGTTACCCGTTCCGAAAGTTAGGTCATTCGTACCAACCCACGTCCAAGTTCCGCCGCCGGCCCCGGCGTTTATTGCCCCGTTCTGATTGAGAGTCGCTCCAACAGTCGAATTGATTGTGGTGTTAGTAGCAAAGGTAAACGTGGCTGCTGAAGGACCAGCGGACCCCGTACTGTTGAGAACCAGCGTGCCGGCGTTCAGCGTTACGTTCGTAAGAATTGTGTTGTTGCCACTGAGAGCCAGCGTACCTGCGCCTGCCTTGACGAGGTTGGCCAGTACCGAGACGTCGCCGGGAATTGTCAGCGTGTTTGCGCTTACGGTAATCGTCGGGCTGGTTGTTGATGTGACCGGCCCCGAACCGAGGCTCATGCTGCTGGAGCCGGTGAACGTAAAGTTGCTGACGTTGTAGCTGGAATGTTGAAGCGTTAACGCGGAGCCAAGGGTGTTGTTGATTATTGCTGCGGCGTTCCAAATTGCCAAACCCGAGGGCGTTGTTTGGTAGTTAATGTTAAAAGCCTGAATGGAACCCGTCCAGCTTGAAACATCAGAGGCAACTGCAAACTGAACAACCATGTCCGTAAAAACATTAATTCCAAATCCGCCGGTCAGTGTTGTGCCAATAAAGTTCAACTGTCTGCTTGACGCGGAGGGCGTTGTGAATTTTAGGTAACGATTTGATTCCGCGGTAATAGAACCGCTATTAAAGTTAACAACACCAATAGTAGCGGTGCTGCTGTTAAAAGTGTAGGCTTTTCCTGCGGCGGGTAGGCCGCTTGTTGTTTCCCCTTCAAAAGTGTAGTTTCTACTAAAATTAATTTGTGTAAAACCCAGGTTGGTAAATCCGCTAGAGTTTTCAACATATACTTGGTTTGTTACGTTTCCAAATGTTGCTACGTCGTCATAAAACGCTAGATATCTTCCGACTTCAGCGCGTGTCGTAAGATTCCAGCTACGGACTCGAATGTTCCCGCCAACGATAACCGTGCTTTGAAAAAAACCCAAAGGATTAACTGAAATTCCTGCGGAAGGAATAATGTTGTAAATAAGGTCGCCGTCAATAGTTCCTTGTAAGTTTATACCACGGCTACCGCCAAACGAAACAACCGTGTTGTTTGTTGCAATTGTTGCATAACGGTTGTTCCAATCAACAGCACCGCCACTGTTTATGTACAGAGCACCGTACTGGAGCGCGTTTCCTTCACCGCTAAGCGTCCAGTTAGACGCAGCCGGCCCCGTATTGCCATCAATAGACAAAGCACCGCCACTCTCTACAACTGTGGTGTTTGTTGCGGCTCCAAGTGCTGAGGAAATGTTTACCGTTGCGGACAGTCGAACGCCCGACTGCACTACTGTTTGAGTAGATGTCCACCCCGAGCGAGCGATAGACCCAAGCGAAACGGTTCCTCCGCCGGACAAAGTTAGCGTTTTGCTAGATGAAGTAATCGCTCCGCTGACCGTAAGCGTGCGGCCAGAGGCCACTGACCAAGACTGACTCGTGCCAAGAGCAAGGTTCTCGGTGATGGTCATGTTCTGCGTTGCCGCAGACATGTCGATGCCAACTCCTAAAGTAGCTGGGTCGGTCGTGTCGAGCGTAATGGCCGTTGCCGCTGTTGACAGGATAGCGAACGCACCGCCGGGGTTTGTTAGCTTGATCTGCCCAAGCGTGAACGAAGCTCCCGCTGCTGGTTGTCGTATGACTAGGACCGTCGCATCGACCAACATCTGCGCGGTGTTCGCGTTTGGCGCAACGCCGCCTGCCCAAGACGTTGTAAGGTTAAGCGCGTTCGAGGTGTCGTTCTTCGTGAAAATCGTCAGCGCCATTGTGTCTCCTCGTTACGCCAGCGTGACTGTGATGCGTGTGTTTACAGTATCGTCGGTCAAAGCCACAAATGTTCGCCCGGTGCCGGTTAGGTTTACGTCCACGAGCGCGTTAAGGCACGCCTGTCCGCTCGCGTAGCCCGAGCCGCTGCCCGCGAAGTCGAAGGTCGTGTAGTCGATGAGGCTGTAGACGCCCGCCGCCCACGCTACGGTCGGATCGAGCGTAAACGTCGTAAGACCGGGCAACACAAGCGTCCCCACGGTCTTCTGCTGCGTCGTGTCGACGGTGTTCGTCTCGACGATGCGCTGGACGCGTACAACCGGCATTAGGCCACCACCCCGCCGAGTGTAAAGAACGGGTTTTCAAACACGTTGCTTGAATCCGCCGTCGTAACCGTCAAGACGACCGCTTGACCAGAGGTGATGGTCGTGTCGGCAAAGGAACCGATCGTGACCGCGCTACCCGTCGTCCAGGTGATCGTGCCGCTCGTGATGTTTGCGCCCGCGACGCTGATGGTCGCCACCGCGTTCGAGCCAGTCGGAAAGGTCGTGCAGGACGCTTGCACCAGCGTTCGCTTAAGCGTCCATGAGCGATTTGCGATGAACCGCATCAAGACCGTAGAGACTGGCGGCTTTCCGACGTACTCGCCCGCAACATCGTAGGGCGCGCCGCTCGACGTCGCTACAGCCGTCGTCACAAAGGCCGTGGTCGCGAGCGCGGTCGTGCTGTTGCCCGCGCTCTGCGTCAAGCCCGTCGTGCCGGTCGGAAGCGAAGGCGTACCGGTAAAGGTGGGCGAGGCAAGAGGAGCAAAGCCCGAGATGCTCGCGCCCGCTGGGATTGTGACCGTGCCAGTGAACGTGGGCGAGGCGAGGGGCGCGTAGGTCGTCGAGGCCGTCGCGCTCTTGAGGTAGCCCTGTCCGACGACGTACGCGGTCGTGGCGATCTGCGTCGTATTCGTGTCGACAGCGGCCGTCGTTGACAGCGGCGTGCCAGTGAACGTGGGCGAGGCGAGGGGCGCGTAGGTCGTCGAGGCCGTCGCGCTCTTGAGGTAGCCCTGTCCGACAACGTACGCGGTCGTGGCGATCTGCGTCGTATTCGTGTCGACAGCGGCCGTCGTTGACAGCGGCGTGCCTGTGAACACGGGTGAAGCGAGGGGCGCTGCGCCCGTAACGTCCGCCACGGGAATGGTCGCGGACGCGGTCATCGTGACCGTGCCAGCGCCCTTGACGTAGCCCGTGAGCGTCGTCGCGCCCGTACCGCCGGAGCCAACGCCAAGAGTGCCTGTCAGCGCGATGGCCGGTGTCGTGGTTCCGTTCGTTGTCGTCAGAGAGAGGCCGGAAAGCGTCGTCGAGCTTGAGACGCTTGTCACCGTGCCGCCTGCCGCCGGCGCGGCCCACTGCGGCACGCCGCCAATAGATGTCAGGACTGTACCAGTGCCTCCGATGGCGCGCCTCGCCAGCGTCGTCGTTCCCGTTGCGAACAGAAGGTCGCCGACCGCATACGAGGTCAGAAACGTACCACCGTTCGCCACCGCCAGCCTATTGGTCACGCCCCACCCGGCGGAGGCGGTCCAGCTAGGAATGTCACCGACCGCTGCTCCGGCGAGTTGACCGATACCCCCCGAGGTCCCAACCAAAATGACGCCGCCGGTCGGCAGGGCTGCCACGCCCGTGCCTCCGTTCGCGACCGGAAGCGTTCCCGTGACGTCGGTCCCGAGGTTGATGGGGATGAAAAGGGTCGTGTGAACGTGCGACGGAGTGCTGTTGCCGAACGACAGGGTGATCTGCCGGTTCGACCTCGTCGAGCCGCCGAGAATCTCAACGTAGATTCGGTCGGTCGCGAGCAGCGTCACGCCGCCCGGGATGAGCACGGACAGCGTGTACTGCGTCACTTCACCCGGATCGTAGATAAAAACGCTCGCGGACGTAGCGATGGCGGTGGGTGCGTTGACGCCGTCGTACTTGTAAACCTTGGCTTGGATGAAAGACTGGTTCGTCGTGTTGCCGGTAGCCTCGACCCAGACATTGAACTCCCACAGACCAGCCGGAATCTCTGTCGCGTCGGGGACGCTCAAATCGGTCACGAAACCCGCGATGATTTCGGGATTATTTGGCAGCACCGGCACGCTGGCCGTCGAAGAAACCGTGCTTCCCGTTCCGTTCGCGGACCTACCGAATTCCTTGACCGTCGTTCCCGAAGCTCCGGTGGGGATGTTCACGACCGGCGAGTCCGGGCTCGTCAGCGCGTTCAGATAGAACAACTCTCCGCCGCCGCCGGACCCGACGACACCCGGACCGGGAGCCCATTCCTCGCCCGTCTGACTCCAAGTCAAGACCTGACGGGACTCAGTACCGGCAAGCTCCTTGGCCTTACCATTACCACCGGAGAGAAGGACGGGCTTGGACATGAGAACTCCTCGTCTGCCTTGTTTACGCGAACGCCCCCCGACCGCAAGGTCGAGGGGCGCTGCATCAGTTTACGAGCAGATGAAACTACGCCAGCTCGCCGAAGGTCTTGAGGACGATAACGATCTTGTCGTCCGCGACGTTGGAAACGTACCCAACCTGCGTGGCGAAGTCGCCAGCGACGAGACCGGAGTACGGAACAACAGCGCCAGCATCACCAACGAACATCGGTTCGCCGACCGACCGACCGGCGAGGTCGCTGACCACGATCTCGGCGTCGAGCTGCACGGTAACCACAAAACCAACGATGGTCTTGATGACGCCGATGGCGTTAGAATCCAGGTCCGCGTCCTTGTTAGCAAGCTTCAAAGGAGCGTTCGTTCCCGCGCCGAGGCACACGACGTTGCCCTCAGCCAGACCCGTCACGGAAGCGACCGTGAAAGCCTGGAGCGAGACGCCCGAGGCGATGCCCGAAACAGCGTCGTCAACGTAGCCCTTCGTGCTGAGCTGGTCGTTGTCCGCCGTGCCAGTCGCAAACGCGGTAACGGAGGTCGCGGCCGAATTGATGTTCAGCGAACCGCCGCCGATAAGGCCCGCGCCGGCGCTCAGGGACGAACCCGTGATCGCCGTACCCGTGATCGCCGCCGTCGAAACGACGGGCAGGGTGACGTCGAACTGCGTCCCGCCGTCGTTGAGCTGAAGCCCAGCAACTTCCTTGACCTTGCCCGCGCCCGCGCTAAACGCACTCTTGATAGCCGCCATTGCTGCCTCCTACTGCCCCGAGGAAATCTCGGTGGTAATGACCCCGGTCTCGGAGTCGAACGTGAATTCGGTTTCGATGCCCGTCCGCTCGCGCACACGGGACGTCCACTCGTTGTGCCTTGTTTCCGCCTTGGAAAGTCGCTCGCCGCACTCAGCGACCGCTTTCTCAAGAGCAAGAACACGGTTTTCAGGGTCGATGCGAGCAAGCAAGACAAGACGCTCCAGGCGCAGTCTTGCGGCTCTCTCGTTTGACGCCTCGCCTTCCAAAGCAGCAGTCACGAGCTGTCGATGTTCGTCATCGAGCAGCTTCACAACGGGCTTGGGCTGCGGCAGGTCGGACAAGGACGCCTTTGGCTTCAAGGCGTCCTTGGAAATCTTGGGCTTGGGACTTTTAGCCGTCATTGAGAATGATGATGCTTGGCTGAACGAACAGCCGGGTGGAAGTGTAGGCGGCTCCGATGCACTGAACCGCGTATCCT
>Ga0209596_1003683_pt1 | contig 11965 bp, 12 predicted proteins | sample M_130807_MF_Meta_FD_187314 | JGI IMG/M metagenome (GOLD analysis project Ga0209596, IMG submission 187314) | Freshwater microbial communities from Lake Montjoie, Canada to study carbon cycling - M_130807_MF_MetaG (SPAdes) (version 2) | ecosystem: Environmental > Aquatic > Freshwater > Lake... | reverse complement strand
GTTCAACCGTATAACTGGATCAGTTACGTATACACAGTCTTCACTATTACGTATACTACATCCAATGATTGATATATCACTAGTAATTGTTGCATTACCAAGGCTTTCGATCACAATGCCGCGATTGCTGTTCCCTATGCCGTCGCCCGGTAACCAAGTATTAATCAACTTACATCCACTGATGGTTATACCACTGCAACGTTGCAACAGTATCACTGGGTTATTGCCAGCAGTATCAGCACTGCCGTCTATGTTCATGCTGCGCACATTAATACTGTTAGGTAATACAGCACCGTTAGTGCCTATGTTAGCGTCAGTTTGCCCAAGGCTATCTGCAGTTCGCATCACCGGGCCAGTTGCGCCACTAGCTAAAGTAATCTGTGTGCGATTCTGGCCTTCGCCCGCTAATGTGATATACGGATAAAGCAATATAGTAGAACTAGTTAGATAGTTGCCAGCTGGGAAGATAATAGTATTACGACTCATCAAATTGCTCAACGGGGCGCTTGCTATGCGTGCCCATTCGTCAACGATTGCCTGTTGTATAGCAGCAGTATCATCAGTAACACCATCACCAACAGCGCCATAGTCTTTGACATTTAATGTGTCATCAAGTATTGATCCCAGTGTCCTGACCACACTACCAACTGCACTAACGCCGGTGTCTCCGACATACTTGTGAGTGATGATAGTGTCATTGGGGCTCCACTGGGTTAGTATTTGGCTGTTACCTGTAAAGGTATTACCATTTCCAATGAATAATTGGCGGGTATCTATACACCAACCAAGTTCTGCTTCGTTGAGATTGTCGGGAAGATCTGCCCGCAATCCCCTACGATGTTGTAATCGGCTGATGCTTACTATAGCCATTTTGAGGTATTCTCCAGTGCTGCGTGATATTTATCGCAACGTCTGGTATGTGCTTTCAATGATCAAAACACAAATCGTTCATAGTAGTCAGCTACCTTCTTGCTCCAAAGCAAGGTGCTTTCTTCAAACTCGTCGCCTTCCCACACAAACTTCTGAAATTCACATTCTCTGCTGCACATAAGCACCACTGTGGTATTGATGTCAGTGCCGTGTATGTTATTGTGTGCCATGGCATATGCTGCTAGCTGCAAACGATAGTCTTCTACCCATTCGCGTTTCTTGGGTTTAATAGTGGTCTTGAAGTCAATGATAGCCGGCTTGCCCTGCCATGTTCCCACTAGATCAGTAGTACCTGCCCATAGATTGTCGTAATAGAGGTGCGATTCAACACCCCATACTTCCTCAACATCCTTGAGCCCTTCGGCTATGACCGTATCAGCCATGCGCTGTGCCATCAATCGACCGTAGTTGTTGCCGCCGGGTCGTGGCTCGCCTAATACATAGGCTTCAAGGTGAGCGTGCATGGTAGTACCGAGTCCTGCTGATTCTTCGGTAATCTGCTTGGCTTTGTCTTCGCCGATGCGTTTCTTCCACGCAATTAGGTGTGCCATGTCTTTGGTCTTGCTGAGAATAGTAGTCACGCTTGGTATCTTGTTACCAACATCGTCTACATACACACGGCCCTGCCCGCCGCCATCTTGTCTGTCTAATTTCTTGTAGGTGTATATGGGATTGTACTGAACCATGTTAGATAGATCTCACTTCTATGACTTCTGGAATGTAATGCTGTATCAGTCTCTCTACACCATGTCGCAATGTAGCAGTGCTGCTTGGGCATCCGCTGCAACTGCCCTGTAGCTCTAGATATACTATACCATCCTTGTAGTCTCGAAACACGATGTCGCCGCCGTCGTTTGCAACGGCTGGGCGTACTCTGGAGTCTAACAGTTCTCGGATCTGATCAACCACATCGCTGGTATCGCGATCAGTTTCAAAATTGGTATTTCCTAGATCAATTGGCTGTTTGATGTTGTCTGCGATGATACCCAGCACAACATTTGTTATGTCTGACCAATCTTCAGAATTTTTTGTTATGGTTACAAAGTCTGGTCCAATATACACACCGACCACATGTGGCACACCAAATAGATCTTCTATCAAGTGTATGCCGTTGGATTGATCAATTGATCTCACATCTAACGTACCACCTGTAGTAACAGGGACATCTGGCATGAACTTTAGTGCGTTTGGATTAGGAGTTGCTTCTGTATAAATCATTGTCATCTCCTATTATACGCTGTTTTTTTAGCTGTGTCTAGCTAGTTCAGGATGATGCTGTGCAGTCATGAGATCTGCTAGCATCTCAGCCCTACTGGCAGATTCTTTTTGCATGCCCATCTTCTTGATGTTTTTGAGACCCAGCTTAATATCTGGTTTCTCTGGCAGAGCATCTATCTCGTCGTCTGTCATATCATAACATGCTGCTACTAATGCTTGCTCTCGAGGTTTCTTGCTTTTTAAGAGAAATGCTTCGGGCCCGTGCATAGTACTGCGCATAGCATCACCACTTTACATTCCATTGGAAAGTTTGATTGGTAGTTGGATTGGTTTGCCGCTGTATGGTATAACCCAGATTGGTAAAATAGTTGATGATGGTATCCATCTGATCCGCATAGGGGCGAGTCTGATTGGTATCCAGTGCGTTGCCGCCTTGCCATACTTGGAAATAATCATAGCTTGCTGGATACGGAACGACCTGCATAGTACCCATGCCATAGCCAATTGTTGCAGTGGCTGTGGCCAGGTTGCTACCAAGATTCTGTGGTGCACTAACTGTTACGGTCGGCACACTAGTGTATCCAGAACCTTGATCAACTATTGATATGGTTGAAACACTGAATCCGCGTACCACAGACGTGCTGGGCTGCAGCGGTTGCACAGTCTCACCAGCACCCGCTATGACATTGACTTGTGGATTGCTGCTGTAATTCTGCCCCCCATTGGTAACCACTATCTGTTGCACACCTGTGCTATACAGCGCAACATTAGCAGTGGCTGCACCGCTAACATCCACCGCAGGTATGCTGGTATAATTAGATCCCAACAGTTGCAGTTGCACAGTGGCCACGCTGGTCGGAGTCAACACTGCAGTAGCTGTTGCATCTTGCCCGTCGCCTGTGATCGTCACATCTGGTGCTGCAACATATCCGTACCCACTAAAGTCTACAGTGATAGAAACTATCGCGCCACCTACTATGGTTGGAGTAGCTTGCGCACCATACCCATATTGGCTGCTGAGTCCCACTGTTGCAGTAGTATAACCGCTACCAGTATTACCTACGTTGACAAACTGCACACCCGTGACAGTTAGGTTTGCCACTGCTGTAGCCCCACTACCACTAGTGATAGTAACTGCAGGTGCAGCTGTATACCCATTACCGGGTGCTGTAACAACTATCTCACCGACAGTGTCACCATCTAGCAAGCAATATGCAGCTGCGCCGTAACCAATATCACCTACAGGTGTTATGATCAACGTAGGAGGTTGGGTATAACCAGTGCCGCCTGCTGACAGTGCAATACTATTCACGCCCGCAGTAAAGTTAAAGCTGGCTGCTTGTCCGCTGCCGCCATATACTGCGTTGCCCGCCATGACTGGCAATATGCTATAAAGTCCGCTAGTAGTCAGTGTAAAATTAACAATAGAGCCTGCTGCATCAACCACATTAACCACGATCGTAGCACTAGCTTCGCCTTCTCCGCCTGCTACTATGAGCGTGTCACCCACCACATACTGACTGCCTGCACCGCCAGTGGCCAGTGCTGCGCTGGTCATTTGCATGTACACAGTATCAACTACGGCACCAGACCCCAGTGCTGTGATGCTGACAGTGGGTGCTGCGGTGTAAGTTTGACCACCGTTGTTCAACAATGAAATGCTGCCAATGCTGGTAGGCTGCAGATATGGTATGGCTGCAGCACCAGTTCCGCTAGTGATAATCACAGTCGGCTGGCTTACATAGCCTGCACCAGGCGCAGAGATAATTATAGTAGATACTACACCTGCCGTCAATGCAGTATATGCCAATGCGCCGGCGCCACCGCCGCCTGTTATGTTAATTAACGGCGGGGCTGTATACTGTGCACCACCAGAACCTATTGATAAGCTGAGGATGCCCATGGAAAGATCTAGTGTGCATCCGCTACCGCCACCTGGTGATACTGTAGTAGCCACACTGGTAAGAGTCGGGAGCACACTATATGATCCACCCGCAGTCAATGCAACTGTCTGTACAGATCCGTTTCCAGATATCGAAGTAACTGTTGCACGAGTAGCAGTCCCTGTGCCACCAACTACGCTGAGGATGTCACCAACCGCATAATTTATACCAGGCAGGTTTACAAACACAGTCACTGCTGTGAATGTTGCAGCAGTTGTTGATGCGCCGCTGCCCTGTGCAACTACTTGCACGCTAGGTGGATAATGATATCCGTTGCCATTTGATCCAACCACAATGTAACTAACGCTGCCGTATGGTGCTAGATAAGCTTGTGCGGTGGCATTCACTGTAGCGTTGCCACCAGATATAGTAACAGTTGGTGTTGCAGTATACCCTGTACCAGTGTCAGTAACTGTTATGCTGTTAACGCCGCTGCTGAGAGAGATGTTAACTGGTCTAGCTGCTAATGCCAATTGCTTGCTAGTAGCTAACCGTATGTTATCTTTATCAACATATATCACATAATAAAGCACATTGATCTGCAACGGGCTTGGTAATTCGCCAGTGCTGTTAACAAAAACTGCTTCGCCTGTGTTGTATGGATGATTAGGCACATTAAACGTGCTGGTTGCGTCGTTTATATCATACACGGGTTCGTTGATGCCGTAATTCTGCGTCATGATAGTGCCTTTGTCTATCAACGCATTATAAAATCCAGTACGAACAGCTTCTAAGATAGCACTGCTTATCTCAGTTCCTTCGTCGAAAACCACACGCTCGCGTATGCTATTTTGCCTTGCATCCTGTGCTGTGATGAAGATACCGCTTGATGTAGTGCTAGCCATTGCTCATACTCTTCTTTGCTGCTTTGGCCGCCATCTTGCTGACCCGATCTTCACTTTGTTTTTCTTCAGCATCTGATGCTGTAGTATCAGGCACGCTGTCCTGCTGCAATTCTACACTATCTTTAGTAATGCGCTTGACACCGCTCTTATCTTGCAGCATGTCCATGACCCAGCGTACATTCGCATCAAATCCCTGGTTGTGTAGCACACTTAGTACTTCATCCATTGGTATGCTAGCCGCATCTTTGCTGCGATAAACGCTGATGAGGTCTAGCATAGCATTCTCTGCTTCTTCTGGGCTGCTAGGCAGTGTCGATATTTCGCTATATCTCATCAGTATTCACCGATTCACTTGGCTGCTACGCGGTCAAAATGCTCTGGATTGATCAGCTTAGGCTTTACGCTGCTATTAAGCTGTGCCCAATAGTCTCTAGCCTTTTCTGCTTCAAAGAACCTAGTCATGCGTGCACCGTGCTGTCCCTCGTACATTACACCCCACGGTTTGGTAGCACGAGCTTCAGCAAAACGCACCGACCTACGTTCTTCCTTGATGACTGCAAACAGTTTGGCTCTGCTAGCAGCTTCAAGCATGCGTATCTGCTGCTTTAGATCCGTTGACATTGTGTTGACTTCTGCGATCTTCTTCTCAAGCAAATCACCTTCTAGTCCCTGTCCGCTCTTGAGCAGGTCCTTAACTTTGCCTTCTGCGATTCGCTTTGCAAATTCTGCACGGTGTTCTGCTAGGTCAGCTTCGTACTTGCGCTTGCCGCGCAGTGCTTTCTCAACAAGCCCACCAAGACGCTTGATGCTTTCGTCAGTACCTTCTATGCTAGCACCGATCTCATGAGCTTTCTTCACGACTTTCTTTGGAAGATCCTTAGCAGGCTTGTCTGGATCCATGCCTGCTTCTTTCTTGGCCTGCCACATGCCGATAGCATATGGGCTCTTGCTCTTGGCTTCATCGACTTTCTTAGCTTTGTCCTTGATAGCCTTCTTCATTGGCTCTTTCTTGTCGCCGTCCTTGTCAACGTCAAGGAAGTCTGGCTTAGCCTTCTTGGCTTCCATAACACCTTTGTTTTCAAGTTCGGTCGCAACCAATGCTGCCAAGTGAGTAACATCAGTTGGTGCCTTGCCTACCATAGACAGGTACTTGGTAACCAACTGCTTGATCTTAGGAATGTTAAGATCTGGGGTACCCATGATCTTAGTTGCTATCTTCTTAGCTGCCAATTCATCACTGATACCTGCTTTGGCGATCTCTTCTGTTACCTTCTTCTTAGTCTTGTCGTCATACTCGATGTCCTTGGCTACTTTGCGACCAGCACGTTCTGCCTTGTTGTCTTCTGCACCGCGCTTGGCACCATGGATGCCGTCCTTCTTGCGCTCGTCATACTCGATGTCTTTGGCTACCTTACGACCAGCTTTCTCAGCACGGTCATCTTTAGTAGTTGTAGTTTCTTCCTTGATAGCACCAAACTTGTCTTTTTGCTTAGCACGGATCGCGAAGTCAATCTGCTTGACAGTTTTCTGTTCAGCAGCGCTGCGCTCTTCTTTGTCCATTAGCTTCTTCTTCTTGGCCTTGAGTTCAGCGAGAGTATAGCCGTCCCATTTGCCTTTATCTTTTTCGGCAGTCTTCATCTCAGTACCCCACTTCTCAGCGACCCGCTTGCGGCCTTCTGCTAGTGCTGGAATTTCTTCGCCTGGTGCTGCCTTCTTAGCGCGACCAAGTGGTTCTTCTCCGCCAGCTGCTGCGGGCATAGTACCGGTGCCGTCGCCCATCTCTGGTGCAACTGGTTCTTCCATGCCTGGTTCCGTACCTAGGTCTGTGTCCATGTTTTCGATGTCAGTTGAGCCAGCACCTGGGATGCTGCCGCTCTGCAGTGCCAGCACTGCATCATCGCTCGAATCCTTAGCAGTCTGAACGCTCTGTAGCAGTTCTTCTAACTGTGCCTTCATGACTTCGTTGTAAGCATCTGCAGCTTCTGGACCGAACTGTGTCTTCATGGTATCAACTAGCGGCATGAGGTCATCGACACCCATGCGTGCAACTTTCTCTGCCATGCTTTGCAGATCATCGCTGATGCTCTTAGCTGCGATCAGTGTTTGTGCCTGCTGTAGATCTTGTTCTGGAGTTTCGGCAGCTTCGCGCAGCATGCGAGCTACTATGCTATAGCGTCCTTCGTCAAGTGCAAAGTCTTCGCTAGCATGACGTTCAAAATTCTTGTAATCCAAGTAATGCTTGCTGCTGCTGATACCTTCGCTGGCTTTGGTCAGCTTCATAGCAACCCAACCTTCCAGCTTGTCGCCGGGCTGTATCATGTGGAACAGCTTGATGCTGTCGTCAACTATCTGCAGCAGATTCATGCGTGCTATGCTGCCAGTTGTTTCGCCCAGATCTTCTGCTGGATCCATGTCTGGTTCCATGTCCATGTCTGGCATTGGTGCATCTTCTGACAGTGCACCGGGCTCGGCATTCATGTAATAGTCCATGTAGTGATAGATCTTGTCTAGATAGCTAGCTGATATGGTCAGTGCACTAGCTATCCACGGTTCGATCTCATCATCTTCGTGTACTTGCTTGAGCATGTCCATGCCGTACTTGGCATTGCGATACAGCTCGCTGCGTGCCATGCTAGCTTGGTAATCGTGATGCTGCATGTGATTCTCGTTGATCGCTTGTGCTATCCTACTGGTCATCTTTTCATCTACCTTCTTTACATGTGCGTTTGCTTTCTTCTTATCAGCAACTGCCTTTTTCATTGGCTCTTTTTTGTTGCCGTCTTTATCGATATCAAGGAAGTCTGGCTTGGCTTTTTTAGCTTCGTCCATCTTATGGCCAGCTGATACACCGTACTTCTTCATCAGCGCTGCTAGCTCTGGATCCATATCCTGTGCTGCTGCACTAGCATCTGCCATGTGCTCAACTGAATCTTCTTTTACCGGTGCGCTGTTACCAGCTTTCTTAGCATTATACTTGTCATACATCGTGTGACCCATGCGCAGAGCCATTAGGTTTTCTTTGGCTTGCCTGCGGTCGTCTGGATCATCATTCTTATCGCCTATACGCGCTTCATAGTATGCGATCAACTCTTTCAGTGTTTTTGGAGAGAAAGGCTGACCAACACGCACAAGGTCTTCACCAACACGACCAAAGCTATTAAGCATGGCCAGCAACTTGTCATCTTTGGTGTGCGTCTTCTCAGCAAAATCCATCATCCAACGTCCAACCTTGGTGATATGGCTTTCATCAAGTGTAACTGATTCATTTATCGAAGCGAGATACTGCATTACTGGATATAGCGTGTTTACAATTTGGTTTCCAAACTGTGCATTGCTACCCGACCCTGGGTTACGTTCCATATCTTTTGCCGTTTTACGCAGTTGCATCATTGCCTTAATAGCATCCATTGCATTTTGTTCAACGCCTTGAAATCCTTTTGTTTTAGCTTCAATAAAGGTGTATACGTCCCATACCGCCTCGGCATATTCGTTAGCTAAATTACCTTCGTGCTTACCTTGGCCTAGCTCTATTGACTTACCTATTTTACGTAGGTTTGCTAGAACGTCTATAGCATCTTTATTTGTGTTGATATACGCTTCATTGAGTTCGCCTTCTTCGCTTTCGCGCAAATGCCGTGGTCGGCGCTTGGGTGCTATCTCAGTGAGATATAAACGCACTGCTTCCATGATCAGCATGTGCTTGGTGTAAGCCGGGTTAGTGTGCCAGCTATTGAACGCACTTTCGCTCACTATGCTGTTTTTCACTATCTCGCTACTGTCATGCAGCAGTTCGATCTCATCCATCGATGATTCATCAAGCGTGAGTTCTATACCGTGAACATGCTTTAATGTGTGAGTTATTTGATTGAGCCTGTGCTCTGCGCTTGCTTTTACGTCGTCGACGAACATGGAAAAACCTCTCCCGGCCAACCGGCCCGATTGCTGGATTGCTGGTATTTATTTAGCTATTGCGCGATAGGTATGACTATGTTATCAGAGGCTAAAGCTAGTACCGCATCCGCAGGTGCTAGTAGCTTCTGGTATGTCAATGGTGAAATATGCACCAGCCAAGTCAGTCTTATAATCTACAGTAGCGCGATCCAGCATTTCATAGCTGAAATGGTCTATTACTACAGGGCCGTTAGCCGTATCTATTATCACATCAGTTGGGTCTTGTTCAATCGTCCAACTAAAAGTCTTTTCAAATCCGTTGCAACCACCTGCACGGATCTCTATGCGAGGATTGCCCTCTGCACTGGCACGCAACTGGCCAAATCGTTCTATGGCTTTATCGGTAAGTTTTACTGGCATCTTCTAATATCTTCTTGATATCACGCTTAATGAGACCAGCAGTATCCAATGCTTTTTGGAACTTGGTAGCGTAGATATCTTCCTTGATCATGTCGCGGCGCTGTTCTGCACGCTTCTGTGCCTGCTTGCTGCTCATAGCATCTATCTTGCAGCTGGTATAATGATCATCCAATTCAAACAACCTGCGCACAGTTGGATTGTTCACGTAATTGTTATTGTTTAGCATCTTAACTGCAGCTAGAGCTACTTCATACAGCGTGATATCATTAGCAATGACCGTACCAGTACCGGTATGCTCTATGCTGTAGTATTGCTTGCCGGCAGCACGCTGCTCGTTGAGATGTATTTCAATCTTGTATTCGCCGACGCTGACACCGGTCTTGTGACGACGGGTGGTTACAGCCAGCTTATCATCTGGGCTGCTTTCCATGATGACTTCACCGGTCACTTTGTTGAGGCTTTCAAGCACTCGTGCCATAGCATGTATCTCTGCTTGGCTTGGACTACCCGGGCCGCCTTCTGTGCTGAGGCTTTCGGTAACCATCTGTGAGCTGCTTGGTGCAGGTGGCGTTTCGCCATTCATTATGGCCAACATACGGGCCATTGCTTCACGTTCTGCATCAGTTACAACTATAGTCATTAGTCTCTCTCCGCATACTCTATATCATTGTATGTGTAATAAGTGCGGCCGTCAATATACGCACGGTCTAGCACACCCCTAAACACCAGCTGCCTTGCCAGTTCCTGTTCGCGTTCATTGAGTTCTCGGCGAGGCAGCGGGCCGTCGTGACCGCGTACCCTCTCAGATACCAACAGTTCGTCATTGCTGACTGGTACCATCAATCCGCCCAGTATCTCTAAGAATTTCATTTTGCACCTGCTGCAGGTGTAGCAGCTACAGGCTGTGGTTTGGTCATATCTTGGCTTGACTTGATTAGATCTGCTCCCATCACAGCCAATGTGTTTAATTCCTGCTGTTTCTTCTGTCCCATGACTGTTTGAGGTGGGTTAGCTTTCACAGCGTTGCCTATGGCACTTAGCAGCGCCCCTATCACGTAGTATCGAGCCGCTTCTTCGTTGCCTTTGTACTGTGGCATGACCTGGGCCTGCTTTACCATCTTGTTTAGCATATCAGCACTGGCATCCTCTAGTATAACGGTTGATTCCTCAACTGCTTCTTCGGCTACTACAGCACCGCTGTGTTCCAATCCTGCTAGCTGCATCATGCGATTGATCGCAGGCATTGCCTGCATTCCGCCCATGACACCTTCATCTAGCGTCTTGCTTATCTTGCTTTCATGCACCATTCTGAGGTGTCCTTTATGCCATATACCCACAGTGTTGCGTGGTCCTTGTGCTATGCGCACTTTTGCTATGTTGCCTTCAAATACGACTTGCTCGCCAACTTCATATTGAGGCAACAGAACCGCAGATGCCAGTTCGCCCTGGCTGAGATGATGTTTCGCTTGGCGACTGAAACGGTCACTAGTGGTCTCATAGAGACCTTCTGTGCCATCTAGATCTACCTGTGCGAATTTTTTGAGACGTCTCATGTCATCATCCTCCGAGGTTATGGTACGTATAAATTCAAGCATTTGGATCAGCGTACCTGGGTTTCTTTATGGGGAACATTGGTTTAGGCAGCTTAGGCAGGTCTGGTTGTGGTCCAACTTCGCGGTCAACTTTGTGCAGTTGGCCGTCGTTGCGTACCCAAACCTTCTTGATGCGCTTGACTGTGTCAAAGACTTCATCTAACAGCATGCCATGCTCTCCTCGATGTGATATTTATGTAAACAATTAGGTATTAATTGATGATAGATTGAAACTAGAACGGGGTGCTTGGCACCCCGTTCGTGTGATCTACTATATTTTTAGAGGGATTTAAGAAATTGTTACGTTGCTCCATTGGGTAGTGTACACTTGAAACTTGTTATAATCTGTATTGTAAATCATCATACCGGCTTGTGCAGGTAATGATGCCCTGGCCACAGTAGTAAATGATCCTAGTTTTAATGCCATGCTGTTGAATACCACAGTTGAGCCGCTGGTAGTTACATTGGTTAGCGAAGTACCTGCTGCACCCGTAGATCCGGTTACACCTACGTTACCTCTAGGACCTGTGGCACCAACTGTACCAGTTGGACCGTTTGAACCAGATACGCCAACGTTGCCTCTGGGACCTGTGGCACCAACTGCACCCGGTGCCCCAGTCGGGCCGCCATTGCCTTGTGCGCCTTGTACGCCTTGTGGACCGGTAGATCCTCGCAAGCCAGTGGGACCTGTACTACCAGGCACGCCTTGTGAGCCATTTACACCCATATTACCTTGTGGTCCTGTGGTGCCTCGTAGTCCAGTTGGTCCTGTTGGACCAGTGATATCGACCATAGCAGTCTCCTAAATTTGATGATCACGCTTAGCACATATTTATTGAAATTGGTATTTTATCCAAGGCGAAGAAAGGCGCCGAAAGGCGCCTTTCTGTTGTTGTAACCTGTGGGTTTGATCTATTAGATCAAGCCGCCTGGGAGACCCATTGTGAGCGATGCCATTGTGTTGGTAGTGCTTGCACTGCTGGTGATGAAGGTGTTGACATAAGGAGCAACAGTGTTCGTGGTAGCGAACGGACTGTTTGTAGCTGCTGCGCTGCTGTTGGTTGAACCGCTAAGCGCTTGGCTGCTCTGGTTGTCGAAGCACTGCAGGCCGTCAAGGCCGCCATAC
>Ga0209596_1003681_pt1 | contig 11972 bp, 26 predicted proteins | sample M_130807_MF_Meta_FD_187314 | JGI IMG/M metagenome (GOLD analysis project Ga0209596, IMG submission 187314) | Freshwater microbial communities from Lake Montjoie, Canada to study carbon cycling - M_130807_MF_MetaG (SPAdes) (version 2) | ecosystem: Environmental > Aquatic > Freshwater > Lake... | reverse complement strand
CTCCCTGTCCGCTGCCATCGTAGCCGCAGCGAGAGCCTTCTCGGCGTAAGCGCGCACCTCGACACTGTCAGGCTTCTCCAGCGCCCACCGGAACGCGCCTTCCCATTCTTCGGTGCTGACTCCATCTGGCAGAGCAGCCCGCACCGCATCCGCAAATTGATTGGTCAGCGTGTGCATTTCTTCGGACAGTTCGGCGTCAGTCATTGGCGGAAAACCTTGTGAACTGTGGACGCCAGTCGAGTTCGATCTCGACGCCAGACGGCGCGGATCGCGCAGCACCTACTCGGACGGTGCGCTTATCCTTTTCGTCGCCCTCAAGGAAAAGCACGCAGTTCGCATCCTGACCGAGCGCGCGGCTTTCGCGCAGCTTGCCGTCCTCGTTTAGCTGGGAGAGCAGGATCACGGCGCAGTTTGCGAACCCGGCAGCGCGTTTCAGCGCCGAGGAAATGCTGGCAACCTCGCGTTCCCGGTTGTCGTTTCCTTTGCGGATTCCCTCTGTGAGCTGTGCGTAATCCACCACGGCGAGCGCAGGTTTGCGGCGGATGATCTCGGCAGACATCGCGGCAACGCTGCCTTTTTTCGTGATGATGTCCACCGGCCAGTCCCGCATCCGCGCCACACACGTCTCCATGCGCGCCAGTTCGGAGCTATCCTGCGATGTGAACTGCATTTCGTGGCGCATCCTCATCCGCATCTTCATTGATCTGATGTCCACGCGCGCCTGACTTGCCAGCATCCTCTCGGCGGTCTGCACTCCCGTCATCTCGAGCGAGAACACCAAGCACCGATTGCCAGCGGAGGCGACGTTTTCCACAATGTTCCCGGCGATGGCTGATTTTCCTCCCTTAGTTTCCGCTGCTATCACGATCAAGTCGCCCCTCATGAACGGGCCTGCTACCGGGTCCAGGCCGAGTCCGAATTGGATCACGTCGGGACTGGCCGAGTGCCCTTCCAGTTCCAGCACCGCTTGCTTGAGGAAATAGGCTAGGCTGGTTTCCTCCCGGTCCGGCTCCACGCTCACCGCATCCAGTTCAGCGCGAGCGATGGCGAGATTCTCCTCGATGTCGGAGGTCAGGTCGAACGCGCTACCCGAAAGCCGCTGCCCGAGCTTGTAGAGGCGTCTGGACGCCTCGCAGCGCATCAGCGCGCCGATGGTGGCCGGAAGGCCGTGCATCGGTGAGGATTCGGAGAAGATGGTTTGCAACGCGGTTTCCTCAATGGTTGACCCCATCTCACGCAGGCGGATCGCCAGCGAGCGGAAGTTGAACGGCTTCGCCTGCTGCCACATCTCCATGAGCGCGGTGAAAACCTCCCGGTGATGATCGTAGAAATGGGCTTCGGTGACTCCCGAGGTCGAGAGCAGCGCCCCAGCTTCGGTCAAATTGTTGCGGAGCGCGCTGAGAGCAGCACACTGGGATTCTTCGGCGTGTCGTAGGAAGGCGGGTGTCATGTTGAGGCTTTGGGCTTGGGTTTGGAAATGAATTTAGCCGCTGTGAAAAAGTGCTTTGCGCGATCAATTTCGCCTTGGAAATTATTCAGCAGAGTTACGAGGTTTTGACGGAGGTGGTTGACGCTGGTTTTTGGCGGCCAGTTTGATGCGTAGTATTTTTCGAGAATCGCCATGTCATCCTCCGGTATCACGCCAATCGCCACGTATGCGTCCACCTCCTTCTTGTCCCACGCCGTGTCTATTCTGCGGTGCATGATCTTGGCGACTCGCTTGGCCTGCTCAGATGTCGGTAGTCGGTCTGAACCTTTTCCATCGACGATCCCACCCGCCTTCGCTGGGGCTTTGGTTTGGTATGCTTCTGTATCTTGCATCTGCTTCTGCTTCTGCTTCTGCATGGCGTTACATGCGTTACCGAGCGTTACATCGCGTTTCAAAGCGTTTTTCTCTCTGAAAACACGAACCCTTGAGGCGGTTTTTTCTCGCCTTTGCTCCTCCGACGCTATCGAGCGGTAGTGCGCGTGGTTGACAATCATCCATCCCCATTCCCTGTGGTCATCTAGGCGAACCAACCGCCTGCCCTCGGCATCTGGAGTCCGACTTCTTGGGTCCGGTCTTTCCAGTGCCTCAATTCCAGCTAAAACAATTTCAAGAGGAACATTTGTTCTTCTGGAAATGGCCTCTGGTGTCATGTCAACAACGCCGTTGAGATCGCACAGCTTTAAAAAATCCTCAAAAACCAAGCGAACGCGGAAATCCTCGGCAAGGGAGGATTCTAAAATTTGAGCAAAAACCTTAGCGAACATGAACACCTCCGTATTTTTCACGGACAATTTCAACCAGGGCGTCCCCGAATTTCCCGTTGTTTCGCTCGCAAATTTCCAAGATGGCGGAAACGCACTGAATTACCTGACTTGATGGCAGTTCCCTAAACTGCTTTCCGATGTAGTTTCCGCTTTCACGAACGTCATGACATTTTTCGCAAAGAGTTTCCAAAAACTCGTTATCAACATCCCAGGGCTCACCGCAATATTTAAGATGATGAACGTGCAGGGTTGTGTCAACAGCCCCGCATCCAAGGCACTTCCATTCATCGCGCTGAAAAATCTCTAGTCGCTTCCGCTGCCATCTTGGGTCTTTAAGTTTCTCTGAATAGGTTGGTTTCATGACAATAAAAGCCCGCCACCGGCACTGGTAGAAAGTCCTGAGACTGGCAGTGTTGGCCCGGTGACGGGAAAGGTGGTTGGTCTCATAGGGAAAAGCCGCTTTCTACTTCGGCACCGTCATTTTATTTAATAAGTCGCAGTTGTCAACGTCCGTGATGTATTTCTTAAAAGAAACTTTGAGTAAATTACGTTAGTTTTACGGTAAACTATGATTTTACAAAAAGTTTAACAGTGCAGTTTTCCGTTGGGTTCTGCGTTCCATGCTTTGAGCTTTGCAAATTCTTCATCTGTGAATAGTCGCTTTGTTACGCGTTCAAGAAAATTGTCATCTGATGGAGTGTTGAATCCGATTGCTTGAGGAGCTTTGGATTTGGTTCCTTGGATTGGTCGCGTCTGCTCCACAACATTGCGAAGCATCTCTTTCGCCGTCCTTCCGCGAATTCCCGAGTCGTATCTCATGGCAGCTTCGCCGCAAGTGCCAGCGCGACGTAAGCCTGTTCCGTGTCGGCGCTGCTATCAGCATACCTGATGCAGATCAGCAACGCCTTGGTCAGTGCCTTTCGTGCGTCCCGCTCGGCGTCACGCTGGGCCACTGCCTCGTCACGCTGGCGCTCAAGGTTCTGGGAGTGCGTAAGGATGTTGCGGCTTTTGTCAGCCCAAACAGCGTCTGTCTCCGGCGTAGCACGGTCGCTCACAGCGGCTTGCTCGGCGGTGATTTGTAGATCGTTCATATTGTTAGTTTGATTTGTTTTCTTCCGTTAGTTGATTCGTCCAGGTATCTCAGCAGACCAGCAGCCCGCTCTTCTCCGCATCGCATCCAGCCTGTCCCGTCGCAGGATTCCGCACCTGCTTCATGGCACTCCCACAGCCCCTTCTCCCCATTGATTCGCCCTACGTGGACGCGAGGAAATGCTGCGGTAAACATCGGCACTGAACGCATTTTCCAGTCATCAGTCCCTCCGACAAAAACCACGCTTGCGTTTGGCGGAATGTCATCCGGCGTCATCCCGTCCTGCACCACAAATGCCAGCGGACATCCGTATTGCGCCACCTGAGGCGAGTGCGCGAACCAGGAGCGCAGTGTGCCTTCGCGGTCACCTACTACATCTGGAACGGCGATCCACAGCGGCTTGTGAGTGCGTCCCTTGATACGGTCGCAGTGAGAGTAAAAGGCAACCTCGTCAAAAGGCTTACCGCTGGCAAACAGCGGAAACGCCCCGTTGTCGATGCCGTATTCAAGCCATGAGTGCGGCTCACGCCAGCCACCCGGCGACAGTAGCCAGCCGATGCGCCCTTCATACTTCCCGGCAAGGTATCCGGTGAGCATAGAGGATGAGTTGGTGACCATGACCATCATGACATAGCCTCCGCTCTAACCTTGCACGACCCACACTCTCCGCATGGTTCTTTGCCTCCAGCATAGCACGACCAAGTTTCATCAAATGGCACACCTAGCTCTCGCCCTTTCTCTACTACCTGCCGCTTTGTGCGGACGATGTAGGGGGCGTGAACTTCCATGCGTCGAGTGTGACAGATGCGGAGCGCCCGGTTTAGGTGCTGCAAAAACTCACTTCGGCAGTCGGGATACATCGCAGAGTCGTCCGCGTTTGCCGCCCATGTGACTGCTGTGCCTCCATGAGATAGCGCATAGCTCGCAGCCATGCTTATCAGCACCATGTTGCGATTCGGCACCACAGTTGCTCCACCGTTTAGCTCGTCCACAGTTAAGACTTTGCCAGCGGTCAAGGCCGAGCGGCTGAACATCTCACGCGCCAGAAGGATGCGCTCATACGGGACGCCCAGCTTCTCACAGGTCGCTGCCGCATAGTTAAGCTCTGTCAGGTGCCTCTGTCCGTAGTCAAACAGAAGGCAAAAGACAGAATTTTCCTGATCCAGCAAATCATATAGCAGCACTGTGCTATCTAGTCCTCCAGAGAAAAGGTGGAAGAATTTGCTCATTTCTCGAGGATGCAGTTTGAGGTTGGGGTTTCGCGGATTTCGATGCGCGATAGCATCGGCAGTTGCTGCTGAAGTCGCTCCCATAGCCACGCAGCAAGGTTCTCGGCAGTTGTAGGACGGTCAAGAATCCCGTTGAGGTCTTGATGATCTAGCGATGCAATGAGCGGCGCGACCTGCGCGGAAATGTCTGCGTAGTCCTGCACCCACTCATTTACCACTGGCCCAGTCACTCCGATGATTACCTCGTAGCTGTGTCCGTGTGGTCGAGCGCATTGATGGGAGGGGCAGGTTGCCATGAGGTGAGGCAGCGAGTGGCAAGCCTCGAAACGGTAGGATTTAGTGATGGTCATTTTCATTGTTTGTTTGTTCATAAATTCAATTCACTTCACGCTCGGCGGCAGTTACCGAGGAATCCTCGGCAACTGTTTTCACGCGAGCCTCCACCCTGGCGCAGGCGCACCGTGGCCGCGTCTCCTCGTCATGTAGCCAACGCGCACAATGGCCCCCTGCCGTGCGAGCGCGAGGTAGACAGGCCCGAAGGCCCGATCCTCATGCGGGACGATGCCTGCGGCCTTGCAGGCGTCGGTGATGTCCTCACCGCTGACGATGCCTTTGCCTGCCATCCAGTCCAGCGCGAACGCCATTGCTCGCTCCTTAAAGTCCTCGCCTGCGTTGCGCTCTACCGTTTCGAGCGCGGAGTCTCTCTCGGCCTGCCAGTCGAATAGTGTGGTCATTGTGCTTCTACGTTAGTTGCCCATAGCAGCAAATGGTCTGCTGTTGCCGTGGTCATGGTGTGGATTTTGCGAATGAGATACGTTGGCCCCATGCGCCGGACGAAGTAAGCCAGGTCTTTGTCGGTCACTTCCTTCTCTTCGACGCGAATCTTAATAGCCATATGCACCTTCACCCGTCGCCATAAGTCTACCCGAGCGGCAGCGTTGCGCGCCTCGTAGGTTGAGGCGTATTCGTCAATGGCATCCATGAGCGGCGCGCCCTTGTGTGTGTTCTTGTAGATTTTCACCGGGCATGTCCCTTTCCAAAATACAGATAGCCTCGTTTCTCCATTGCCAGCAACGCCACCGGCTCGCTGCCTTCCGGTTCTGGCATCCTGGCCATCTTTGACTCGCTCACTACACAGTCGCAGATCGGTCGCTCCTTGTGATCAACGCGCTCCTTGGCGAACTCGTTAGCCTTATCGCGCTCGGTGAACATGTCGCCGATTTGCGTCCATGTGTAGCTGCCGTGAGGCCGCTCCCATACGATGAAGTAACTGCGGAGCGGTGGTAGTGATGCTTGGTGAGCGTGGAGTTGTTCTGGTGTTTTCATACAGGTATCAATTCTTGTTCTTTGCATGTGCCGTGCAGCATCGCCTTCAGCTCGTTGATTTCGGTGCGAGCTATATCTGCGAGACTAGCCTGGTGATCCATTTCGTTCTGGCACCTAACTGCCCAGCCTCGGATAAACTCTCGGTCAGTTTTAACTTCTTTAATTTCGCGCTCTAGGTCTGCGATTATTAGATCACGCGTCTCGACCATGCGCCTAAGTGATTCGGTTCGCTCTTGTAGTTCTTCGCTCATAATTGATTCTGTTTAAATTGTAGGGTTTATAATGGTTTTCACGGGTAGGTAATGGTTATCTCCGTCCTCTCCTCTTCGCCTTTCTCGGCTTTGCGTTGGCTTGTTTCAATTTTGCAGACTCCCGGCGCGTCCGAAGGTATGAGTCCAGCGTATCGGCAAAGGTCTGTGTGGTATTTGGAAACAAGGTTGTCCTCATCCAGGAGTCGTTTTCTGACGCTCTCAATGCGGATGAGAATACGGTCGCCAGTTCTGCCTTGAACTTGTGTCTCGACCAGTGCTGCATTGCTAGCAGTGCGTTGAGGGATGGGAGTTTTCCCGGGACTATTAGTTTGATGGTTAGCATTTGGTTTTCTAAGGGTTGGCTCGCGGTGCATGCAACGCCGCATTGCGTCGGTCATTTCTACTGGTATCATGGGGCGTCGTTCCCTCTTAGCTCTTCCACCCACGCGCTGGCATCTGTCACGTCCTTCCATGCCTTTGTTCCTCGCTCGACCATGAGTTCCAGCACTCCTTTATTTGAGGCTTCCCAGACCATGAGCATCCTCGGGATCAGAGCCAGAACAGCGTCAATGTCTTTTGGTAGTCCGTGGTTGTAAAAATTCATCCAAGTTCCATCGGCAAGTTCTCCGCCTAATTCTAGTTCGCAGCTTTCTGCACCTAGCCATTCTGAGACTGAAATTTCTATTTGGATTCCAACTTTCCCTTGATTAAGGGCGCAGGATGTAGGTGTCTCAAACCGCTTATAAAAGCAGCGAGCGTATTTCTTGAACTGGTTAGTGGACTCCTTCCAGTTTTGTTCTAGTAGCGTTTTGCAGATCATTGGAAAAAAGTGCCGAGATTCTTCCGCTCGGCGTCGGAGTTAGTTTGGGTTAGAAGTCTTCCAGCGAAGACTTGCTGATTGGCTGCGGCTTGCCTTGCACGACCGCTCTTGCTGACTGTTCGCGTCGAACATCAGTCCGGCCCATAGCTGCCTCGCCATCGTCATCACTATCGTCAGGAGCCACGCCAGCGATTGCTGATAGGCCATATTTCCTCGCGTAAGTTATTGCGCTCCCGAGCCCTTGCGGATCGTCCTTGGTCGGGACAATGTGCAGTTTATCCGCGATAAACTCACCGCTGGCGTGAGTCAAAACGGTTTCAACGTAATACCCGGCCTCGTCTTTCCCTGGCAGTTGCACCACAGCCAGTCCGTTTTTCGTCAGGCTCTCGCGGCAGGCATCCCAGATGGAGGCAAGGTCCGCGTATCGGCTCTTGAAGTGCGGATTGGTGCTGTCTTTCTTTGCGCTGGTCATTGTCGATTGCGCCTTGGAAAGCGAGCAAGCAAGAGCAGCGATGGAGTCAGAGCGTGTCATAGATCAGAACGGGATTCCGTCTTCGTCGCCCTTGCCAAAGGACACAGGCTTGCGCGGTGCTTCTTCTTTGGGCTTGAAGGCAAGCGACAACCATTTGTCGCCTGACTTCGTTTCCTTGATCCAACCCGAAACCCAATACTCGACGCCGCCAATAAGCGCGGTGCCGTTGCGGTCAGGATGCGTGTCTTTCTCTTTCTTCGAATTAACGAAGAGGGAGCCGCTCATTTCTTTCATTTCGTAGGCCATATTACTTTGTATCTAGTTTGTTGTCATCGGTATGCCCGTATGCGGTTGCCGGTGTTTCCGGCCAGAAATCGTCTAGTGGTCCAATCGGTATATTAACCAAGCCAGTCAGCGGCATTGGCAGTTCGTCTTTCCGCAGTCGGCGCATCTCGGCCAACATGTCAGCAATATCCATTTCGAGCCGTCCTTGTAGTTCTTCCGCTACCTCGCGGTCGAGGCGGCGTGGTAGCTCTTCGGATGTCAGGGATGCGCTCATCTCCCTGCCTCCTGCCGCACTTTGTTTGCCGCGATCTGTTCGGACCTCATTACGTCTGGCAGCATGTGCTTGAGCGGATTGAGCGGGCCGAGATACCGGTAGCCCTCGGCGTCTGCTTGTGCTAGGCGCGCAACCTCTCCAGAGCGCATGTCTTCGTCCTCATTCATTGCGGCCATAGCCTGTTCCCAAGCAGTCATTTCAAACCTCCTAGCGTCACTGTATATTCGCGTTCAACAGTTTCACCCCAATAGCTTTTTGTTCCTGCTACTAATGGAACAGACTCGCTGTCTTTGTCAGCACAGCCTTGACAGATTTTTACACTATTGCGTTTGATGGTTGCACGTTGTCCACAGTCGCAAATTATCCTCGTAACATTATCCCTAGAAGGTGCGCGCAAAGTCATTTGAACATCTCCGCTATAACCCGACATACTTGCTTGCCGTTTTCGGTGCTAGACAGCGACCACACTAGAGTCGCGGTGGCTGTCAGGAGGGCAAGCGTAAGAATCTTGCAACGGAAGAAAGCTAGCTCTTCGTCGATCTTGTCTTGGTAGCGTTGAAACCTGCGGTCATCTGCTTCTTGGCGCTCTGCTTCTGTGTCTCCCCACGGTGAGTTGTTTTTCATTTTGATTTAGGTTTTTGTTTTGCTGTTGGCTTTGCGTTAATTGCTGCCGCTAGTTCGCGATTAACGAGTTGCGTCAACGAAGGTGTGAATGGGTTTTTGTGATAGAACGAAAGCAGCTTGTCTGCGATGTATCCTTGAATACGAACTTGGCGGGCGTGGCTCATTTGGTGTGGGGCAAGATGGGGCAATGTGGGGCATCTGTCAAAATAAACTTTGGGCTTTCCTGCATTTGGTTTGCAAATCGCTGGTTTTCAACGCCTTAAAATTCCAAAAAAAGTGCGCCGAGGTGTATGAGGGCCAAGCGGAACCCACCCGATCCTCGCGAACTCGGGCACCTCGACGCAAATTATTCTGCAAAGATTACGGCTGCGACCTCACCGCAATCCAGACCACCCAAAGAAACGCAATGAGGCCGATCAGCGCGATGAAGGACACGCCAAGAGAGTAGGAGTCGGCCAGGATCATAGTGGATTCTCCATGATTTCCGCAACGCTGCGCCGGATATTTGCGCGCTCGTTTGCGCTCGGCTCAATGTCGTGGGCGGCAATGAGCGTGAGCAACGAGGTTGTGCGCTCGTCGCTGCGATGGATGGCAAGCCAGCGGAAGAACGGAAGCATTGCATCAGAAACGACGATTGAGTCGTCGGCAAATTGAGATTTGAAGGTTGCGGTCATTTCAATTGCAGATTTTATAGCACCTTATTCCGCAGTGTATATCTCCGTTTGTCGTTTCAGCGGTGATGGAAACTCCAGCTTGTTGTCGGTGAAGCTGCGCTCCCGAAAAACAACGTGGTTCGTTGGTTGCACGGTAAGATGGCCATTTTCTAATTGCACAAAGCTGAATTCCTTGGACTGCTCTGGATAAGCCGAAAACGCATCTCCCACTGGAGAAACTGTGAACAGATAATTCCCTGAATATTCCTTGCCGCCTGCCCTGACTTTGCACTCTAGCCCGCGCAAATAACTGTATTCCAATGCCGACCAATCCCATCCGTAGCAGTCCCACGTTTGGGCATCGCGTTCCGTCCACTTGCCCTTCGGTTTATTGCTGAACGCAATGGCGTGAGAGGGGATGTTGCGGTAGATCGCTCCTGACTCCAGCATTACGGTGCAGCCCCAGACGCGGCCAGGATAACAGACCAGCCCATACCAGACTGCGGGAATGTAGCCGCACGGAACTCTGTGGGTGTGGCGTGAATCCACCCAAACGTAAAGGTGGCGTGGGATTTCTCCTGTTAGTGTATTTCTCATCGGTGTTTTGTTATATTAGTTGGTCCATCTTACTACTTTTACTGTGTCTGCTGTTCTTATCCTGCGCGCAAAGCTGTCGCCCTCTCTGCTTCCCATTGAGTTTGTATTTCCTTCTAGCGTGGTGTAGGAGGACACGAAGCGGCCAGAGCGGTTCACCCTCTCAATAGCGGCGATGGTGTGCGCGTAGCGGCCCTTGCTTGGGAAATAGATCAGTCCAACATCACCCGGCTGAACCATCTCGGCAGGAATCACCCTTGTCTTTGCATACCAGCTTGGCGAGTATGCACCGGGTCGGTCAGGCGCGTCGTTGACTAGGTAGCCGTAATGAGCCACCGAGGCGCACCAAGGCGCGTGATCGGACGGCTTAAGCCCACAGGATGAGTTAAACCTGTTAACCACTACGCCGTTGTTGCTACCAATCGGCGACTCCTTGATGCCAACGTAGCTTGCAAACGTCTTGAGCAGAGCAGCCGCGTCCACAGGCAGTAGTCGCCTGCCGCTTGGCGCATCTACCTCAGCAGCCGATGCTAGCCCAGCAAAAGCTGAGAAAGCACAAATAATGCTCCGAGATACACAATAACGGAAATCCATAGTCTTGGGTCGGTTTGATCGTTTTTCCACGCATAAGCAAACTGGCTTTCCCTTTTGCCTCCGGCGGTTGTCGTGAATTTGCCGATAGTCGGAAACACGAAGCCCACTAGGTAGCGCGTGAGAAGCAGCGCCACCGCCAGGTTGATCACCTTGGTGGGAAGCCGAGTCAGAAAGTCAGGCCCGACACTGGCTTGGTATTGCTCGGTGTAGATCGAGGACAGTAGCCAAGACGCAACACAGGCAATGAAGAGCAGGAGCGGCGAGCCGTAGCGGGTGATCATTTTCATATGGTTAAAGGAACCTCAAGAGAGGGATTGAATGGCGAAAATATACCAGTGCAGCGATGGATGCAACTGTCGCCGAAAACGCCCACCACCAGCGCCACGCCCACGACCGCCACGCCTCGGCCCCCGCGATCTCAACCGCCACCTTATCCTGAGCGCGCGCGATTGCGATTTCCATGCCGCTGATTGTAAGTCTGAGTTCTTCATTCGTTCCACGTATCAAATCCGTCTCGCTCGTTGCGATGCGGAGGGAAAGAATTAGCGCGGCTGTGTCGCCGTCCGGTCGGTTTGCGGCGAGCCGCTTTGCCGTCTCTACGGAGTCCGCCACGCTCGTCCGCAGCCTTACTATGCTTCCGGTCTGCCGCTCGACTAGAGCGTTCGCCTGTGCGGCCTTCTTCGTCATCGGCCCCATGATCTTTCGTGCTTGGCTTGGTGCGCTTTGGCATGATGTCAGGAGGATTGTGATAACTATTAAATTCCTTGCTGCTGATAGCAGGCTAATAGTTTGCGGGTTCACGCGCCCACCTTCTCACCGTTTCGCTCGTGGTCAACAGCGAAGCGCAACGCTCTACTGCGTCGCGTCCTTGCCTGCTTTGCCTACCTTGTCCCAACCGCCTGCGTAAAACATTCGCAACACCTTCTCGTTCATGCTCTCCAGCTTTGCATTCAATTCGGTCTGCTGTGTTTGCATGTTCTTGAAGTCCCGGCCCATGTCATGGACTTGCCAGCAACCGCCGACAAGCGAGGCGATGCCTAGGCCGATGAGCGGAGCCAGCACCATGCGGATGAAGCCAAATGACTTCTCCGCGATGGCGCGGATCTCGGTGAGGTCTTGATGCTGCTGCTGTTGCTCGTTGTCCATAGGTCAGAGAGCGGCTAGTTTGTCAGCGGCTGCTGTGACTGCGGTCTGTGCGCTGGCTAGGTCGGCTTCCAGCTTTGCGCGGCGTGCGCCGGAGGTGTAGCCGTAAGCCGCTTCCAGCACCTTGCCCAGTGCGTCGAGGTCGCCTGCTGCGTGTGCCTCTTGGCCTGCCTGCACTAGCGCGTCGAGGCGGTTGTGGACGGCGCGCCCTTCGGCTTCTACGGCGGCAGCTAGTTCAGAGGCGTGCTGTGCTTCTAGTTCGGCGAAAGCAGCGGCGTGTTCTGTGTCAACGGCTTTGATCTCGTCCCAAGCCTCGGCATCTTGGGTTGCAAGTTGCGCGTCTTTGGCGGCGATGGCTTCGGCG
>Ga0209596_1003673_pt1 | contig 11990 bp, 11 predicted proteins | sample M_130807_MF_Meta_FD_187314 | JGI IMG/M metagenome (GOLD analysis project Ga0209596, IMG submission 187314) | Freshwater microbial communities from Lake Montjoie, Canada to study carbon cycling - M_130807_MF_MetaG (SPAdes) (version 2) | ecosystem: Environmental > Aquatic > Freshwater > Lake... | reverse complement strand
TGGTGATTTTGAACAAATGAAACCATTGTTTAAAATGTATAGTGAAGCATTAGCTTTAGCAAAATATCGCACAAAAAAATATTTCAACCACAATGGCGCCTATTTTACTGAAACCTTAACGCCTTGGGGATCTTATTTAGTAGATAATTATGGTTGGGATAGAAAAGACAAGCTAGATGGTGTTTCTGAAAATAAATATATCCGATACTACTGGCAAAGTGGAATAGAATTATCTACAATGATGTTAGATTATTTTGAATTTACAAACGATAAAACTTTCTTTAATAAACAGTTTGTTCCTTTTGCCAAAGAGATTATTCAATTTTACGATTTACACTACCCAAGAGACTCGTCAGGAAAAATTCAATTTACACCAGCACAATCATTAGAATCTTTTTTTGAAGGAGTCGTGAACCCAATGCCTGAAATTGCAGGCTTAAAATGGTTGCTTAATTCAATAAACAAATACCCTTCGTTAATTACAGACAAAAAATTATTACGTCAGTGTAACAGGTTATTACTAGAACTACCTGAAATTCCCCTAACTACTATAAACAATCAAACCATGCTAGCTGCTGGACTTAATTTAGGCAAACGCATGAATATTGAAAAGCCAGAACTATATGCAGTTTTTCCGTATCGATTATTTGGCGTTGATAAGCCGAATATTAAAATGGCAATAGACGCTTATGAAAATAGAAGTAATAAAGAGTTTTCGGGCTGGCAACAAGATGGCATTTTTGCCGCTTTATTAGGGCTTACCGAAGAAGCAAAAAAAATTATTTCCATAAATTTTTCAACCAAACATAATGGCAGCAGATTTCCAGCTTTTTGGGGACCTAATTACGATTGGGTACCCGATCAAGACCATGGCAATGTAAATATGCGCGCATTACAAAACATGTTATTACAAACAGAAACAAATAAAACTTTATTATTACCCGCCTGGCCAGCAGACTGGAATGTTTCATTTAGAATGAACATTCCTGGCAATAAAATATTACAAGGCTCTTATAGTAAAGCGCAGGGCGTTAAACTGAATTCAAAAATTACACAGGTTAAAATCATGCTACCCAAATAATGGATGTTATAATATAATACTAAATTTTTTATTACAGGTTATTTTATAACTGATAAAAATGACTGGCATTTAAACTCAACACTTTTTCTTGATCTGCTGTATCTAAAAGCTCAGCCAATACTTGTTTATAGGCCTGCCAAGTATCAAAATAATTTCCAGCGAATAAAACTATTGGCCAATCGCCACCGCAGAAACACCTGTCTACACCAAAATGCTCCAGAACAAATGCTATATAGGGTTTAAGATCGTCTTTTGTCCAACCTGTAAAATTGCCAGTAGCTGTTCCTAATCCAGAAATTTTTGCAAAACAATTAGGGTTTTGGGCTGCTATTTTCATACGCTCACCCCAAACTCCAAATCTTTCATTTGTTGCAATTGGTGGGGCATTTAAATGGTCTAATACCAATTTTAATTCCGGAATTTTTTCCATTACTGCAATAGTTGTATTTAGGTGCTGAATATTAACTCCAACAACATCATAAGGAATAGATGCTTTTGCTACTATTTGTAAACTTTCTAAAACATCCTCTTGTAGTTGCCAGGCCGGATCAGCCTCATTGTGTATTAAATGACGTATCCCTTTTATATAAGGATTTTTTAAATACTCATTAGCTAGTTTTTGGGCCGACGCTAATGGATCCATTAATGGCAACCAACCCACTACACCTTTTATCCAATGATTTTTTTCAGCAGCATCCAACATTAAATCTGTGTCTGGGAAATTATTTGCGGCTTGCACTAAAATGCCCTTTGTTATTCCAGCCGCTTGAATTTGCGGATTCAATTCATTTAACTCAAATGTTCTATTTAATATACTAGTATCACCTTTTAACCAAGTATATTCTACTTTTTCTAGGTTCCAAATATGAACATGTGTATCAATTCCATTTAACTGATTCATTTGAATAATTTTTAAATTAAATCGCTTGATATTAATTGTATTAAAATTATTAGAAACCAAGCAAATGCCATGATAATTGTTGGATAATTAGAAACATAGTATGCCTAAATACGCCTAAACTGAACTAAACAGTTAAAAATTAATGACAAAATAGTAGATAAAAAAGCAAAGAAAACTCAGCCCCAAATTCCCTTTTTTTGACAATTTGTTAATCTAAACTTAATAATTTGGTCATATTACTTTATTTATTTTGGAAAACCAAGTTGTATGGACAAAAGAAAATTAGATGTAGTTGTACTTAGTGATCTACACCTAGGTATGTTTGGATGCCATGCGCAAGAAGCGGTAAACTATTTAAAAAGTATTTCTCCTAAGTTGCTTGTTTTAAACGGCGACATCATTGATATCTGGCAATTTAAAAAAAGCTATTTCCCAATAGCACACATGCAAGTCATTAAAGAGATTTTTAGCATGTTGAGTAATGGCACCAGGGTGGTTTATATTACTGGTAATCACGACGAAGCCCTCAGAAGATACAGCGATTTACAAATGGGCAACCTACAATTGACCGATAAATTAGTATTGGATTTAGACGGTAAAAAAACATGGATTTTTCACGGAGATGTTTTTGACGCCACTACTAAAGGATCAGCAAAAATTATAGCAAAACTAGGTGGGCATGGATACGATTTACTTATTATGGTAAATAGTGCCATCAATTTTGTACTGCGTTTAATGGGTAGAGAGAAAATGAGTTTGAGTAAGCGTGTAAAAAATAGTGTAAAAAAAGCCGTTTCTTGGATTGGAAATTTTGAACATACTGCAGCAGAATTGGCTATTGAAAAAGGATACGACTATGTAATCTGTGGGCATATACACCAGCCGCAAAAAAGATTGATTACAAACGACAAAGGATCTGTGATGTATTTAAATAGTGGTGATTGGATTGAAAACCTAACCGCACTTGAATACAATCAAGGCTCTTGGGATATTTATGAATACCAAGAACAAACCTATGCGGCTAAAATAGTTGATATTAAAAAACAAAGTAAAAAATTGCCTGAGTTGAATGTGCTAACAAATGAGGTAGCTTATTTTTTACATTCTAAAGGATTGCAATTTTAAAATTGAATAAATGAAAATATTATACGCTGTACAAGCAACCGGAAATGGACATATTAGTAGGGCTATTCAAATATTGCCTTATTTAAAACAATACGGTGAAGTGGATATTTTTTTAAGTGGCGAAAATGCAAATTTAAATGTTGGTATGCCTGTAAAATATTCGAGCAAGGGCTTAAGTTTATTTTACGGCAATAGCGGCAAGCTCGATTATTATACTATGTTTAAAAAGTTCTCCTTAAAAAGAATTTGGAATGAGGCAAAACAATTACCTGTTGAAAAATACGATTTAGTTTTAAACGATTTTGAATCTATCACTTCTCTTGCTTGTAAATTTAAAAATGTACCAAGTATTCAATTTGGTCACCAAGCAAGTTTTCAAAGTGCATTAACTCCTAGGCCTAAAAAGAAAGATATACTAGGCGAATTTATTTTAAAGAGTTATGCACCGTCCACTAAATACCTTGGTCTACATTTTGAATCGTATGATACTAATATTTATAACCCCATTATAAAGTCTGAAATTATTGAAGCGAATGCGGTAAATGAAGGACATGTAACTGTGTATTTATCACATTATTCTAACGCAGTACTCGAACAATATTTACTAGCTATTCCTGAAATAAAGTTTGAAGTTTTTTCTAAAGAAATAAAAACTGCTTTTGTAAAAAAGAATATCTACTACTACCCAATTTCAAATACCTTATTTACACAAAGCATGATAAAAAGTGCTGGAGTGATTACTGGTGCTGGATTTGAAACACCTGCAGAAGCAATGTATTTAGGAAAGAAATTAATGTGCTTACCTATTAGGGGGCAATACGAACAATTGTGTAACGCTGCTGCACTAGCTAATATGGGCGTTTCGGTTATTGATAAAATTGAACAAGGATTTAACGAGAAAATAAAATTGTGGTTTGGCAATTCAAATATTAATAGTTTAACCTTACAACATAGCACCTACCAATTGATTCAACTATTAATGGAAGAGGCAAAATCTTTACAAACAAACAAACAAAAAACAGGCGTTTATGAGCCAAATAATTTTGCGCTAATGAACGAACTAAGTTTGTAAAAAATCTCTAAACCAATAACCCGACTGTTTAATGGTTCGTAATTGGGTAGCAAAATCTACATGTATTAATCCAAATCGGGCATTGTATCCAAAAGCCCATTCAAAATTATCGGTTAGGGTCCAAGCATAATAACCGCTAATATTTACGCCATCATTTTTTGCTTTAAGTACAGCACCTAAATATTGCTTGAAATAATCAATTCGTTGTTGGTCGTTTATTACGCCGTTTTGAAAAACATCTTTAAAATAAGCACCTCCTTCGGTAACAATAATTTCTGGAATGTTTCCATAGTTCCATATTCGATGTAACATTCTATTAAAACTCTCTGGATTAATTTCCCAACCTAATTGCGTATGCGGCACTTTTCTAGATTTTGCAGTAACTTCAGAAGCTTGTAAATAGGGAATAAGATTGTTGTTTTTTACGGTAACAGCAAAATAATTTTGAATACCAATAAAGTCAAAATCAAAAGCCATTTGTTGTTGATAACGCCATGATTTGGTATGCAAATGTAACTTTTCTAAAAATTGAAAATTCTCCATATGCGGATATCCTAAACCTAAAACAGGTTCTAATAAAAGTCTGTTTAATAATACATCGGATTTTGCAGCTGCCAAAACATCTTTTTCTTGTAAAGTATGCGGCATTACTTCACTACAAGAAAAACTCGAGCCAATATGTGCATGTGGCACTTCGGACCTTAATATTCTACCACCTTCTGCCGTACACATTGCAGCATTGTGAATGGCAGGAAAAAAATTTGACAAACCCATTTTTCCTGGCGCATGTTTGCCCAACATATATCCTAAAGAAGTAAAACCAAATGGCTCATTCATTACAATCCATTGCTTTACTTTTTGGCCAAACTCAGTAGCACAAAGCTGTGTGAATTTGCTAAACCATTTAAGCATTTGATGACTCGTCCAACCACCATTTTTTTCTAAAGCCTGGGGTAGATCCCAATGGTATAAAGTAACCACTGGCTCTAGACCTATTTTTAAACACTCATCAATTACAGCATGATAAAAAGCAATCCCTTTTTTATTGGGTTTGCCAATACCTTCTGGTAAAATTCTACTCCAAGAAATTGAGAATCTAAAATGGTTAAAGCCTAGTGCTTTTGCTAATAACAAATCGTCTTTGTAGCGATGATAAAAATTAGAACAATGTGTTGGCTTTGCACGCCCTTCAATAGCCGTTTGTCTTTTGGCAAATACATCCCAAATAGACAAACTACGCCCATCCTCTAAAGCTGCTCCTTCATTTTGCGGAGCAGAAATAGCCACCCCCCATTTAAAGTCATTGCCAAAATCAGAAGCATGTATTTGTTTGACCATGTGCATCGATTAAATTTGAAATTTGCGTTTATACATCCACGCAATATAAATATTATATTGCGTTAATTTTGTTATAATTGATAATTGTAAAACGCTCTTATGAAATACTTATTACCTATTTGTTTGATATTTTTTTTTGCTTGTAGCACCAAGGTAACTATCACTAGTAGCGAGCAGTTTTCTAATAAGCGTATTGCGATTGGTGATATTACAATTGCGCCCCTTTATAAAAATAACCAGCTAAAAACCGACACGCTCTGCGCTTGTATTGGCAGTAGTTTGGGTAGTGCTATGCTGCCGTTTTTTCAGGCAGCAGGAATGCACGTAATAGACATCCCTCAAAAGAATTTATTAGAAAATATACATGTGGCTGATTCTTTAAAAATTGACTATTTATTACTAGCAACTGGCCAAGTGCAAACTTATGGCAAGCCAGGTAGAGAAACCTATTTCATGCGTACCCTATCTGTTAAAATAGTGGATACCAAAAGTTTAGAGGTGATGGCTACTGGCAATTTTGAAGGACCTTCTGTATATCCTGAAGGAGCGGCAAAACGTATTGGTAAAAAATTTTCTAAGTCAATAAAGAAATGAGTCGACTAAATACTTTACAGTTTTAACGACGTTTAGGTTTATTTAAAAAATCAATCATTTGCAAAACGTCTTGTTCATCGTGAATTTCAACATGGTTCTCACGGATATAATTATTAATAACCTCTTTGTCTACTTTATAATATTTTGCTAGTTGTTTTACCTGACGCACTTCTATTAAATCTGATTTGTCTAAAATATAGAAGTCTTTAATTGTATTGATTGTGCCTGCATTTACATGATTCATAAGGGAATAAGCACCAGTTACCGTATTTGAAACAACCCTTGAGTCTTCAACCCTAGAGCCACCATGGTCGGTGGTTGATTCTGCAGTTCTAACGCCATAACTATACAAAATATACAAATTTGAAAGACTAGTTTTTTGATAGATTTTATCTTTGATAGGAACAAAAGTTATTGGTACCGAATAAATAGAATCAATGGTACTTAAGTTAGCCAATTCTTTGTACTGTTTGTTTCTATTAGGAACTTTTATGGTTTGTTTAACCTCAATAATTATAGAGTCAATTGTTTCTAAGCCGGTAAGTTCTTTGTACTGTTTGTTTTCTATAAAAATCAACTGGTGCTTGTCGGTATTAAAGTTTAAATCGGCAAAAGCCACTTTACCATCTTTCAAAAAAACGGTACTAGGCATAAATTGATTAAATAACATCAATTTTAAATTAACGTTTTCATAAATCGATTGCGCAATACAAGTGCTAGCGCTAATTAGTAATAAGCAAGCTATTAAAAAGTATTTTTTCATGGTGCTTTATTTATTGCTTAGTGTAAATTGATTCGATATTCTAAATTAAACAATTGTACACAAATAACTATCTAATTATTTTACAATTAACTCATCGGTAAAAATGGAGAACAATAAGTTACCATTTAACCACAGTAAAAACAATGGAAGCATAATTGCCTTTTTCATACAAAATGCCTAGCTTTTTTTTAGACAATTTTACAATATCAGAATAAGCTGCATTGTCTTTACTAGTATCTGGTTCGGCCGATTTGTCAATCAGTTTATTGATAGACCAAGTTTGGCCATCGTCCTTACTAATTCTTAAAGTAAGATTATTGCGTTGTTTAGTATCAGCTGCATTACAAAATGCAAGAATCTGTTTGTTTGATTTTTTCCCAATAGATAAAATACTCCCTTCGCAAACCGGATCGGGTAAGTTTTTGTCAAAATAAACGGTGTCCCATTGTGCACCGCCGTTACTGCTAATGGCTATAATTCTTGCGCGAATATCTCCTTTTTGATTCCTTGCATTTAAAAGTAAACGGTTGTTGGATATTTGTGTGGCTGTTGCTTCGTTACTTCCTGGTAAATTCAGTGAGTGGCTCAATTGAAAGGTTAAGCCATGATTATCGGTATAAAATCCGTGCGAAAAATATTCTTCAAATTTACCAACAGGATTTCCTTGAGAATGATTAGCTGCTACAAAAATGCGGCCTTTATATTTACCCTCATCAAACTGCATGGCATGCCCGGGTGTATTGGCATAACTTCTCCAGTCTTCGCTGAAATGATAAGCAGGATTAATGGTTTGTTGATTGGGTCGATGTACTTGTAAAGTAATGTTCACAGGATCAGACCAAATATTTCCGCCATCTACCGAAGTCTTGTACCAAACCTCTCGCATCCCCTTGCCTTTTCTAATATCTCCTTCGGACTGATTGCCGGTATTATAAAATAGAAAAATTCTACCATTAGGATAATTAAGATCTGTAAGGTCTACCACTGGGGCTGGATTACCCGCTTGTAAGTGACCATTTGATGCTACAACCGAAAGTTCAGACCAAGTTTTTCCATTGTCTATACTTTTTTTAAGTACAATATTAATGTCTCCAAAATCTGCAGCACCTTTTACCCTGCCTTCGGCAAAAGCAAGTAATGTTTTTTGAAAACTAACAATGGCAGGAATTCTAAATGATTGATAGCCCTCGGTACCAGATGTAAATACGGTGATTTTAGATTGGGCATTAATTGCACAAACCAACAAAAGATTTATACATACCGCAGCAGAGTAAGCATGTCGTTTATTCATATTGAGCAATTAGAATGCTCAGTAAAGTATAAAAAAAATATGAAATGGCTGAAAATTGTATCAACTAAGCGGTTGTTTTAAACACCTAAAAGGCAAGTGCTAAACAATTCATACACAATAATTTTATGTTCTATTGCTAGTAGTGCTACTAACAATATTCTTAATTTCTAGATCTAGTTTTGTTGCCTCTCTTTCAATCATTTGTAACAAGGCCTTCTTTTCTGCTTCACTAATTGATGAGTCTGGCTTATTCAATAGCTTGGTAATGCCCAATAAATTTGAAATTGGCGCACGTAACAAATGGGATTCGCGCCATGTGATATCTTGTAATTGTTTTAGATAGTTTTTATTTTGCTGTTCTAATGCCTTTCTACCTTGTATATTAATAGAACAGATATTGACGCCAATAATTTCATTTAATTCATTTGCAATTGGTATGAATTCAATTTGAACCCATTTTGCTATATCATAACCATTCATACTCAATTCTATTTCATACCCACAACGTTGGCCGCTTATAGCTTTTTCGAATTCAACAAAAAACATAGACTCTCTGCTGTTGTGTAAATAGGTTCTATAATCTTCCCCAACCTTAATTTGACGCATGAATTTTTTTAGAACTAATTTTTCGGCTAATTGGTTGAACTGAATGATTTTAAAATCTTTATCAACATACACCAACATTTCTGTTTCACTTACTAAATAAGCGCGCAATTTCGCTTCATTTAATTTAAGATTTTCTTTGAGTGATTTAATTATTTTATCTGTACCTATATTGGTGAAATTTATTCCGTATAAAATGCTCGGATTAAAAAACAAATACCCAGTTAAAAAAGATAAAATAATCATATTAGAAAACTTTAGCGCGTACATTGAAGAAGTTGGAGCAAAATCATGGAATATTAAAAAAAATACAGGAAGAAGAACACCTATTTGCGATATCCCTATCATTATTAGAAACCAATAAGCAAATTTTAAAATTGATTTATTGTTTTCAATAACAGAATCAAAAGTAATTTTTTTAAATTTAAAATAAATACGAAAACTTAGTAGACTATATATTATAATACTTAAACCCTTAAGTTTGCTATGCCATATTGCTACTAAAAATCCTTCTTTTGCAGTAACTAATTGAGCCATTGTGCTCAAATCAATTTTACTGATTTCAATTAATTTTTCTGATACTGGACTTAAATAAAATGGCATTAATTCTATGGTATGCAATAAAAAAGGTAGTGCATTTAACCAATCCCATTTTCTAAATTTGGTTTCGTTGTACAATAAGGTTCTAAAGAACAAGTAAAAACTTGGTCCTAATAGATACAAAAAAGGAGAAAAAATTCTGTATAGATGGGGAAATTTTTCAAATAGATGATACGACAATAAAATAACAACTAAAGAACATAATATTTCTATAAGCAGTGTAACAGCTAGAATTCGAAATGAAAAAATTTGTCTTTTTCCAAAGCCTAAAATAAAAAAGGCCAATACCCCAAAAACTACACAAAGGCTATTGATTACAGAAAAAAATACTTGCATATAGGGGGAAAATTTATTGGATATTTTTGGTACACCATTTTGGCTAAACGAATAAATAGAGTACCAAAAATATCATTTAACAAATAAAGCCTTTATAATCCATATTTTATGTAGTAAAATCCTTGATTTGTGTCATAAAACGACTACACAAAAACCTTTGCTGATTGTAATTGGGCATTTACCTACCTTTAAATTCTAAAATTATAATAATGGGAAACTTAGGATTTCAAGAAATTTTATTGATTGCAGTGGTAGTATTAGTACTTTTTGGTGGTAGAAAAATACCAGAATTCATGAAAGGCATTGGTAAAGGCATAAGAGAATTTAATGATGCCAAAGAAAATGTAAAGAAAGAATTAGAAGAAGGAATGAAAGAAAAAGACAAAGAACCAGCTCATAATGACTAAGGTTCTACCCTCAACGTTAAAATGGTAACGGTTGTAAAAAACATCCGTTTAGTAGAAGGCAATACCGAACAAATTGAAGGTAAAATTGAAGGACAATCGATTGTTATTCTTACCAAATATGTACGCAAACAAGGGAGCTAATCCCTTGTTTGCGCTATAACCCACACACATGCTGCTCTCTGCTTCATTTATTTATTGGATGTTAATTTTGCTCGCTGCTTTTATTATTGGTCTTTCAAAAGCCGGTTTGAAAGGCATTGACATGATGAACGTAACCATTATGGCTATTGTATTTGGCGGCAAAGCCTCTACTGGTGTGGTATTGCCATTGTTATGCGCTGCAGATATTATGGCTGTTTTATATTATCATCGACATGCACAATGGGTGCATTTTTGGAAATTAATTCCTTGGATGGTAGTGGGTATTTTAGTTGGCGTTTTTGTTGGTAAAGATTTAAATGAAGGAATTTTTAGAAAGATAATGGCTGTTATTATTGTTTTAACAGTGGTTATTATGATAGTGTTGGAGTTTCGTAAAACAATGCCCATTCCGTCTAATAAATTATTTGTTGCCAATATGGGATTAATAGCAGGCTTCACCACAATGCTTGGCAATTTAGCAGGCGCTTTTTCTAATATTTATTTTTTGGCAATGCGCATGCCTAAAAATGATTTTATTGGCACTGCAGCTTGGGTATTTTTAGTGATCAATTTATTTAAGCTTCCCTTTCAAATTTTTTATTGGAAGAATATTACTACCAGTACACTTTACACCGATTTACTATTATTGCCTGCCCTTATTATTGGATTTGTTCTTGGCTTAAAAATTGTATCTAAAATTAAAGACGATAATTACAGAAAAATAGTCATTGCATTAACCCTTATAGGAGCGATTGTAATATTCTTTAAACGATAATGTTTTGTAAGTCATAATAAATTTTTATTATCCCATTAAACTTCGTTGATTTGTTATCATCACAGGAGTATGAAAAGCAGTTCCTCAAATATTTACACTGTATTAAGTAGCCATGGTTTTGCTGATATTGTAGAAAACAGCAATACCCAACAAAAATCATTACACGCTTCAGCCACATTTAATGCAGGCGAAACCATTTGTAAGTTTAGCGCAGCAACGGAACTAGTAAACCCAACTTATTTAACGGTACAAATTGGCATAAATAAACATATCACCTTAAGCCCCAGCTTTATACAATACATTAACCATAGTTGCGAGCCGAATGTATTTTTTAATACTAGCACCATGGAGTTAATAGCATTGAAGCAGATTGCAATTGGCAATGAGTTAGTGTTTTTTTATCCATCAACCGAATGGGATATGACACAATCTTTTCAATGCTTTTGCGGTTCATCGGCGTGTTTGAAAGAAATTAAAGGTGCCGCCTATTTATCGGCAGATATCATTTCAAAATATCAGTTCACCGAATTCATTTTAAAGCAATTAGGCGCTTAAAATCAACCGTCTTTATTAGTCGTTTTCTTAGGTAAAACATTTATTTGTTATTCTGTATTAATTGTCGAAATTTAAGCAATCAATTGCATTGGTTGCTATACACTAGAAAAAGATACAAATATGTTTACAAAGAAATGGTTGTTGTTCGGGATTTGCTCCCTGTTAACCTGTGCTTCTTTTGCTCAAACAATTGCAAGTTTTAAAATCAATTTACAGCATCCTACCAACGGAGTGGATGTACCCGTTAGCGTGAATTTAGACAACTTAACTTTTGAATCAGACTCTTCAATCAGCTTGGTTGAAATGGATGGAAAAAAAAGAAAAACAATTCCATTTCAAATAAAATACGGTGCCAGTAGAATGCTGGTTTGGTCGATAAGTAGTACTGCAAAAAAAGAAATTGCTTAC
>Ga0209596_1003671_pt1 | contig 11991 bp, 16 predicted proteins | sample M_130807_MF_Meta_FD_187314 | JGI IMG/M metagenome (GOLD analysis project Ga0209596, IMG submission 187314) | Freshwater microbial communities from Lake Montjoie, Canada to study carbon cycling - M_130807_MF_MetaG (SPAdes) (version 2) | ecosystem: Environmental > Aquatic > Freshwater > Lake... | reverse complement strand
GTACTTGAAGCGCAAGTTGAAGCTTATCAAGTAGAAACAGCTGAACACAATAAAATAGTTGAAGCTTATCGAGTAGAAACAGCTGAACACAATAAAATAGTTGAAGCACTTGAAGAAAAAACAGCTGAACACAATAAAGTAGTTGAAGCACTTGAAGTACTTGAAGTGCAAGTTGAAGCTTATCGAGTAGAAACAACTGAACACAATAAAATAGTTGAAGTACTTGAAGCGCAAGTTGAAACTTATCAAGTAGAAACAGCTAAACACAATAAAATAGTTGAAGCACTTGAAGTGCAAGTTGAAGCTTATCAAGTAGAAACAGCTAAACACAATAAAATAGTTGAAGTACTTGAAGCGCAAGTTGAAGCTTATCAAGTAGAAACAGCTAAACACAATAAAATAGTTGAAGCACTTGAAGTGCAAGTTGAAGCTTATCAAGTAGAAACAAGTGAGCATAAAAAAATAATAGAAGATCAAATTGCAAAACACAATAAAATAGTCGAAGTACGGCAAGCTGAAGTAGAATTAGAAGCTTACAAAGCAAAAGCAGAAGCACAAGTTGAAGCTTGCGAAATAAAAGCAGAAGCAGAAACACAAATTGAAGCTTACAAAGCACAAGCAGAAACACAAATTGAAGCTTATAAAGCACAAACAAAAATACAGATTAAATCTTACAAAGTACATTTTGAAGTTATTGAATTACAAGTAGAAGCTCTTAAAATACAAGTTCAAGCTTGCGAAGCACAAATAAAAACACAAACAGATGAGTACAAAAAAATATTAGAGATTAATAATAATCTTTTATTTCAACTTAACATAGATGAAGAAGACGATGAAGAAGACGCCGAAGATAAAGAAGATGAAGAAGATGAAGAAGACGTAGAAGATGAAGAAGATGAAGAAGATGAAGAAGTTGAAGATGAAGAAGATGAAGAAGTTGTAGAAGATGAAGAAGTTGTAGAAGATGAAGAAGTCGTTGAAGATGAAGAAGATGAAGAAGTCGATGAAAAAAAAGATGAAGAAGATATCGTAGATGAAGAAGATGAAAAATATGTAGAGAATAAAAAAAACTTAGAAAATACCGAATTGTTTCATCAATATTTTAATAATAAAAATATAAAGAAACTATATGTTCAGTCAAGGCAACATTTTTGTGGATTATTTTCTACAGCAAATAAATTATATAGAAAGTAATAAGTCTTTTGTATGTAAAAATAACTTGTATTTTTTTATATTGTATAATATAAAAAAAATTGAATTTTTTTTTATGTAGAATATTCATTGTTATTTGAACATATAAACATAAGAATTTAATGAATTTGTCAGAAAATTTATCAAATAATCTAAATAGATTAATAACAAAATTAGCCTTGTCAAAAACTAAATTAGTTTCAGCAAATACTGATCGTATTTTAGCTAAAGCAAAAACAGAACAACTTTTAACCAAAGCAGAAACAGTACGACTATTAGAAAAAGCTGATTTTGAACGTCTTTTAGCTAAAGCAGAAACAGAAAGATTTTTAGAAAAAGCTAAATTTGAACAACTTTTAGCTGAATGTGAAGCTAAAAATGCTACACTTTTGGCCAAAGCCGAGACAGAAAAAATTATTGCTGAAAGTGAAGCTAAAAATGCTTCACTAATTGCCAAAGCAGAGGCTGATCGGATTTTAGGTGAATCAAAAATGGATTTTGCTGTATATGTAGCTAAATCTAATTTAGATATATGTGTAGCTAAAGCTGAGGCTGATAGGGTTATATCCGAACTAAAAAAAAAATTATCAATAGCAACTTATAATTTGAATGATGCAAAAAAAATGATTGCCGAACTTCAAGTCTTAAATTCAGAATTGAATTTTGAAAACAAATTTAATAGTGACTAAATATATACTTTTTTAGGTTATTTGTGTATGTATTCTATGATTTTATTATTTTATATATTTATCACTATTAAAAAATTGAATTTATATTATATTGAAAATAATAGGTATAATAACTTTTAATACAATATGTTAGAAAATAAAGAAAAAATAGCAAAAATTATTAAAGATTTAAATAAAAATATTATCTTTATTGATAAAAAACTTGAGCAAATTTTTAATTTTATGATTATAGATAATAAAAATAAACTTGATATTGAATTAACACAAACATTTTTCAATAATATTTACAATGATTATATGACAACAATGACTAACAGACATGATATTGATATACAAGGTTGTGAAAGTGCAAATACAACTATCTATGGATTTATTCAGTCATATAGTGAAAAAAATAAATTAATTTCAACTATTTTAAATGATTTTAATAACATAATATTAACAGAAAAAAATAATCTTGTTGATTATGATCATATTGATAAGTCTCATGTAAGTAAAATTATACAAATAAATGAACTTTTAATTATAAATTATATTGATAAAATTTGCAATAAAGAAGCGAATGAACTATTTACACTTAAGCTTTATTTTGTTGAAAGGCTTGAATATTATGAAAATATTACAAAACTGTATCCTGTAAAAATAGATAATCAACTATTTTTTCATGTAATTTCTTCAATCATAATTGTATTATTTATTATTACTATTAAAACTTTTGTAATTCTAATATATAACTATTTTGATATAGTATTATCTACATCTACTAATGTACAGCCTCTGAAAGAGGCTCTAGAGTCTCAGTATGAGACTCTAAAATGCAATAATGCTTTATCAAAATAGTCAATTTAATTTATATAATATACATAAATAAATAGTAAGAGTTATAATAATATAAAATTATTTTTTATATTATCAAATATAAACACAATAAAAAATGCTTTTATATTTGTTTTTTCATGCATGGTATAGCATAGAATCTCCAGTGTTTCCGCAGTCTTTTTTAAAGACTCAAGAGTCTGTATTATCGTCTGTAACTGTAAATGATAATAACTTTATCCCTAAACCAGAGGGTTTCTTACAGTGTTTTAATGATACATATAATAAAAATCTTTTAGTTATGGTTTCAAAGTTGAATCTATATTTGAAAAAATACAAAAAAAAAGTAACAGTTAATGAACTTTATCCAGAATTTGAGTGGGTAAAACCTTCAATACGTATATCAGGTAAAGAGGGGTATTACATTGCTAGCTTTCTTGAGCAAATTATTGCTTATAACAATACACGTATTTTTGATCAAAGTTTTATTAATTTAAAAGATTATATTGTCAATACATTCATTACTGATTTTACTTTATTTAAAGTTAATAAATTGATAGAAAGTATGATCAATTTTTTTAAATTTTCTGATTCTTGTATTATACTATTTTTTATATATCTATGGCGTCTCAATCGTGTTATTCTACATTCCAAAAACTGGAAGAATATTCTTATTACAGTTATGATGTTAGTAGTAAAATGGAATGAAGATTGGGATTGGTCATCTCATACAAGTGATAAACATCTTGAGAATAAAGCATGGGCAAATTTTGGATATATGAATATACATGAACTTAATTATTTAGAATTAGAGATTTGTAAAGAAATCAAATGGAAGTTTTTTGTTACAAAAAAACAATACGAAATGGCAAAAACACTTATACATATGAAGTACTTTACATAAAAAATTGAATTTTTTATTATTTAATACATTTAGTACTTTATTGTTGTAACTATGGTTATAACTAATGTAATATATATAATTGAACGTTTAGTAGTATTTATAATTTTTATTTGTTCTATCTTGATTATATATTTTTATAATCCAGAAACTACAAGAATATTTTAATTAAAGAAGTTAAATATCATATTATTATTTTAACAAATAATGAATTTGAACTTGATATTAAATTTATTAAGACTTTTTGTAATAATTGCAATTATTGTAAAAAATCTGCAAAATTGATAGTTTTTATAATACTTCTGTAATTCTTATATCTAGAGTTTGACTGGTAAAAAAAATCAGTAATATATACTATATTAGTAAAAAATTGAATTTTAAATATAATGAAATATTTGTATTTATACAAATACAAATACAAATACTAATATGGACAAAGATATGAGTAATTGCGTTTTTAATGAAGAAAGTATGATTGAGATTATGGCTGCAAATGACATTTCTGCTACTTCCATAAATAACATATTAGATGCGTCAAATAAATACAGTCTATACAGAGAGACTAGAAATAGTCCTAAAAAAGTCTTAATTTAAGAACATTTTATTATATACAAATTTATCAAAACTATTTTTAAGGCTATAAACAGTATCTAGAGTCACATACAAATAAAAAAATTGAAAATTTATTATATTTGAATATTTATTATATTTAAATGTAATGAAATGACTGATACTGATATTGATATTAATATGGACAAAGACATGACTATTAGTATGAGTGATTATGTCTTCAATGAAAAAGGCACTGAATTGCTTAATAATATCATAGCAGCAAGGAAAATTTCACCTTCTGCTAATTACGACGCTTTGGTAGCGTTAAACAAGTACATAATTGAAAAGTTATCTAACTCTGTAGCTAAAGAATAAGAATTATTTGCTCTAATTTTTTTATATATTTAATATTAAAAAAATTGAATTTTTTTTAATATTAAATATAGTTATTTTAAAATGCTATTAAATAGCTTGTTATTTGTAGGGTTAGCTTATTAGCTAACCCTAGAGTCTTCTAAGACTCTAATACTATTTTCTTTACTGAGAAACCGACAGCAATGAAAGCAGCAATGGATATTTCAGACACCGCTGTATATGAAGCTATGTAAGATTACAATGCACATGTCAAGGCATTTGTTGAAAAAAAGTTGTCCGCAAAGAAGGCTACAAATAACTAAGTTGTCCGTGAATTCATAGTTAATAACTATTACTTTATTGAATATAAAAAATTGAATTTTTATTATTATGTACTATTTATAATTTAAAATAGATAATAAAAATGTCTTCTGATTTAAAAACTTTTGATCAGCTTAACAACAAGAAATTAGAATTAATAGCAAATTTAAAAACAGAGTTAAATATGAAACAAATAGAGTTGACGGTTCGTTTTAAGACAGAGATGAAAAAAAAGATAAATCGCATTAAGATAGAGTATGAGATAGAAAAGCAACAACAGCTTTATGTTGCTACAAAAAACTAATTTATTTTATATTATTTAAAAAAATTGAATTTAAATAATATAAAATTAAATATAACAAAAATAAATATAAATATGAACATAAATATTGTATTAAGTGATAAACAAAAAAAAGAAGAAAATCTTTTAGAGCAATATTCAAAATTAGAATATGGTAAAACAAAAATAAAAAATATTATGGGACAAAAACAACACTATTTTGTAATTATTTGTGTAATATTTATGATAATGATATTATTTTCTATCATTTTTATAATCACAAAAGTTTTAATTAAACAACAAAATCATATGCAATATAAAAAATTATCTAAAATTATCTAATAGAAAATAAAAATTGAATTTCAAATATATAAAATAATAATCAAAAATTCAATTATTAAACATTAACAATGAATAAAGATAATCACAAAGAAAAAATAGTTAATGTCATCAAAAAACTTTATGATAAGCAGCAAAATATAGAAAATAAACTTCAAGAGCTTAGTATTTTTTACATCACAAATAAAGAAAAATATGATTATGATTATAAATTAGCTAAAATTTTTTTAGATAAATTACAAGACTTTATTGAAAAAGAAATTATTAATATTGATATCTATCGTTCACTATCTACTAATGAAGAATATATTGAAAGTTTTAATAGAAGTCGCGACAATTATATAATTTTTAATTATTCTCATTCAAGATTTACAAGTAATATTGACAGTTATCTTATTGTATCTAATAATTTAAACAATAATGGTAACAGTTATGATACTGTACAATATAAACATAATAAATTATCAGTAGATACTTGCTTAAATGAGCTTTGTAATATTGGAGAAGAAATTCTTATTCTTGGAATGCTTATGAATGAAAAAAAGATTAAGTGTTATGAGAATCTTAATTATAAACCCGATAATAAACTTGATTATGAGCTTGATTGTGAGTCTGGGTCTGAGCTTAAGTTTGGGATTGATTGTGAATGTAATAACCAAGAAATAAAAAATATAATGGATAAGTATCTTAATCAAAATTATATGTTACTATGTGTAATTTTTGTGGTTATGATAATATTTCATATAATGACAGTAATTATAGTAATTTTGCTTATTAATCATAACTATAATACAATTGCAACGTATCATCAAACTAAAACTGAACAATGTGTTCAGTTTCCCCTTAAAAGTATTCAACTTCTTAATAAGCATAATAAACTTATATCTAGCAATAATAATAGTAAATAAAAAATTGAATTTTTATTATTTATGATATTAATTTAATTTTTCTATGCTTTCAGATAAAATCTTAATTACTTATGACTAAATCTAATAATTTATTTGATTTAATAATAGATGATATGATAAAGCAGTTGAACAAATCAACTGACAAAAAAACGTTATCTAAACAGCTAAAAATACTACTAGAAGAAAGAGCTATTCAACAAAATATAGAGCTTGATGAGCTTGATGAGCTTTTGGCACAAAATAAAAATATTTTAGCTCAAAATACAAAACTTTTAGCTCAAAATATTGAGCTTCTTTCTCAAAATACAGAGCTTTTTTCTCAAAACAAAGAGCTTCTTTTTCAAAATACAGAGCTTTTTTCTCAAAATAAAAAGCTTTTGACTCAAAATAATGAACTTTTAGTTAAAAAAAAAAAGCTTTTAGCTAAAAAAACAAAGTTTATGACTCAAAATAATGAGTTTATGACTCATAATACAGTGTTTCATGTTCATAATATAAAATAGATCTACATCTGATTTATAATTTTAATGCTTTAGGACAAAAATTAAAATTTTTAAGTTTATTCTTATTCCTAATTTCTAATAGTACCTAGATAAGCAAAAAAAAAATCAATTTTGATAAGATAAGTAGTTTAAAAAATTAATTTTTTTTAAATCTTATAATAATCACTATTTTTATATATTATTGAATTACAATGGAAGATCCTTATATTATCAAAATTGAGAGATCAAATGGAATTGATATTAACATAGGAATAGCTATTGTTGCATCAATAATGTTGAACAAAGCATTAAATAATATTTTCTACGAAAACAATATCGTAGATAAAGACGACAACTTAGAAGAAAGATGTTATTTACTATTATTTTATTAAATATTTAATTTAAAAATTGAAATTCAATTTAATAAAATAGATAGTAATAGATAGTAATAGTAATAAATATAAATATGAATACATCTAATAATAATAATGTAATTGACGAATTACAAGAGCAAATCATTATAATAGAGACAAAACTAAAGCTACTTCGTATTTTTTACATCACATATAATGGTAAATATGATTATGAATTAGCGGAGACTTTTTTCAAAAACTTACAAGACTTTATTGAAAAAGAATATATTAAAGATGTTGAATACCTTCAAGCAAGATTTGGCGATGAAGTATATTTTATTAGATATTATACTAACTTTAATAGAATTAATATGAATAGATATTTAGAATATTCAAAATTTATTAATCTTAATAATAACACTCCTGAAGAAGTTAAAAGTAATAAACAAGAAGCAGATATATTATTTAATATAATTTGTGTCGAAAAAGAAGATAAGCTTTTTATAAAAATGCTTCTTCTCAAACAAAAACTCAATCATATTGAACATATTGAGTATAATAAAAAAAAACAAAAAAAACTTAATATTAGTATTATAATAGCTGTTGTTACTATAATAATTATAATATTTACTCTTAAATTATATCACTATATTTAACAGTAAAAAACAAAAAAATTGAATGTTAATTATATAAAATAGTAATTGACATTAAAAGAAAAACAAAAAAATATGAACATAGAAATGTTATTAAATGACGAACATAAAAAAGAAAATGAAAATATTATTAAAGAACTCAAAATACATAATATTTTTATAGAGAATAAGCTACAACAAATTAGTATTATTTACATTACAAATAAAAATAAATATGATTACGAATTAGCTAAAACTTTTATTAATAACTTACAAAACTTTATTGAAGAAATTACTGATATACAATTTAATAAATCTGAAAAATATATTTTATATTTGTCTACAATTCAGAGTATTAATGAAAATCCTTATAATGGGAATTTCATTATAAATCAAAAAAACGAAATAAATAAACTTTTCTATTCTATTTGTAATGAAGAACAAAATAAACTTATTAATTTAATGCATATTAATGAAAAAAAGATCAAAATTTATGAAAATCTTTTTGAGCTGTATCTCTGTAATCACAATAATAATTGTGATGATAAAGATGACGATAGTGATGAACTAGAAATTATAAAAAATAATGAACTTAAACCTGAACAGAATATATCAGTAATTACTAATATAATATTTATGATTATGGTATTATTTTGTATTATTGTTATTATGATAACAGTTTTTTTGATTAATCAAAACCATTTCCAATATAATAATGAACAATGTAGCAAATTTATTAATAAGCAATGTAAGCTTAATGAACTTTTTTGAATCATTAAATAAAAGTTTAATTTATAAATTTTAAAAAATTGAATATTTTTTTATTTAAAATATTTTATTGTTACAAACACATGCTAAATTATTATTGTTACAAACACAATATGTATTATCATTGACATGGATGCAAGCTATAATGACATTATAACAATATAACATATTGTTATTACAAATGTAAAAGAAAAAAAGCAAACTCCATAATAATAGAGATACAAACTAATATTAATAAAATGAATAGAGTTAGATAATGCTTATTTTCTATGATAAATGTGTGTATCAGTACAAAAAAGAAATTTCAGACTATAAAGAAGACTTAATTAAGTTTGCATCAATAATTAATGAGTTAGATAATAACTTAATTAAAGTTAACTTAGAAATTATTGAGAAAGAAGAAGACTTATTTAAAGCTAACTGTAAAATTTTCACACTCCAATATTTTTTAAAAAGAGCAAACTCTATAATTTTAGAGTTTGAAGAATAAGACTTTTTAATATAATTGTACAGTCACTAATGGTGTCTCTAGATATAACCTGCAGGCTAACTGTACAATAAATAACTAGTTTTTTTAAATCTAATAATGCATTTTATATACTTGATATAATAATGACAAAATCAAAAAAATTGAATATTTTTTTCTATAAGATATTCATTGTTTTAATTATTTATGAAAACATTTAAACAATGAATGTTTTAAATGGCATTTTCTCATCAACTTTTTCAGCTGCAAAAGTTGCTACTTTTGAATCTGAGAAAGCTACTTTTGAATCAAAAGCTGCTTTTGAATCTGAGAAAGCAGCTTTTGAATCTGAGAAAGCAGCTTTTGAATCTGAGAAAGCTGCTTTTGAAGCAAAAGTAGCAATTTTTAAAGCTGAAAAAAAAGCAATGGAAGCAGAAAAAGCAACTTTTGAAACTAGATTAAGAGCAGCTCAAGCTAGATTCAAAGAAGAACAAGCTGCTACAAAACAAGAAAAAGAAAAGATGTCAAAACAATTTGAGGATGATAAAATATCACTGTACAAACAGTTAGATAATGAACTTAAACAACTGTTTGCGATAATAAAAAATCTTTTAAATGAAAAACAAAAAGAAATTAAAGAAAAAAAATTGAGAGTAAAAGCACTCGAAAATGAGATACTAGAAATATCTAATAAAAAAACTGTAGATGGGTTCGATTGTGATGAAATAGATAGTCTAAATGATAAAATATATGATCTAGATAAAGATATAAAAACATGTGAAATTGCTTTTAAATACATAAACGAAGTATGGATTACCATAAGAGATATGTATCAGTTAAAAAGCAATAAAAGAACGTGAATTTGTTCTTAAATACGGAAACGAACAATGTTTTTCCATAAGAAATCAGTATTAGTTTAAAAGCATGTGAATTTGTTCTTAAATACGGACTCCAGAGTCTCCGAAAGAGATTTTACAAAATTTTATTTATCAGCTAATTTAATAGAAGTTTTGTATAATTGCAAACCTATATCACTTAATTCCTTTGTCATATTAAATTTTTTTGTCATTCTTTTAGAAATATTGGTAATACCATACATTGCACCATAAAAAGCTCCTGCAATTGTACCTGTTGTATCTGAATCTCCAACATGTAACATAGAATAAACAACTAGTTTTTCCCAATTATCTTTTGAATCTAATAATGCATCGTAAGCAATTATAACTGAATCGTCACCACCTGCACCAGGATATATTCTATTATTATTAAAATGAAACATATCATGATAAAATTTAGATCTATAATTTGGCATCATCATTAATTTAATTTCTTTAAATTTATATTTATCAAATCTAATTTGTTGATATTTTTTCCATTTATCAACAAAGATTTTTTTATCTTTAATATAATTAACGTAATCATTAGGTATATTTTCTTCAACAATATTATCAATAATACTACTTTCTAATAAAGATATTAATTCAAATATCCAGTTACTAGGTTCTATATTGTTAATAGCTAAAGATATAAATAATGCACTTGTAATTGCACCTAACCAAGCTATTGCATTATTATGAGTAATTCTAGTTGATAATAATGCTAATTTAATTAATTTTTCTCTTTGATTAATATTAGGATAAATCAATCCAATACACATTGTTCTCATACAACCACCTGTACCACCATCATTTTCTTTATATGAAAATTTTAACCAGTTATCGCCATTTTTTATTTTTTTTAAACTATTTAATGTAACATTACCTATTCTATATTTATTTATCATATCTAATATTTTATCTGGTGTATTAATTTCTTTTATCATATTTTTTTCAATATTTGCTAAATAATTATTTTCATTTGATTCAATTAGTGCTTTAGCAATAGATAAATGAAAAATAGTATCATCAGAAATAGTCATATTTGGTAGAGGACAATTATAAAATCCACATGTATTAATAAAATCAAAAATAATATAATTTGTATAATGCGATCCTTCAATTACATAATTATTTCCTATAGTATTTATTGAAAAATCATTAGAATTATTAAATTCGTAAATACCATTATTAAAACCAATGACATCACCTAAAGCAGCTAATACCATACAAGCTTTAAATTTTTTTTTATCAAAACTCATATTATATTAATTTAAAAAGATAAAAATATTCTTATTTATTAATGGATAATATAAATATAGAAGATATTATTAAAGATGATGTGAATTTATATGATGTATTAAATATAAATATAGATGCAAGTGATATAGAAATAAAAAAACAATATAAAAAATTAGTATTAAAATTCCATCCTGATAAAAATAAAGATGATACTGATATATTATTAACTTTTGAATTAATTACTCTTGCGTATAATGTTTTAAGTAATAAAGAATTAAAAAAACTATATAATGAATTAAGATTAATAAAATTGGATTTTACAAAATTAATGGATTTTACAAAATTAAAGACAGAGTCACAAATAGCAAAACCTAATTATGAAAAAAAAAATTTTAATCATTTAAATGAAGAATATAATAAATTACATGGACATGATAGTAATGAAAAATTATTAAATATAAAAGATTTTAATACAAAATTAGAAGAATTAATAGAAGAAAGAAAAAAAGAAATAACAAAATTCAAAAAAATTAATAAAAATGAATTTAAAAAAGAATTTGATAAAATTAAAAGGTCTGGAGATGATAAAAATATAAGTAATGATTTAATTCCATATAATTTAGAGCTAGTTGTTTTGAATAGTATAGATAATATTTCTAAATTATATGATACAAATGAAACAGGTATAAATGCTAGATTTTTATTAAATAATTTACCAAAATACAAACAAAATAATTTATCTTATGAAGAACAAATGAATAATTATAAGGATAATATTTAAAAAATACATGAATTACTTCTTTTTAATTTAGGTTCTTTTTT
>Ga0209596_1003670_pt1 | contig 11994 bp, 10 predicted proteins | sample M_130807_MF_Meta_FD_187314 | JGI IMG/M metagenome (GOLD analysis project Ga0209596, IMG submission 187314) | Freshwater microbial communities from Lake Montjoie, Canada to study carbon cycling - M_130807_MF_MetaG (SPAdes) (version 2) | ecosystem: Environmental > Aquatic > Freshwater > Lake... | reverse complement strand
CGTCGAGCGATGCGTGAGCCTGGAAGAGCTGTTGTTTGAATCGGCGCGAGAGATAACCCATCGGGAAATGCTGCAGATCCGAGTTGACTGTATGTGTTGTCACCCCAGCACCAGATTGTGTCGTTGGCGGCAATCGCGCATGTGTGTTTGTCGCCTGCTGCAATGCGGCCCGTTGGGTCAATTGCAGAAATTGAGACGTTCGCGCGAACCGATACAGGAGATTGAAGCACTAGGGCCACGCATGCCGTAATAAAAATTACCCACACTGAGCCTGTCCGCAACAAGAGCCACACATGCCCCTGACGGAAGGTTCCCATCTGGGGAATCTAATTACTTTTGGTTGTCTTTTTCAAGCATCTCAATTTCAGCGCGAACTTCATCCATGTTTAGTTCTTCTGCTGAAGTAAGTATTTGTTCTAAAGAGTGCGCAGGAAGTGCGCCTGCCTGATTGAACAACAAGATTCCATCGCGAAACAACATCAGTGTCGGAATCGATTGAATATGCAGTGCAGCTGCTAGCCCTTGTTCTGCTTCAGTGTCAACTTTTGCAAATGTAACGTTCGTGTGACCCTCGGACGCCTTCTCGAAAACAGGACCAAACATTTTGCATGGCCCACACCACTCGGCCCAGAAATCAATAATGGTGATTCCTTCGCCAAGCACAGTGGCTTCAAATGTTTCTTCAGTGAGTGTGATGGTGGCCATGGGGTGTTTCCGTTCTTGCTTCTTTATGTCAACACAATGTAGCGATGTGCTATTCCACCGCGATGCGCAGTTTGGTGGACATTGCAGGATATTTGCCTTTTTTCGCCACTTTCAGAGTGACGACGCATGAAGCAGAAGCCTTGGGGGCCTTCAGTTTCGCACCCACAATGGAGCAGGGGCCTGATTCGCTCCATGTTTTCTTTCCTGTCGATATGGACGAAACGAGCCACGACAGCGGAGTGTTTGAGTTCTTCTTTACTACTGATTTCTTCACCGTGAAACCAGGTCGAGCAACGAATTGCAAAGGCGCTACAGCTACTTGGCCCGTTGCTGTTTTCGTAGTGATTGCAAATGTATAGTTCACGCCATTTTTCAATCCGGTGATCATGCACGATGTCTCTGTTGTTGTACACGTGAGATTGCCGGGCGTTGAAGTCACAACATAGGTGACACCAATAGACGACGTAATTGCTGGCCATGCCACAGTGACGGACTTGCTTCCCACTATTGACATTGAAGTGGCTGGAACTTCTGGTATTCCATCAGCAAGTCCTGTCGTTGTTGTTGCAGTACCCGTGCCATTTGTATTTGTTCCAGTAACCGAGACTGTGTACTGAGTTCCGTTGATAAGGCCAGAAATTGTGCACGATGTCGTGACGGTTTCAGTTGATGTGCACGTGCCAGCACCTGGCATTGCGGTAGCGGTGTACGTAATGCCGGCGCCATCGCCGTCGGCTTGCACCCAAGACACATCAAGTGCATTTTTCTGAGTTGCGGCTATAAGGCTTGTCACTGCACTTGGTGGCCCTGTAGGCGTCCCGGATATCGCAGTAGATGCTGCTCCGACTCCGATGCTATTTGTGGCAGTGACCGCAAATGAGTACGCGGTGTTATTCACGAGTCCCGTAATAGTGCATGTAGTTCCAGATGGAACGGAACATGATTTTCCGCCAGGTGTTGCAGTGGCTGTGTAGGCAGTAATTGCTGATCCATTTGCGGCAGGCACTTCTTCCCACGTAACGACAGAACTTTTATTAGCTACTTTTGCTGTGACAATGCTTGGAGCACAGGGCGCAGTTGCTGGTGCATCTATGGCCAACAATCGATTTGGTGTTTTCGCAAGTGCAGAGCGTGACGTGTCGGTTGCAGAAGATTTGTAATACGTGATGGCATTACATGTGGCATTGGTCTTCAGCCAGTTCCATGCATCTGTCGGAGTTGTCGCTGTGACCATTGCTGATTGCAAATATCTGGCAACAGCGCCCGAAACATGGGGTGCAGCCATAGAGGTCCCTGTCTCGCCAACATATGTATTCGTTGACGACAAATATTTCGGCCAACTAGAGACAATGGATTGACCAGGCGCATAAATATCGACGCATTCACCGAAGTTAGTGAAGGACGGCTCGAGATCGTTGTACGTTGACGCGCCTACCGAGATGGTGCCCTCGGTTCCTGCTGGTGTGATGCCACATGCCGATGCTCCGTCATTACCTGATGCGGCAACAACCACTATTCCTTCTGCGAGAAGATTCTTGATAGCAGTATCAATGCTGGTCGCGGTGCTTTCGAAACCAATACTCATGTTCACCACTGCTTTTTCACCCGCTTGATGATCAGCCAGAATCCAATTGAGCCCACTTAAGACCATGGTGGTGGTTCCTGCACCACACGAGTCGAGCACACGCACCGGCACGATTGTCACACCTTTAGCAACACCGGTTGTGAGTCCGCCGATAGTTCCAGCTACATGCGTACCGTGACCATCATTATCAACTCTGCCCACATCGGCGTCTTCGCGGAATCCATCCACTGTTGACGGAACGAACTGATGGACTCGATAATCGTAGGCGCACGGACTAATGCCATTTGCAGGATTCAAGTTATACGCAGCAATAGAAGCGTTGTAGCTAGCAAGTGCTGCACCAGTCGGATCTGATGTTCGAGAACGGTAACTCCAACCTGAAAGTACACGACTGGAAATGGCGGGGTGTGAGGCATTGACTCCGGAGTCAACGACGTATGCCTTTACGCCTGCGCCGTCAGTCGAATATGTAAAAGAGTTGTCGCGGCCTGTACGGGAATCAATACGGTCGAGTCCCCAAGGGATCACATCATTAGGAGACACAAATCCTGTTGGGCCGGTTGTTTGTGTTCCGATTGCATGAGCAATCAGCTCTGGTTCTGGTGCATTGCTTGACGCTTGAACAGTTGCCGGCACAGCAAGTGTCACTACCGCTGAAAGCAGCAATGTAAGTGCCGCCGATAGACGACGCATTAAACCTGAATGCCTTGCATTACGGCTGCATTCACGGTGTTTTCCATGAGGCACGCAACGGTCATGATTCCGGTGCCGCCCGGCATCGGTGTGAGAGCACCAGCGATTCCAGTGACCGACGCTGCATCAACATCGCCGACGATTCCGGCTTCTGTTCGTGAGATTCCAACATCAATCACTGTTGCACCTGGTGCAATATATTCTGCAGTTATGGAGCGCGCAACACCTGTTGCAGAAATAACAATGTCTGCTGTCTGACAAATTGCTGCAAGATTCTCTGTGCGTGAATGCGCAAGCGTGACAGTGGCGTCAATACCCTTGCGCGCCAACAACACAGATAATGGAAGACCCACAAGAGTGGAGCGGCCAATTACTACGGCATGTTTTCCGTTTGTTGTAATTCCGTAGTGCTGCAGCAAGCGCAATACGCCAAGTGGCGTACAACTGATGTGGCCAGGAACGTCACGAACGAGGCGGCCCAGAGATTGTTCGGTAAGTCCGTCGACATCTTTGTCAGCAGGAATGAGCTGTATTACCGCGTCAGTATCAAGATGTAAAGGAAGTGGAAGCTGCACCAAAATGCCATGGACTCGTGGATCAGCCGCCAATCGAGACACTGCAGTTTCCAGTTCAGCTTGAGTAGTAGTTCCAGGCAGTTCAACTTGCACTGATTCGATTCCGATTGACTGCGCAATGGTGTGCTTGCTTGCTACATATTTACGGCTTGGCGCATCGTCGCCAACCAGAACTGTGGCAAGAGCGATGTGGGGGGAACCGGCTTTTTGAATTCGCGCACTAAGGGTGGCAAGTATCGCGTCGCGAGCAGAGGCGCCGGCTAAAACGATGGTGGAAATTGGGGCGCCCGACATGCCACTAATCGTACTTGTGCACCTCTCTGAAGGAGTTCAGAGTTATTGAAGAATTGGTTAATCCTTCTCGGTTCCTGGTGATGATGGGAGCAAGACGAGAGCTATTACAGATCCCACAATCGCGACACCTGAGGCGACGACACAGGCAGTTCTAAACCCATGGATAAAGGAATTGCTGACTGCTTCTTGCACGCGATCTTGAATTGCTGCTGGAGATTTGCCAGCCACTTGATACGCCGCTCCAACTGACTTCTGAGCAATTTCATAAATGCCTGCAGGAAGATTCTGAACTAGGCCAGCAATTCCAGCAAAACTGCTTGCGAGTTTTGGCGTGTACAAGCTGACAAAAACTGAACCGACAATTGCGACTCCTAATGTTCCACCGACTTCACGACTGACGTCGTTGATAGCTGAGCCGACACCAGCCTTGTCACGATTCTGGGTTCCCATGATTGCATCGGTGCTAGGAGATGTGACTAGCGAAAGGCCGTTAGCCATAATGACCATCGAGATAATTACATGGCCCCAGTATGAAGAATGCTGATCCATACGACTCGCAATAGCGAGTCCGATTGCCATGTTCAATAGCCCCATCGCAACGACACGCTTGGTACCGAAGCGAAGAGCAGCTCGCGCTGCAAACGGAGCAGTAACACCAGCACCAACAGCGAAGGGAATTGTGTGAACGCCGGCACTTAATGTGTCATATCCGCGGACGAATTGAAAATACTGGGTGACAAGAAATGTGAATCCGAAGAGACAGAAGAAGGCCACAAAAATACTTCCTGCTGCAGCGCTAAGTCGAGGGTTAGAAAAGACACGGACATCAAGAAGCGGTTCTTCAGTACGCATTTCTGCAGAGATAAAGGCCGCAAATGCAACTAGAGCAATCGCAAAACCAACATTGGAATGTTGTGAACCCCAGCCCCAGTTGGGCGATTCAATCACTGTATAAACAAGTGAACCGACAGCGATTATTGACAACGCGAAGCCAAGAATGTCAATTCGATGTGGATTTTCATCGCGCGATTTTGGAATAAGAATTTTTCCAGCGACTAAGGCAATCACAACGATGGGAATGTTGACCAGAAATACTGAACCCCACCAGTAGTGCTGCAACAATGCGCCACCAACAATCGGACCGAATGCAACGGCCATACCTGACACTGCAGACCACAAACCAATCGCTTTTGCTCGTTCAATGGGATCAACAAAAATGTTGGTGATGATTGCAAGAGTCGCAGGGAAAACAAGAGCTGCACCAATTCCCATAGCACCACGCCAGAAAATCAGTTGATTGCTTGTTGTAGCGAATGCCGCGAAAGTACTGCACGTCATAAACAACACGAGCCCAATTTGCAGTGCACCCTTGCGTCCGAAACGATCACCGAGGCCACCGCCGGCAAGAAGCAATCCTGCAAACACCAAGGCATAGGAATCAACAATCCATTGCAGGGAAGTTGTCGTTGCATTCAATTCGCTCTGCAATGTGGGCAAAGCCACGTTCACAATGAGGTTGTCGACGACAACAAGGAACACACTGATGGCAAGTACTGCGAGCACCCACCAGCGACGGTCATAAGTTTTTTGATCAATAGTCACTTGACAGTGTCTAGTAGGTGTACTTGACACTGTCAAGTTGTACTGTGAGGCCATGGTTCCTGCCCCCTCCGAGCAACACGGCGATGTTCGCCGACTTGTGCTTGACGCAGCCATCGCCATCATTGAATCAAACGGTGCTGAATCGCTATCTATGCGCGAAGTTGCACGCCGCGCGGGTGTAAGTCACCAGGCGCCGTATCACTATTTTGGGGATCGCAGTGGAATTTTTGCTGCGATTTCTGAAGAAGGATTTAGCGGTTTGGCGTACGCTTTTCGTGATGTGCGCGAGACTGAAATGCCTGCCGCAAAGGCAGGTTTTATTGCCTATTTGAACTTTGCTCGCGAACACGTCGGACATTTTCGGGTGATGTTTCGCAATGATATTTGCGGTGTGGTCACGCATGAATTGACACAGATTGCGGCGGATTCAGCATTCGATGAATTACGTCTGATGGTGGCGCGCATAACAGGCCCGGAAATCGACACGAACGAGGCATTTACGTTTGCCACCATGCTGTGGTCACTCTCCCACGGCCTTGCCACCCTGGTCATTGACGGACCCCTTCCGAACAAGCTTCCACCGGGCACAAACCTCGAAGACCAGATCCAGGCAGTCATTAACCTTTCCACCAATATGGTTGCCCTTGAGGTAGCCGAAATGGGACTTCTCCCTCGCCGATAGTAATTCCCGACCAAAGTTGTCGGGTTTTGGGAATTCACCCATATCCTTGTCGAAGGCACCTATTTCAAGGAGAACATCATGACCGTACGTTTAGGCGACACCGCACCCGATTTCACAGCAGACACCACACAAGGAACCATCAACTTCCACGAGTGGTTGGGCGACTCATGGGGCGTTCTCTTCAGTCACCCAAAGGACTTCACACCGGTTTGCACGACAGAGCTTGGCTACGTTGCTCGCATCAAGCCAGATTTCGACAAGCGCAATGTAAAAGTCATTGGTCTTTCTGTTGACCCAGTCGATAGCCACGTGAAGTGGGAAGCAGATATCGCTGAAACTCAGGGCACAGCAGTGAACTTCCCAATGATCGGTGACGGAGACAAGAAAGTCTCTGACTTGTACGAAATGATTCACCCAAATGCAAGCGACACCATGACGGTTCGTTCAGTGTTCATTATTGGGCCAGACAAGAAAATCAAGTTGTCGCTCACCTACCCCGCTTCGACAGGCCGTAACTTCGATGAGATCCTTCGTGTTATTGACTCATTGCAACTGACAGCCAAATTCAAAGTAGCAACACCAGCTAACTGGGTAAACGGCGGCGACGTCATTATTGGTGCTGCAGTTTCTGATGAAGATGCAAAAACTCTGTTCCCACAGGGTTGGAAGACTGTGAAGCCATATCTTCGCGTTCTTGCACAACCTAAGTAAAACTGGCTTAGTACAATGGGGAAATGATCCCCCAGACCACAACAATTGCTGCTTCCACGACCTCTGCAACAAAGGTGTATGGCTCCGGTGACGACGCTGTGTATGCACTTCGCGACGTATCAGTTGATTTCTACGAAGGACAGTTCACCGCCATCATGGGCCCTAGTGGTTCTGGTAAATCAACCTTGATGCATTGCATTGCCGGCCTTGATGAACTGTCATCTGGCTCCGCAATCATTGATGGAACTGATTTGTCCACGTTGAAGGACAAAGAACTCACTGAACTTCGTCGCGAAAAAATTGGCTTTGTATTTCAGTCATACAACCTTGTTCCGACTTTGACTGCGAATGAAAATATTCGCCTACCGCTGATGTTGGGAAATAACAAGGGTGACGAAGCCTGGATTCAGAAGGTGATTGACACGGTTCATTTGCAAGATCGTTTGACTCATCGTCCGAGCGAACTATCTGGCGGACAACAACAACGTGTTGCCGTAGCGCGTGCACTTGCATCGCAGCCACGCATCATTTTTGCTGACGAGCCAACAGGAAACCTTGACTCCATCACCGGTGCAGAAATTCTTACGTTCATGCGCAAAGCAGTTGATGATCTTGGACAAACCATTGTCATGGTTACTCATGACCCTGTCGCTGCTTCATACGCAGACCGCATCATCTTTTTGGCCGACGGCCACATTGTCAATGAAATGACAGAGCCCACAGCCGATCGCGTACTTGACCTCATGAAGAACATCGGACACTAAGCCGTGTTTCGTATTGCACTCAAGGGCATCTTGGGTAGAAAAGCCCGACTGATTCTCACATCGCTTGCCGTCATTTTGGGCACTTCGTTCTTGGCAGGTACGTCAGTATTTTCTGACACCCTCAACCGCACGTTCGACAACTTGTTCACCGATGTCTTCCAAAATGTTGATTCATATGTTCGATCCGCTCAAGTAATCGAAGGTGACTTTGGAAATGAAGAACGCCAACGTATCCCTCTTGAGTTAGTTGACATCGTCAAAAAGGTTCCGGGTGTCGGCGATGCAGTGCCGGACGTACAAGCATTTGCGCGCATCATTGGTAAAGATGGAAAGCCACTTGGTTCTGACGGTCAGGGGCCACCAACTTTCGGAAGCATCGCAATGAAATTCAAGGGCGCACTGTGGACCATCTCTCAAGGTGAATGGCCCATGGGTCCAAAAGATGTTGCTCTCGATGAAGCATCAGCAAAGAACGGCAAATACGCCGTTGGCGACACGGTAAAAGTCGTTGCACAATCGGGTAGTCGTGAATTCACTCTTGTTGGTATTGCCTCATACGGAAATGTGCGTTCACCTGGAGGTGCAACATTTGCATTATTTGATCCAACAACAGCGTCAGAGTTCCTCGCAAAACCAGGCCTTTTTGATGACATTCTTGTCAGTGGTGACGGATCAAAATCTGATGCAGAACTAGCCAAAGCAATTAATGCAGCAATTCCTGCTGCGTACAAAACCGAAACATTAACGGGTGCGGAAATTACTCTCGAGACCCAAGACCAAATTGGCTCAGCACTTGATTTCTTTGGCATCTTGCTGAAGACGTTCAGTTTTATTGCACTGGGAGTTGGATGCTTCGTTATTTACAACGTCTTTTCCATTAGTGCTGCACAACGTCAACGCGAGAATGCGTTGCTTCGAGCCATCGGTGCGAGCCGGAAACAAATCACTCGCGCCATGTTGATCGAAGCAATCGTTGTTGGCCTTGTTGGTTCCATTATTGGCCTCATTGCCGGAATCGGTTTGTCCGCCGGCCTTAGTGCGCTACTGAGGGCCGTCAATATTGATATTCCTAGTGGCGGACTTGTCTTGTCACAGAACACTGTGACCTCAACCATCTTTATTGGTCTCATCGTCACAGTGCTCTCTGCCATCTTGCCTGCGCGACGAGCCGGCAAAGTTCCACCGCTAGCAGCGATGCGTGCAACGGCATTAGAAATTGCTGAGCCTGGTCGCAAACGTCTCATCACTGGACTTGCATCAATCTTTCTTGGAGTTGCAGTCGTCGTGTACGTCATCATTGGTGCAAGTAACTCACTCCTAGGAATTGGTATCTTGTTGGTCTTTATTGGCACCATCGTGCTCGGGCCAGTCATCGCACGACCCGTTGCGTTGTTCCTAGGAAGACCGGCAGCACGTTTCCGTGGCATCACCGGAACTATGGCTCGTCAGAACTCTGCACGTAACCCAAAACGCACATCACGTACCGCATCACCAGTCTTAATCGGTGTCGCGCTCGTTACCGCAGTGACGGCATTGGCCGCATCCATTAAGGGACAAATCAATGATGTTTTCGCAGCGCAATTAAAAGCCGACTACGCAATCAGCACAGATGCACGAGGCTTTGGCGGATTGAGTCCTTCCCTGGTGAATGACATCAACAAGTTGCCACAGGTAGATAGGGCGTCCGGCTTTGGATTCTTGACAGTCAAAATTGCTGACAAGGGTCAGTACCTACTCACAATTACTCCTGAGACGATTGAGGGCGTGTGGGATGTTGGACTAATTAACTCAAAATATTCAGACCTGACTGTTGACGGCATGTTTGTGTCAGAAAAAGTCGCAGCGAAGAAGGAAATTGCCGTTGGCGCTGTGATTCCGGTGACTTTTGGTGACGGTGTAGTGCGGCCTCTCACGGTTCAAGGGCTGTATACACACAATGACATTGGCGACTACTTAGCGAACAGCCATCTCACAGACGGCACTCCGATAATCATGTTCGATATGGGTGTCTATATAAAGACAAAAAGTGGCGTAAATAAGTCTGAGGTCGTTACAGCGTTAACAGCCGCAGTGAAGAAATACGGCCAAGGCACTCTGTTGACGAAACAGCAATATATCGATAAACGTTCTGGAATGGTCAACCAACTGTTGGGCCTCATCTATGGATTGCTCATGTTGTCTGTCATCATTGCATTTGTGGGCATCATCATCACGTTGTTGCTGAGCGTCTTTGAGAGACAGCGAGAATTAGGGCTGTTGCGGGCTGTTGGAATGACCCGATCTCAAGTGCGTACAACTGTGCGCTGGGAAAGCGTCATCACATCGTTGCTAGGAGCCGTGCTCGGAATCATTCTGGGTATTGGCCTCGGATGGATCATCGTGTTTGCCCTGAAGGACCAAGGTCTCACTTCATTCAAGTTGCCTGTTGGCCCAACAATTATCATCATGATTATGTCGTTCATCGTTGGTTTGTTTGCCGCCATCTACCCTGCATGGCGTGCAACACGAGTCAACATTCTTGACGCACTCAACACCAACTGATCATGAGTACGGCACCACTAATCACTGAAGAAATGCTCGTGTTTCTTCGTGAGTACCATCTTGCATCTCTCACAACCTTGCGCGCTGATGGTTCACCACACGTGGTTCCTGTTGGATTTTCGTATGATCCTGAATTGCACATTGTCCGAGTAATCACATTTCCATCATCAGTGAAATACAAAAATGCATTACGTGGTGGACGAGCTGTTGTTTCACAAGTTGACGGTGGGCGTTGGCTCAGCCTCGAAGGTACAGTGACGGGCGTTAGCGACCCAACACGTGTTGCTGCTGCAGTAGCGGGTTATGCGGCTCGCTACCGAGATCCAAAAGAACGTGAAGACCGAGTAGCAATCGAAATTGCTGTTGATCGGGTTCTAGGTCGCGCGTAAAACTACGAAGCGGGACGACCGCGAAGAATATCGCTGATGAACTGCGACCCAGCTGGGTGTGGGTCCATTGCGCGTGCAATGGGGTCAGAATCATCTCGTACTGGGTATGGTTCGCACCCCACCTGGCAGCCTGGGCACCAGTACAACAATCGTGCCAATTCGCCCATTTTTGTTAAGCGAATGACGTCTCCGCAACGAACACATTTTTGTCCATTGCGGCCGTAGACAGCTAAACCGCCCGGCACATCAGGAGTAGTAATTCGTACTGGTGAATACTGATTCGCACGCAATTGTGCAGCCGATGTCAGCACCAGATCAAGACATGTTGATTGTGGCACGTCAGAAACTTTTGCCCACGGGTGAACACCACACGCCCACAACACTTCACACCGGTACACATTGCCCACTCCACCCATTACGCGAGAGTCGAGCATTGCATCGGCAACTGTTGTGTTGGGTTTGTCATAGTGAAAAAGTCGCGAAGCACATTCGTGCAGATCTGCTTCAAGGTTTGTTAAGTCTGGGCCACGCCGTCCGGCACGCGGATGCCGTGTCTGGTCAAACTCTCGGTATGTCTCAACAGTGGGAACTCTGAACGCAACGGCTATCCACTCTTCGGTTTCAATAATGACGCGGGCTAAATGTCTGCGTGTACGCCACTTTTGTCCCCGGTGATACAAATCCCACTTGCCACGGAAACCCATTTGTGTGTGAAGGACGATGCCGTCGTCAAAAACTATCTCAACATGTTTGCCATGACTGACAACGCTTTCAACTGCAGAACCTAATTGTGGCACGGGGCCGTCAAGACGTGGAGCCTCAAATCGGGAGATGGTTTTGCCTACTAGTGCCGTACGCAGCGCTGCGGCTGCTCGATAGTTAGTGTCGCCCTCTGGCACACACCAAATCTAGTTCAGGGAAGTTGACCGACGGAGGCAAGCGCTAAACGAATAAGACGGTCGTGGCCGCTTGTCATTTCACGAATCACATTGTCGCTCACTGCTTCTTTCGGAGTGAACCACGCGAGATCGATTGCCTGCTGACTTGGCTGGCATTCACCAGTCACAGGAACGACGTAGGCCAAACTGACAGCGTGGTGGCGAGGATCATAAAACCCGGAAACTGACGGGTCTTGGAAGTACTCGACCACGGTGAACGGAGCCGGCTCTGGCGGAATACGAGGCAACGCCAATGGCCCAAGGTCTTTCTCAAGGTGGCGCATGAGGGCATCACGAATGCGCTCATTCAGCATCACGCGGCCTGACACGACCATACGGCTGATGCTGCCGTCAGCTGCTTGGCGCAACAGCAATCCGATATGGGTGACTTCTCCGTCTGGATTCACCCGCACAGGCACCGCATCGACATAGATGATGGGAACCTGGTTACGAACCTGTGCGATGTCCTCAGGAGACAGCCATGCGTTCTGAGTATCTGTTTTCTGGTCGCTCAC
>Ga0209596_1003665_pt1 | contig 12011 bp, 10 predicted proteins | sample M_130807_MF_Meta_FD_187314 | JGI IMG/M metagenome (GOLD analysis project Ga0209596, IMG submission 187314) | Freshwater microbial communities from Lake Montjoie, Canada to study carbon cycling - M_130807_MF_MetaG (SPAdes) (version 2) | ecosystem: Environmental > Aquatic > Freshwater > Lake... | reverse complement strand
TTCATTGAAAAAGGAATTGTATTGGTGTCTTTGCCCTAGTGCAAATCGCTATATTGAAAACAAGCTGCCCGACATTCCGATGATGATGAAGAACGATTGCACAATGGTGCTTGGAACAGATAGTCTAGCGTCGAATCATGGACTAAGTATTCTTGCAGAGATTCAAACCATTCAACACTATTTTCCGCGTATTCCCCTCGAAGAAATGCTGCGATGGGCTACCTCCAATGGAGCTAATGCACTAGGTATGCAGCACACACTTGGCAGTTTTGAAAAAGGAAAAAAACCAGGTATGGTGCAGGTTGAGAATGTGGTATCGAGGGATAGCTTGCCGAAAAATTTAGTTATTCACTACAGACCATAGGCGACTGACCATTGCCGGCCGTCTGTGGTCGATGGTCTTTATTCCTGCATTTTCCTTACATTTGCTTCCTAAAACAATACACAGATGAAAAATCTGCGACATATAAGTTCGTCGGAACTTATCACCCTCGTAGCTCAGCTCGGAGAGAAACCATACAGGGTTAAGCAAATAGAAGAATGGATATGGAAGAAAGGCGCGTCTGAAATCGATGATATGTCGAATCTTTCCAAAACCTTTCGCGATAAGCTGAAAGAAAGCTATACGCTCAATAAGCTTCAAATCGATCATACCCAAATCAGCGATGATACCACAATCAAGAACCGCTTTATACTACATGATAAGCATTTTGTAGAGGGTGTATTAATTCCTACTCCCAACCGCATGACCGCTTGCGTTTCATCACAAGTTGGTTGCAGTCTGAGTTGTAAATTTTGCGCTACCGGTTATATGGATCGCAAGCGAAACCTCGATTTTGATGAGATCTATGATCAGGTGGTGCATCTGAACAATCAGGCTGAAAGTAATTACAAGCAACACTTGTCGAATATTGTTTTTATGGGTATGGGCGAACCTTTGTTGAATTATAACAATGTGTTGAAGGCAATTGAAAAAATTAGTTCACCTGAAGGGATGGGTATGTCGCCCTCGCGTATCACGGTGTCTACTGCCGGTGTGGCTAAAATGATTCGTCAATTGGCCGATGATAAGGTGAGGTTCAATCTCGCCGTATCGCTGCATGCGGCTAATGATAAGAAACGAAATGAGATTATGCCGATCAATGAGTCAAATAACTTGAAAACATTAATCGAATCATTGAACTATTTTTATAAGGCCACCAAAAGCCCGGTTACGTTTGAATATATCTTGTTTGCTAATTTCAACGACAGTATCGAAGACGCTGATGACCTGATTAAGATTTGTCGTCAGGTGCCGAGCAAGGTTAATATCATTGAATATAACCCAATCGAATTGGCGACTTTTGCCAAGCCCGACGAAGATAAGGTCGATGCGTTTATGCAATATCTCGATCGCAATAAAGTCAATGCCCGCCTGCGTCGAAGCAGAGGAAAAGACATTGATGCAGCATGCGGACAATTAGCGAATATCGATCACCCCCACAAATAAGAACCTATGCCTAAGAAACACATACCCGTCCCGTCAGATTTTGCCAGACCCACACCAGGGGCTTATCAAAAGAAAAGCGATGATCCCAAAAAGAAGCCTTTCAAAGGTGATTCCTCCGCGCGAAAAAAATTCGATAAAGATAAAAAACCAACATCAGGAAGGTTAGAAGCCCCTTTTAGAAGCAAACCAACTGATACCGCCCGAGGCCCGCGTCCTGCAGGAGGCCCTGATCGCGCCCGTCCGAAAAGTATATCCGACAGGGAACGACCTGCCTATGTTGGTGAACGAGGCAAGCCATCCAAAGAACGATTGGCGAATCCATACAGAGAACAACCCAACGCTTCAGAACCGACCGCTAAAACAGATGAGAAAATGCCGTTGAATAAATACATCGCGCATTGTGGTATCTGTTCCCGACGTGATGCCATTGACCTAATCAAACAAGGCAAGGTGAAAGTGAATGATCGTATTGAAAAAGAACCGGGTTATAAAGTGGCCGAAAAGGATGTGATCCTCTATGAAGATGCCAAGGTTCTTCCGCAACGCAATCTTGTATACTATTTGCTCAATAAACCCAAAGATTTTATCACCACCACCGACGATCCAGAAGGACGTAAAACCGTGATGGATCTCTTTAAAAATGTGACGGAAGCACGCATTTTCCCAGTGGGGCGACTTGACCGCAATACAACAGGCCTTTTGTTGATGACCAACGACGGCGAACTCACCCAAAAACTATCCCACCCCAAGCATAATACCAAGAAGGTCTATCAGGTTGGGCTTGATAAACCCTTAGCGAAGGCCGATTTTGAAGCCATTGCCAACGGATTGATGCTCGAAGATGGCCTTGCCGAGGTGGATGAAGTCGCGTTTATTAATCCGAAGGATAAAAAAGAAATCGGTATTGAAATCCACAGCGGCCGCAACCGCATCGTTCGTCGTATTTTTGAACACCTCAACTATGAGGTCAAAACACTTGACCGCGTTATTTATGCTGGATTAACCAAAAAGAACCTTCCACGAGGCAAATTCCGCGAGTTGGAACCACAAGAAGTTATTTTTCTGAAGCATTTTAAATAATGCATAGCGGATCGTGTTCGATGAACCGCAGACAATTGGCCTCGGTTGTCAATGGGTATTATTCTCTACAACATTTAATCTACAAAGAAATAATTTGGTTTGTAAACACATTAGTACTACTTTCGCACGATTATAAAAATTAAAACCCTAATACTTTAAAGATGTCAGTATTAACTATCGAACGCAAAAAAGAATTATTCAAAATCCACGGTGGAAGCGAAACAAACACCGGATCAGTTGAAGCAAACATTGCCATGCTTACGGAACGTATCAAACACATTTCGTCACATATGCAAACAAACAAGAAAGATTTCAACTCGAATCGCGGATTGATTCAATTAGTAGGTCAACGCAAAAAGCTACTTACCTACCTCCAAAAAACAAACCTTCAGGGCTATCGTGCACTTCTTGTGACACTCGGCTTGAGAAAATAATGTCGAAAATAGCATTCCCAACTCAAAAGGTTGGGAATTGCCATTTTTAAGAGTTTCTCTTGAGCAAACTAGTCGTAAGGCATAAGTCGTAAGTAAAATAAACTACTTACCACTGTGCTACTTATGACTTACGCCTTATTCCTTATACCTTAATAAAAAAAACATGTTCAATATAAAAACAAAAACCTTCGATATCGGTGACGGCAGAATGGTCACTATCGAAACCGGGAAACTGGCCCGTCAGGCAGATGGTTCTGTCACAGTAAGAATGGGCAACTGCGTACTGCTTGCCACAGTCGTTGCCAACAAAGAAGCTAAAGCGGGACAATCATTCTTCCCCCTATCCGTCGATTATCAGGAAAAATTTGCCTCTGCAGGTCGTATCCCGGGATCTTTCTTCAAGCGTGAAGGACGATTAAGCGATTATGAAATTCTGATTTCACGTCTTATCGATCGCGCCTTGCGTCCGTTATTTCCATCTGACTATCTATGCGAAGTACAGGTCTTGGTTTCATTGATTTCTTCTGATGCTGAAATTATGCCCGATGCTTTAGCCGCTCTAGCCGCTTCTGCTGCCTTAGCCGTTTCTGATATTCCAATTGAAGAAGTCATTTCTGAAGTTCGTGTATCTCGTATCGCCGGCAACTTCGTTATCAACCCAACTCGTTCGCAAATGAAAGAATCTGATTTAGATTTTATCATTGCGGCTACAGAGAAGAATATTATGATGGTGGAAGGCGAAAGCAAGGAATGTAGTGAAGCCGATTTGATCAAAGCAATCGAACTCGGACACGAAGCCATCAAAATACAAGTAAAAGCCCAAAAAGAATTATGGGAAATGTGCGGAGCACCAGCTAAACGTGATTACGCGAAACCATACAGAAACGAAGAACTGAATCAAAAAATTGCAGCCTTCGCGAAAGATAAAGTATATCAAGTGGCCAAATCGGCTCTTGGCAAACACGAGCGCAGTGCGGCTTTCAAAGCGATCGGCGTTGAGTTGGTGCAGCATTTAGGCGAATTAGCTGATGAAGACAAAGGCCTTGTCGGTATGTACCTCCACGATCTTGAAAAAGATGTGATCCGTAATATGATGGTCGACGAGAAAGTCCGTCTCGATGGACGCGCACCCGATCAGGTTCGTGCCCTTGAAATGGAAGTTGATATTATCCCTGGTCCTCACGGTGTGTCGTTATTCACACGTGGTGAAACCCAATCATTAAGTACGGCCACTCTGGGAACACCGGATGATGAGAAGATGATCGAAGATGCCGAACACAGCGAATACCTGAGTTTCTATCTTCACTACAACTTCCCTCCGTTCTCAACCGGTGAAGTGAAAATGATGCGTGGTGTAGGTCGTCGTGAAGTAGGTCATGGTAATCTCGCGCAACGTTCGTTGAAGCAAGTCCTTCCACCAAAAGAAAAATTCCCTTATACCATCCGTATCGTTTCTGATATCCTTGAAAGTAATGGTTCGTCGTCAATGGCTACTGTTTGCGCAGGTTCATTAGCGTTGATGGATGCCGGTGTGCCAATCGAAAAACACGTTTCAGGCGTGGCTATGGGATTAGTATCTCGTGAAGATGGCAAGTGGGTTGTCTTGACCGATATCTTGGGCGATGAAGATCACTTAGGCGATATGGACTTTAAAGTAACAGGTACCAAAGATGGTATCGTAGGTATTCAAATGGATATCAAAGTGGATGGATTAAGTATGGACGTGATGATGCAAGCGCTTGAGCAAGCTAAACGCGGACGTATGCATATCCTTGATGCGATGTACGAAGCGATGCCAGTGTATCGTGCAGATTTGAAACCACATGCACCTCGTATGGAATTCCTGACTATCGAAAAAGAATTCATCGGTGCGATCATCGGGCCTGGTGGAAAAATCATACAAGAAATTCAACGCGAAACCGGCACAACAATTACCATTGAAGAAGTGGATAATCGTGGTGAGGTTAGTATCTTCTCTAAACAAAAAGAAGGATTGGATAAAGCCCTTGCCTGGATACGCGGTATCGTACAAGTGCCTGAAATCGGCGCTACCTACGAATCAGTGGTGAAATCAATCATGCCGTTCGGTGCATTTGTCGAGTTCATGCCAGGCAAACAAGGCTTGCTGCATATCTCTGAAATCAGCTGGCAACGTCTCGAAACAATGGATGGCGTATTCAAAGAAGGCGACAAGGTATCTGTGAAGCTCACCGGTACCGATCCTAAGACCGGGAAATACAAATTCTCACGTAAGGTCTTGCTGCCAAAACCAGAAGCCAATTAATACAATTATTCTCAAACATAAAATCGTCCTTCGGGGCGATTTTTTTTTGGAGCAGACTATCTTCGACTCTTCCCGAAATAACGTCCCGCTCTTCGCTGCAATCCACGCGAAGCGCGTGGGATTTTCGCTGCGATCGGGGCTAGTGATGATGTCAGTCAGTTCTGATAAAGTGTACAAACCTATCCTTATTAAAAAATACAGTGGCTGTCCCATCAGAAGTTTAAACCGCAAAGGACACAGTGAAAGAATGCGCAAAGAACGCAGTGAACGAAGATTTTGCGATCATCAGTGAAAAACTTCTTTTGGGTATCTTCATCTTTTATTTTAACGCCTTGTTTCGATAGCAAGCTTTACTTTTGCAATGTCATTTAAGCGCTATATAAACCTGCACAATAAAACAATTCATATGAAACACTTTCTGCTAACCTGCTCTTTGTTACTCGTCTTTACACTGACACAAACCACTCTTTCTGCCCAATCTAAAACAGTTACTGATACAGTGACCATCTCGGGTAATTGCGGCGAATGCAAAGACCGCATTGAAGAAGCTGCCTATATCAAAGGTGTAAAATCTGCGAAATGGGACAAGACTAGCAAACTATTGACGGTCACATATAACAACGAAAAGACTACCTTAGACAAGATCGAATTGGCTATTGCCAAAGCCGGTCACGATACCCCTAATCATAAGTCGACCGATAAAACATATCAAAAACTTCCGGCTTGTTGCGCCTATCGAATACCGGGTGGCGAGCACGATTAATCCTCGCATACTAGCTCATTGAGTGCGAATACACCGAGTGAATTATGGCAGTATTCGAAATTAAAATAGCATGCGATAATCGTAATGTGTGCAGATTGCGTATGCGGCATAGAAAAAAATTCCAGCACCTTGTTAAACGCTTTTAGGCAAGCGCCATGTAAAAAGTGATTGCACTCTCAACGAGTCGCACTTCATTACTCAAGGCATAAATTTTTCAATGAAAATAAGTTGCCATTGACAACATTAAAATCAACTTCAGATCGGATACCATTGACATGACCCTTGCAATTATGTTGCCACAAGGTCCATTTGCGGTTCACCCTCGGCGCATTACATTGCTCGTAATGTGCGGCCCATAAAGGGTATTCGTCAAAGAGCTCGCCAAGTTTGTCGGCATAAAAATCAACATTGGTATAAATGATAGGCTTCTTGCCATAGTTGTGTTCTAGCAAATCGGCACATTCCTTCAGCGACTTCTGAATATTCTTATCCGACATATGGTTGCTTTCTTCAATATCGATGACCGGAGGCAGGTCGCCCGACTCCAATTTTACCTTCGATATAAAATAATTGGCTTGCACTTTTCCGCTTTTATTTGGATGAAAATAGAGATACGCCCCACGAAGGATACCATGTTTCTTCATGCCCTTCCAGTTCTGATTAAAGCAACCGTCGGTTCGATCTGTACCTTCAGTGGCCTTGGCGATCGCAAAGGAAATTCGCTGCCCGCGGTCTCGCATCTTGCTAACCAAACCCCAATCGATACCTTGCTGATAACGCGACACGTCGATGCCATGTGTTGCATATCCAGCGGGTATTTTAATCCCAAAATTTGGATACAGCACTGTTTTTTTTTTGATAAAAAAACGGTCAACTACGACTAGCGTAAACAATAAAAATCCAATACTGTAAATGGTATATCTAAGTCGTTTTTTCATGGAGAAAAAGAAATGTAAGGCTAAAAAACTATTTGTTGTGAAATCAAATATCTTTGATCATTCATCGTTTATGCTTTCAATGCGAATATACGCTTTCCTTTTTCTTTTTGGTTGTATCACATCCACCCAAGCGCAAATTCTCGGAGGCGAACATGTGTTTGAATTTTTACGCTTATCTCAGAACCCACATGTGACAGCCCTTGGCGGCGTGGCCATCAGCTGCCCAGCAAACGATGTCATGATGAGCACTTCTAATCCGGCCTTGTTACGGCCATCGTTTCACACAAGCCTTGGTCTGAATTACAATCTGTATTATGCAGGTACCAAGGTGTCGAATTTGTTTTACGCGCAACACATCAAATCGCTCAACACAACTGTTGGATTAGGGATCCAATATCTTAATTACGGCAGTTTTCAACTGACAGATAATATCGGCAATCAATACGGCGAAGCAAAGGCTGCTGATTATGCCATCAGTTTGAGTGCATCAAAATCATATCTTACTCGTTGGCGTTATGGTGCCACATTGAAGTTGGCCAATTCAACACTCATCGATAAAAAAGCCAGTGCGTTACTAGCTGATATTGGCGTGGCGTATGCCGATACCATCAACCTGTGGTATGCCGGTGCGGTTATTAAAAATGCGGGTGTGGTGATTAAAAATTATGAAGCCGGCGTCAATCAACCCTTGCCAATAGATCTGCAAATTGGCGTGACAAAAAAATTCAAGAAGGCACCTTTCTCTATCATGGTATTGGCGCATCATTTACAGACGTGGAATATCCGTTATGATAATCCAGCCGATCAGGTGAACAATCAACTCTTATTCACCGACAGTAATAACACAAAAACAAAAACGTATTTTGCCGATAAGTTGTTTAGACATTTTGTATTTGCACTCGATATTAATTTAGGCAAACGCCTTGAAATTAGTGCAGGATACAATCATATGCGACGCGCTGAATTAGCGATCTCTGAGAAAAAAGCAATGTCGGGTTTTTCATACGGCATCGGGTTGTATTTGAATAAATTTATTATCCATGTGGCGCAATCACATTACCATATCGCCGGCGCTTCTACCGAAATTGGTTTGGCATTCAAGCTCAATCAACTTATTGGCGGAGGGAATCATATCAACTGGAGCGAGAAATTTGCAAATAGCTATCAGTAGCATTACGTATTTTTTTGTTGGTCATTATATCGGTATTGACAATGTTTATCAATACCTCAGAAAACGCCTTTGGTCGTTTTTAGTCGTTCTATTGATGCATGAATTCAATAAGCGAATCTTGAAAAAAGTTCTCGACAAATTCCCATCTACGCACGATTTTCCCCGCTGAATAACTATTTTCCCTATCTGCTCAATTCCTCTTGTGTGATGATGTAAGAGTTGTACGTTTGATATCATACCAAGTAAGTTCAATATGAAAAATCTGCTTATCGACTACTTCAAATTTTCAAAATCACAGCAACGCAGCATCCTCGTTTTGTTGATGATGATCGTGTCGGTTTCTCTGTGCTATTTTATGATGCCTTCATGGATGCAATCAAACACTATGCCGCCCACTCATACCTTAGAGTCTCTTATGGCTCAGATAGAAATCGACACCATGCATGAGGAGCGCGCATATGCAGCATCTGTATTAACGCCTTTTTCATTTGACCCGAATACACTCGATGAAGCGGGGTTTAAAAAATTAGGTCTGCGCGAGAAGTTGGTATCAACCATTCTTCATTACAGAGAAAAAGGTGGGAAGTTTTACAACAACGAAAGCCTAAAACGAATCTATGGATTGCACGACGATGAGTATCAACAACTCGAACCTTACATACACATCGCCAATACTGAGCGAAATACATATCAACAAAAATTTAGGGAAGTGCTCTCTATCGAACTGAATACAGCCGATACAACTCAATTGATCAAACTGCCTGGCATTGGCAGTAAATTATCGATGAATATCATACGGCTGAGGGAACAACTTGGGGGCTTTGATAATGTGCGGCAGATGACCGAAGTATATGGCCTTTCTGACGAAACATTTGAACATATCAAAGGCAGTCTGCACGTCAATAAATCCCTCATTAAAACGCTCAACCTGAATGCCGCCACCTTATACGAATTGAATGCACATCCCTATCTGCATGGCGAAATTGCAAGGGCATTAGTTGATTATCGAAAGACCCAAAATTATAAAATCGTGAATTTGAATCAAATCAAGGAAATAGCGTTGATAAATGACGAAATATTTCGTAAAATTGTACCCTACTTGCGCTTACAATAATTTTCAAAACTTTTTACGAAATGAATTTCGCCCCCACCGAATTACAAACTGAAATCAGCAATATGATACACGATTTTGCTGAAAAAAACATCCGCCCTAAGATGATGGAATGGGATGAAAGTCAGGAGTTTCCAGTCGAGGTATTTCGTATGTTAGGTGAACTTGGATTGATGGGTGTCTTGATTCCAACTGAATATGGTGGATCTGGTCTTACCTATTTTGAGTACATCACGGTTGTGAGTGAGATTGCGAAAGTTTGCGGCTCTATCGGATTGTCAGTGGCAGCGCATAATTCGCTTTGTACAAATCATATTTACAAATTCGGCAGTGCTGATATCAAGAAAAAATATATTCCAAAACTAGCCACGGGCGAATGGATAGGTGCTTGGGGGTTGACTGAAGCAAATACAGGCTCAGACGCAGGCAATATGCAATGCGTAGCCACCCGTGATGGTGACGGATGGGTTATTAATGGAACGAAGAATTGGATTACACATGGCAAGACGGGCGATGTAGCTGTGGTACTTTGTCGCACTGGCGAACCTCGAGCAAAAAATAATATTACGGCTTTTGCTATAGAAAAAGGAACACCGGGTTTCAGTGCCGGTAAAAAAGAAAATAAATTAGGTATGCGCGCTTCAGAAACCTGTGAATTGGTTTTTGACAATTGTAAAATTTCAGACACTCAACGTCTAGGCGAAATAGGGGAAGGGTTTAAACAATCTATGGTTATACTCGATGGAGGAAGAATCTCGATTGCTGCATTAGCCTTAGGTATTGCAAAAGGCGCCTTTGAAGCCTCAGTGAAGTATTCAAAAGAGCGTATACAGTTTGATCAACCGATATCAAATTTTCAGGCTATCCAATGGAAACTAGCTGATATGGCTACCAAAATTGAAACCGCCGAATTGATGATTTATCATGCAGCTGATAAATTAATGCGTGGTGAACCGATGACACGAGAAAGTGCAATGGCTAAATACTATGCCTCTGAAATTTCAGTAGAGATTTCGACTGACGCCGTGCAAATTTTCGGCGGATATGGTTACACAAAAGATTTTCCAGTGGAGAAATATTATCGCGATAGCAAACTCTGTACCATCGGTGAAGGCACATCCGAAATACAAAAATTGGTGATTGCACGGGATGTGTTGAAATAATGTAGTTCACCTATTATAGGTAAATCACCTCTCTTTTCTTTAATCGCATCCAGCTTCGTACGATATCATTATCGTCGGGATGTATTTGCTTGGATAGGATATAAGACGATACATCATCTATACTATTGATTTGCGCGCTCTCATCGAGGTAGCCATAGCCCGCATAGTTATAATCTTTGATAAATACAAAGGCTCGTTCTTGAAAGTGTCTACCCTTTTCAATGAGTAGAAAATTTGGCTTGTTGTATGAATGTGCGTTGATGAGTTGCGCTGCCCGTATGTTATATTCCTCGGACGATTCTTGTTCGGCACAAATGCCTTTACACTTTTTAATTTGATGATTAAAACAAACGCTTGTATCGCTCGTTAATCCGCAATACCGAAGACATAATGCCTTGTCTTCTATCCATGCCTCCAATCGTTCGCGCGCAGCCGCATAGCTTGTAAATGACAACAGCAAACGTTCAGATTCTTCGTAGGGGACAATCTTGAAATTGACAATAGTTTCTTCATCCGTAAACACATCGATCGCATGCGTAAACACATCGTTCTTTCGTTGACGGTTATAGAACGGTTTGTGCTTTTTTATTTCATCAGATTCCATCAATAATGAAATCAGTTCGCTACCAGTTTCAACAAAATCAACATTGGTCAATTCGTTCAACATGGCCTTGCTCTTTTTTAAATCAGAATTATAATGACTCAACGCCCGATTGTACATGTTCACGCTTTTGCCGATATACATGATTTTTCCTTCCTGATTCAGAAAATAATACACACCGCAACTTTCAGGAATCTTATCAAGCACATATTTTTTTATGCTTTCTAATCGTGTTGTCATTATCTGATTGACTGATGTTGATTTATACTCCTTGCTTTGTGTTTTTAATTGCAATAAGATATCGAGTAATTGGGCCGTGGCAATCGCATCACCTTCCGCTCTATGTCGGTTATGGATCGTGATGCCAATTGATTCGCATAAATTACCCAAACTATACGAAGCTTTGCCAGGCATAAGTTTGCGGCTGAGTTTAACTGTACAAAGCGTATCGCGTCGAAATTTGAAACCTAGCGATGAAAATTCATCCTTGATAAAATTATAATCGAAGTTGGAGTTATGGGCTACGAATATTTTACCTTCTGTGAAAGCGAGTATGTCTTTTGCTACCTCATAAAACTTAGGGGCGTCTTTGACCATGTCGTTGGTGATGCCTGAAATGTTGGTGTAAAAACCTGTGATATAACATTCGGGATTAATCAGTGTAGAGAATTTGTCAATCACTGAAATGCCGTCATGCACAAGGATACAGATATCGATGATACGGCCCTTCTGAAAGGCAAATTTAGACCCACATGTTTCAATATCAACAATCGCAAACATGCACGCAATTTAATACAATTAGGGTATCTACTTTCAACATGGATGAATATCGTATCAAAAAATGAAGCGTACTTGAAAATATGCGCTTTGATTGAAAAATGTATCATTCATTGTGTAAGTTTACCTTCATGTATAATCTCGAATTACGCTCCGATACCTTTACCAAGCCCACACCTGCCATGCTTGATGCCATGATG
>Ga0209596_1003662_pt1 | contig 12015 bp, 10 predicted proteins | sample M_130807_MF_Meta_FD_187314 | JGI IMG/M metagenome (GOLD analysis project Ga0209596, IMG submission 187314) | Freshwater microbial communities from Lake Montjoie, Canada to study carbon cycling - M_130807_MF_MetaG (SPAdes) (version 2) | ecosystem: Environmental > Aquatic > Freshwater > Lake... | reverse complement strand
ACAGTTCCAAAACAACCCATTGTTGTATTGAATGCTCCGCCACCTACAAAAGTATAAGGTCTACTAGCTACAGTACCAACTGTTAATGTAACGTCATTTTGTGGTGTTGAACCACCAGGGAATGAAGTTCCAAGTATTGTTATTATATCACCAGGTTGATGATTAAACCCTCTATCTATAATTACTATTGGTGGTTGTATTGAATCAGCAAAAAATGTTATATCAAATTCAGAACCTCTACCAAAACCAGTAGTTAAATCTTGATACACTGTATAAGTCCCATCACTTATTCCATGGCTACCACTATAATAATAACCACTTAAAGTACTAATAGCGTTTAATAAACCTGATTCATTTTGAAGTCCGCCAACTATTGATGATGCGTAACCTGAAGAAGTATTACAATATCCACCTGATATTGTGGATAAATCTGTTAAAGATTTATTAAATGCCCCACCAGCTACTGTTGAGAAACAACTTAATGTTTGATTACTTCTACCACCACCTATTGATGAATAACATTCTGACACATTTAAATAACCACCGTTAATAGAACCCCAAGCTCCGTTAGCGGTATTATTACCACCCCCACCGATTGTGTTATAATAACCATCTATTGTATTATTTAAACCACCACCTATTGTTGTATAATAACCTGAAGAAGTATTACTATAACCACCTGATATAGTTGATTCATTTGAATCTTGAGATATTGTATTTAAACAACCACCACCTATTGTATTTGAATCGCCAACTACTAATGGGTTTGTTATATTTTGAATATGCGTAAAATTAGATGATGGACCTGTCCAATTATTAATATCAATTATTGTATAACCGCCAGAATAAGTTGAATTTGTTATATTACCTTTATGAACTTGATTATCTGTTGGGTTATAAAATTGAATTGTATCACCATAACTAAAACTAACTGTTGAGTCACCGTATAAACAAACTTGACTACCACCATTTAATTTATAACCAGATGTTGTATGATAAACATTGTTAGCCAATATATTCATTGAACCACCAACAATACTACCATTATTTGAACTATTTAAATTACCTTGTCCACCTGATATTACACCACCTATTAATGAATTATTATTAAGTTTACCACCGCCAATTGTTGAAAAATAACATGAAGATGTATTATAACTACCCCCACCTACTGTTGATGCGTAACCTGAAGATGTATTTCTATAACCACCTGATACTGTTGAATAATAACCTGAAGATGTATTACCATAACCACCTGATACTGTTGAACGATTACCTGAAGATGTATTATTTCCACCCCCACTAACTGTTGACTTATCACCTGATGCTGTATTACCGTATCCACCACTTACTGTTGAATAATAACATGATGCTGTATTACCTTCACCCCCACCTATGGTTGAACGATTACCTAAAGACTTATTATATAAACCACCCGATATTGTTGAATAATAACCTGAAGATGTATTTTCTCTACCCCCAGCTACTGTTGAAAAATTACATGAAGATGTATTTCCATAACCACCTGATACTGTTGATGAATAAGCTGAAGATGTATTTCTATACCCACCTGATACTGTTGAACGATTACCTGATGATGTATTTCTATAACCACCTGATACTGTTGAATAACAACCCGAAGATTTATTATTTCTACCCCCAGCTACAATTGAATTGTTACCTGAAGATGTATTTTCATAACCACCTGATACTGTTGAAAAGTTACCGTAATCTATAACCCCATCAATCGTTAGTATTAAATCATTTGCTGGTGAAGAACCACCTGTAAATTGTCCACCGTTTATTGTTATTTGATCCCCATTTAGATAGTTTTCACCTTTATCAACTGTATTAATATAACCTATATTAGAACTACCATCTATATAAACACTAAATGTTACATTATAACCAGAACCTGTTGTACTATTTTGATAAACTGAATAGGTATTTGAAACTATTGGGTAACCTGAAAATGAAGAAACATAAAATGAACTTACTGTACCTAAAATACCAGTTCTATTACTAATCCCACCTAAAATTGATGATCCCTCACCTAAGGCCACATTACCAAATTTTCCACCCCCACCGGCAATTGTTGAAGAATTACCTAAAGATGTATTTCTAATACCACCACCTACTGTTGAAAAATCACCTGAAGATGTATTTCTATAACCCCCACCTACTGTTGAATAATAACATGAAGATGTATTACCTATACCACCTGATACTGTTGAAAAATAATCTGAAGATGTATTTCTATACCCACCTGATACTGTTGAATATCTACCTGAAGATGTATTACTATTACCACCACCTACTGTTGAATTGTAACCTGAAGATGTATTATTTCTACCACCGCCAATTGTTGAATAATAACAGGAAGATGTATTATTTCTACCACCGCCAATTGTTGAAAAATAACATGAAGATGTATTTCCATAACCACCTGATACTGTTGAAATATAACCTGAAGATGTATTTCTATAACCACCTGATACGGTTGAATAATCACCTGATGATGTGTTACCATAACCACCAGATATCGTTGATTGGTAACCTAATGACCTATTAGCTCTACCACCAGCTATTGTTGAATTATTAGTAGAAGTGTTATATACACCACCACCGATTGTTGAATTATCCCCTGATGCTGTATTTCTATACCCCCCACTTAACGTTGAAGCGTAACCTGATGCTGTATTACCGTATCCACCACTTACTGTTGAATAATAACATGATGATGTGTTACCTTCACCACCACTTACAGTTGAACCAGGACCTGATGAACTATTACAATATCCACCAGATACTGTTGAACAATTACCAATAGCTTCATTATAATTATCAATTCTTACAGTTGAACCTATACCTGTACCAACATCAATAACTCCACCTCCACCAGTACCACCAGTCAAAGCCTCAAAATTAATAATAGTACCATTTGGATTTAATTTCTCATATTGTCCTGAAATTAAATCTACACCAATATAATATGTGTCTGTTGTACCACTTAATGAATTAAAATCTTCACCAGTTGTATAAATCGTTGTCTTACCGTTATTTTGTTGTATAAGTCTTCCCATTTTATATGTTTTTTTCAAATTTTGGATTGTCTAAAAATTTTCCAATCCCAGTATTTTTATTTATTATTATTTTATTATCAAGATTTTGTACATCTGTTACAGTAGCAGTAGTCTCAGTACAAAATGGTCCTGTAATTCTCATACCAATACCCCAAGTATCTATAACATTATTTAAATCCATATAATCCCTACCATCATTACCAAGTTTAATGATAGTACCTTCAGGACTAGGAAGCAAATCCTTACACATAACCCTTTGACCTAAATCATAATTACATATTTTCCCCTCAAATATGTAATATAAACGTACTGAAACACCACCTATGTACCAACTATTTAAAACATTTGGTATGAATGAATTTACTACCGAACTACCTTGTAAATTTGTTTTGATTGTAACTTCTTGCCTAGATTTTTCATCATATACAATTATTTCAAAGCTACCGTAAGCACCAGGATAAACGTTTAATGTTGGGGGTTCTGTTTGGCGTTCTATCATTAAAAATTGGGGTTCTATCATTAAAAAATCATAAGGGTTAATGTAACCAACTATTTCTTTAGGTTCTGGAAATCTGTAAGAAGGGTTTTCAATATTTGTGGTTATAATATCATTTAAATTATAAGTTTTTGGTGTTTGTTTTTGTGTTTCTTCCACATATTTTTTGGACACTTCTTCCAATTTAAAGAGTTGGTTATTTATCCAATCCAATTGTTGTTCTGAACTTACACAAAAATCATCTATTTTAGGACTATCATATATAACACTTATGTCTTTAAATTCTTCAGGTATACCGTGTGGTACCAAATGTCGTCTAGGATTATTACAAAAAACATCTTTAAATCCATAACCTAAAACCACTGGTACTAAAGTACCATGGGTATAAAATTTGTTATTAACAGGAACATAACCTTCAATTTGTCTTAATATATCTTTAGTATTAGGTACTAAAGGTGCTTCTATTATTGTATTAAATTTTGCTGTAGCCTCCATTTATATTTCTTTTTTTTATATAAATATTTATGATATAGATATAATTATGATTTTCATTTTATATTTATATAAAAAAGAATAATTCTCGACCTGCCCATGGTATATGGGGGTTCCTATACGGTTTTTCAAGTGAGAAATGTTATAAAAAAATTAAACAAATGAAAAAACTAATCCTAATAACTTTATTTTTACTTACACAGTTAAGATTACTATCTCAAGTAGCAACCACATATGTATTTTCAGAAACAACTGGAACATACACTGCCATTACAGGTGGCACACAATTAGTAACTACAACAGCAGGTGCAACATCATATGATACTGATGGTAGTTCTATTACGTTATCTGCTGGAAATCAGTTCACATTCAATGGAACTACTATCACGTCCATAGATATGACAGGAGATGGGGCTCTATGGTTAAACCCAGGTACTGCGACCTTAGGTGATGGTGTAACAGGTTCAATTGCATCGTCAGGAACTGCCGCAGGTATCATATGTCCTTTAAACATGGATTTAAGAAGCACCGCACTCGCGTCACAAGTATATGAAAGAAGATGGCAAGACGATGGAACTGAAGACATTTTTCAGTGGCAAAATGCCGCTAGATATGGTCAAAGCACGGTTGAGAGATTCTCCTTTCAAGTTCGAATAAATAAATCAACAGGTGTGGTGAAAGTTGTATATGGTAACATGACTACGATTGCTAATAGTACAACATATCAACCATACGTTGGTTTAAGGGGAAGTGTAAATACTGATTTTAATAATAGACGACTAACAACTACAGTACCTGACGCAACACCAGGTTGGGTTGGTGTAAATGGTACCGCGGCAGGTACTTCAAATGCTCACACTTGTAGGTTTACAAGTGCCTCAACGTGTTATCCTACATCTGGACTCATATTCATATGGACTCCGTCTCCAAGTATCAACACATCTGTATCTACTTTGACGGCATATACTTCATGTTCGGGTAGTGTAAGTGCGAACCAAAGTTTTACTGTTAGTGGTACTAATATGGCGGCAGGTATATCTATAACACCACCGACAGGTTTTGAGGTATCTACAAGTTCAACATTTGCAAGTAGTGTTGGGACAAGTTCATCGGCCTTAGTAGTTGGTGCCGCGGGAACTATCTCATCAACAACAATATATGTTCGATTAACAAATACTGCAACAGGTTCTCCGAGTGGTAATATAACTCTTGCGAGTTCAGGAGCGACAACAAAAAATATATCCGTTTCAGGAACCGTTGGTGTAAGTCTATCTGCGGTCTCAGTAACAGCAATAACTGCACAATCAATATGTGTAGGTAGTAATGGTACATCTGTATCCGTAGCAGAAACAGGGGGTGGTGTAATCTCATCAAGACAATGGGGTAAACGTTCAGCATCTGGTGGGGTTATAACAAATGTAACAGGAACATCAACATCATATACGCCATCAAGTACCGATTTTAGCGTTGCTGGTACTTACTACTTAGTATGTACCTCAACACCAACATGTGGTTCAGCAACCGTTTCAAACGAAGTTACCATTACAGTGAATACTTTACCTGCAAATCCATCTAACCCAACAAACAACTCACCACAATGTGCTTCACTTGGTGTAACACTAACAGCAAACGGTTCAGCACCAGCAGGTGAAACTTGGTATTGGGAAACAACAACGAATGGTACAACAACTACAAATTCATCAAGTACCTACACAGCTACAACAGCTGGTACTTACTACATAAGGTCTAAAAACACAACAACAGCGTGTTGGAGTAGTGGTTATGGGTCAACAACAATATCGATATCACCAACACCAACAGCACCTACAACTCCATCACCCACAACGGCATCTACAGGTCAAAGCATAACACCTACACTTACTTGGGCAGCAGTATCTGGGGCAACAAGTTATGATGTTTATTTTGGGACAACTTTACCGACAAGTATTACTGCAAACGTTTTAACAAACTCATACACTCCATCTACCTTAACAGGTGGTACAACATATTCTTGGAAGGTAGTCGCAAAAAATGATTGTGGAGCAGGAACAGCATCAAGTACATTTACGTTTACAACACTCGTAGCCAACGATGCGTGTTCAAACGCAACAAGTCTACCTTGTTCTACAACAAATTTGGCGGGTACAACTGTGGGTACATCAGTAGAAACAGTACCAAGCAGTTACGTTGTAGGTTATACAAGTGGACTGACTGTATCTGGATATGGTGTTTGGTATAAATTTACAGGTGACGGTTACCCAACAACTATATCCGCGTCATCCTCGGCAATGGATTTAGAGTTAGATATATACACAGGGTCATGTGGGTCATTTAATTTTCTTACCGCACAAGACGTTTACAGTGCTGGTGTAGCAGAAACATACACATTTACCTCAACACTAAATACTAGTTATTATGTTTACATAGCATATTTCTCAAGTGTAGGAACATCATCAAACACAGGGGCATTTACAATATCTAGGACATGTGCAATACCACCTGTAAACGACGCTTGTGCAAACGCGATATCTATCACCGCTCCTTATACTTCAGCAACCGTAAACACAACATATGCAACAACAGATGTTCCATCAACAACAACAGTTTGTACATCACAGGGATATAATGTATGGTATACTTTCACAGGAAACGCTCATACACAAATGGTTACAACATGTGATGCTGTTACAGACTACGATACAGAAATAAGCGTGTATACAGGTAGTTGTGCCTCACTAAACTCAATGGTCCAAGTTACTTGTAATGATGATAGTACATTGTGTGGGGTTAGTAGTGTTAAATCCGCAGTTACTTGGAACTCTTTGAATGGGACAACATACTACATTTCAGTATCAGGATATACATTTTCAGGTGGTGGAAAAGGAAATATGAGACTAGCACTTACTGATTTAGGTTCATACGCTTTACCAATTGAATTGGTTTCTTTTACTGGTGAATTAATTAATAAACAAGTTTTACTTAAATGGACTACAGCAACAGAAATTAATAGTGATTACTTCACTCTAGAAAGAAGTGTTGACGCAATTAATTTTAATGAGATTGGTATTGTTGCCTCTTACGGTACTACGATAAATACCCATAACTATACTTATTTAGACACAAAACCAATTGAAGGTATTTCTTATTATCGTTTAAAACAAACTGATTATGATGGGTCATTTAAGGTTTTTAATATAATACCTATTAATAATTTGAGTAAAGAAAAACCAAAACTTATTAGAGTAACAAATATTTTAGGTCAAGACATACCAAATGATTATGTTGGCTTAGTCATTGAGTATTACAGTGATGGTTCAACAAGAAAGGTATATAAATAAAAAAACCCCCTGAAAATATCAGGGGGTTTTTAGTTCAGGGCCGAACTATTTTCGGGATCCACCACCTTATTTTTCTAAATAAGGAAACATTTGTGGAGGTGGTGGGCCTCGATTCCCACGTCTTGTTCTAACTTAAAAATAATTTCTACATGTTTAGGATAAAGTTTTCTAACTTTCCAAAACTTCACAATTCCCTTATTTTTAAAGTGGTTCGGTTTACTGAGAACTAATCCTCCACTCGTTCCTTTTCGGGTAGAAACCACACCTTTGTAAAGACTTCTGTTCCTAGGTATATGTCCACCGACCCGATGTAGAATTTAATTTAATTAAATAGCTACTTCTGCTCCTTCAGTCACAAAGTGACCAATAGTTGCGTTTGCGAAAATGTCGCCGATTGATTTTTGATAGTTGGTTTTAACGAGCCCCCTGACAAGCCTCGACATGCTTACTTACTGATAACACTAGCCAATCAATACCGTGTCACCCCCATAATTTCAATGAACAATACAAATATAGTAATAATTCACAAACTAGTCAAATTAATTACCAAGACCGGCAGCTTTTCTTTGTAAGCCATCCATCTTTTGTTCTAATTCTTTAATTTTCTTTTCATCATCCTTAGTCAAGTTAAAATTTGATTTTATTTGACTTAACTCACGACTATATTTATCGTGTTCTAACAGTAAACTGTCAAAAATTCGGGCTTTTTGTTCTCTTGTGTTTTCCATAACATTGTTTTTATATAAGTATACACGATATTTATAAAAGATGAAGGTAGTATTACAAGAAAAAGACCAACTTATTTTAAATGAATGTAAAAGACTTTTAAAAGAAAATCCAGATATTAAAAGACGTAAACTAGCATCTATAAAGGATTTAGAAAAAAGGTTATATTACATAAAAGTTTGGTGTCTAACAGAATCACAACCGTTACATGTTCTTAGGAATCACGACAAACGGTGTTGGAAAGGGTCTAATTGCTGGCATTTGGACCACATTGTACCTATAATTTATGGATATATAAATAAAATACCGGCTGAGAAGATTGGTGGTATGTCTAACCTAAGATTTATTAGGTCGGAAGTTAATATGAGAAAAGGTCACAAATTAACAACAGAATCACATAGAGTATTAAGGAAACTTAAAAAAAGAATATGAAAAAAATTATCACAATATTATTGACAGTACCAACATTGTTAAGTTTTAGCCAAGTAAAATTCACGGAACCAAAATTAAAAATAAACCATGGTGATTTAACCTTATATTTAGATTCAGATACAAATAGTTTTGTTAGTAAACATGAGTTAAAATATTCTGATTTTAAAAAATTAGATTCTGATAGGGATAATAGATGGTTTCAAGATGTTTATAAAGGGATTTATAACAAAGAACATTATGTACGTACTGGATATGATTTAGGTCATTTAACACCTTCTCATATAACCTCTTACAATGATACTTTAAATCATGAATCTTTTAGTTTGTTTAATCAAGCACCACAATTAGCCTCGTTTAATAGAGGTAAATGGGTTCAATTAGAAAAAAGTGTTGAGGATTCAATAGCTAAATATAAATCAGATGTTACCATAATAACAGGTGTTATTTATGATAATAAAAACAAAGTATATTTAAATAAATCTAAAATTAAAATACCAGAAGTTTACTATAAAATACTTGTTATAAAAACAAAAAAGAAATCTTTAACTTATGTTTGGATTGGATCAAATTCTAACGGCCAAGTTTTAATATCAAACATAAAAGAGTTAAATGGTGTTTTAATAATTAACGGTACTGATTTAAAATTCAATTGATTGATTTTTTAATGTAACGTCTACAATAAATTTACCCCTTAACATCTTACGACCTATTAAAATAGGGAATTTCATCTTACTTCTATCAGCTAGTGTAAAGTCAGTTCTTATTTTACGACCTAAAACATTAATCAATACTTTAACTACATATCTTTCTTCCGTATGTCCAAAAGAAGATTTAATAATTTTCTTTTTAAAATCAGTAAAAGTAACAATTTTTTTATTTGGTAATGAACATTGAATACCTCCGTCTACTTCTACAATACTTTTAACACCTAAAGAAGATGTTGTGGCACCTGTATCAATACGAGCGTGTATCAAATCCAAATTTAATTCTGGAAATGATACAAACTCTTCTGAACCAATAATTGTTTTAATCTTCTCCATGATGGTCAACTGATGAAATTATTTTTTTCTCCATAATATCTTTAACACCTTGATAAGAAATTGGAGTATAGTCTATTACGTTACAACCTACGTCCAAAACTTTTCTTTTATAATAATCTTGGTTTGATTTCATAAGATTACCGTGGCAATGACCGTGTAAGTGTATAGAACCATAGTGGGCTCTGTTCCAACTTAAGATAGGGTAATGTGATAAGATAAATTGTTGATATCCTTGACTGCCTCTAGTTGATTTTAAGTCTTCGTCTTTGATAAAGATTTCGGTACCGTACTCATGGACGTTTTCAAACCTACCAAATTTTACAATATCTTTCATTTTATCGTGGTTTCCCATGATATAGTTAATTTTACCTTTAAGTGAATGTAAAAACCATACAGTGGTTTCATCACGACAAAAAGCTAAGTCACCAAGATAATAAACAATATCATCGTCTTCAACAACATTGTTCCATCTTTTTATTAGTTCTACATTCATTTCATCTACATCCTCAAATGGCCTACCGTCATATTTAAGAACATTTTTATGTCCAATATGGAAGTCACTTATAAAGTGAATATTTTGTTGTTCGTATCTCATAATTTTTTTTAAATAAAAAGGGTCACAAAATCTATTAGATTTTCATGACCCCTTATCTTGTAGTCGGTGAAAACCCTAGTGTGAATCTTGATTAACTACCAAGGAGTGATTACAACACCGACTAAATATTTTTTAATTAAATATTAAAGTTTCGGTGAAAAATCAATACTCTAACATATTTTTTTTATGTTTACCTCTACGTTTGTAACTTTTCTCAGATTTATGTACTTGGTGTGTAGGTCTAGAATAAATTCCAGCCTCAACTAAAGCTACTCTATGTGCTGTTTTTTCCATTTTTCTAATGGTTTCTACAGTAATTACGATTTTTATTTTATCTTTCATTTTCATAGGACAAATATAATAAGATTGTTTGTATTGGCAAAATTATAAGTCAAGATGTTTTTTAGCGTTTTTTAAATAATCTCTTATGTTAGCTGCTCCAATTGGATTGTGTGAATGAACATGAAATTCAGGTAACTTAACATTTTTTTCTACACAGTAGTCCACCAACCATTTACAGGCATCATAACCAGTTTTTTCTGTAAAAGAAGCTGTAGATGGGTCAGGTGGGTTTTTATGTCCACCGTTATCAAAATAAAATTTTACATGTTCTAAACCTAAATCATGGTCAAAACTAATAAAAGTTGGTAAACCATATTTTTGAATATAGTTAACAAATTGGTGATAATCTCTAACGATTGACCATTCTGCTGGGTTGTCATTAGGATAAATCATATCTAAATTACGAGTATCATCTAAGAATAATTTCATAGTGTAAAGATACTAAACTTTACAATAAATTCAAGATTATTATATTTATAAGTGATGATTAACCCACCTTTTTGGTGACCAGAGAAAATCTCTGTTGAGTTATCACCAATTTTTGGTTGGTAACAAAGTCATTTGAAAGGGTTACAAATAACAAGTAATTAAGTTAAAAAATAAAATGAGTAACACTACAACAATGCCTACGGCCTATGTAACGGTCAATAAAGGTAGAAAAAAAATGAAAAATGAAGTTGTCTTTATGGACAACGGAACCGAATTCGAAATCGAATTATTTAATCCAACACAAAACACGGTTCTATCAAAAATCTCAATCAATAATAAATTAATCTCTTATTCAGGAATTGTATTACGTCCTGGTGAACGAGTATTCTTAGAACGTTATCTAGATAACCCAAGTAGGTTTAAATTTGAAACTTACTCTGTTAATGGTAATGCTGAAGAAATAAAAGAGGCCATTGAAAAAAATGGTTTAATAAAGGTAGAATTCTATAATGAAGATACCACACCTTTATATACGCCACAACCAAATTTATGGAAACCTAATGGGGTAAGAACTTTTACAGATAATTGGTCATCAATTGGTGGTCAAGATTATGGTACAATGTATTGTTCAACTTCTATAGGTACAACCTACAATACTGGTTTAAATACAACATTAACATCATCAGTTGCTGGGTCAAATGAAACTTTTTGTTCTAAAGTAAATAAAAGGGGTATAAAATCTACTGAAACTGGTAGAATTGAGCAGGGATCACATTCTGAACAAAGTTTCCAAACAGTTAGTAAAAAGTTTTATTCATACACAACGAATGTTATTGAATACCATATAAAACCTACATCACAAATGCCTATAGAAGTTAAGGACATTAATAAGATGGGTAAATACTGTACAAAGTGTGGTAGAAAAGGAAAACCGACAGATAATTTCTGTGCTGGTTGTGGAAATAGGTACTAAATAATAAAAAAAGTTAATCATCATAAAAAAAGGGACATTAAGTCCCTTTTTTGTTATCTATAAGTAAAT
>Ga0209596_1003661_pt1 | contig 12017 bp, 10 predicted proteins | sample M_130807_MF_Meta_FD_187314 | JGI IMG/M metagenome (GOLD analysis project Ga0209596, IMG submission 187314) | Freshwater microbial communities from Lake Montjoie, Canada to study carbon cycling - M_130807_MF_MetaG (SPAdes) (version 2) | ecosystem: Environmental > Aquatic > Freshwater > Lake... | reverse complement strand
CTGCAAACGGTTTTGCGGTTGTGCTGGGAGTCATTGCCATCGTGATGTCAAGCATCAACCTCGTCGGTGGCTTTGTCGTCACCGATCGCATGCTGGAAATGTTTGGTGGCCGGAAACCGGCTAAGAAGTCCGATCAAGGTGGTGACGCCTGATGTCCACTGGCGCACAGTTAGTCAACCTGGTTGCAGGCGTCTGCTTCATCTTGGCTTTGAAGGGGCTTTCTTCGCCCAAGACCGCTCGCCGGGGCAATCTGGTCGGTGCTGCGGGTGCTGCTTTGGCGATCATCGTGGTGTTTTCCACCGGTGCTGACTTCCAGCGCGTTCCCTTGATCGTGGTGGCCCTGCTGGTTGGTTCGATCATTGGCTGGATTGCCGCCCGCCGAGTGCAAATGACCCAGATGCCACAACTAGTTGCCTTGTTCAATGGGGTGGGCGGTGGCGCGGCAGCGTTAATCGCCGTCATCGAGTTCACTTCAGCAGGAGCAACCGAATCTACAGTCGCCGTTGTCGCGACTGTGCTGACCGTGCTGATCGGCTGCGTCTCCTTTACTGGCTCAATCGTGACGTTCCTCAAACTTCAAGAACTGATGACGACCGCTCCTGTTGTCTTGCCAGCTGGGCGCCTGATCACATCCGCTGTTGCTGCTGGATCAGTTGCTTCGGCGGTGGTCCTGATCGCATCACCCTCGACGACCATGCTCGCAATCTTGTGCTTGTTCTCGTTGACGTTGGGTGTGCTGTTCGTGCTTCCCGTCGGTGGAGCCGACGTGCCGATTGTGATCTCGTTGTTGAATGCATTCACCGGATTGAGCGTTGCCGCCAGTGGTTATGTATTGAACAATGTGTTGCTGGTCATCGCGGGCACCTTGGTGGGCGCCAGTGGAACACTCTTGACCCAGATGATGGCCGAGGCCATGGGCCGGCCCATCACGAACACCCTCTTTGGTGCGTTTAAAGCCAGCACAGCAACGGCCGCAGGTTCGGGCGAAGAGCGTCCCTACCGATCTTCAAGCGCTCAAGACGTGGCCATCATGCTCGGCTATGCGCAAAAGGTCATCATCGTTCCTGGATACGGCTTAGCGGTTGCTCAGGCCCAGAACACCATTCGCGAATTAGTTGACTTACTTACCGAACGTGGCATTGAGGTTGAATACGCGATCCACCCGGTGGCCGGCCGTATGCCAGGACACATGAACGTCCTCTTGGCTGAAGCGAACGTGCCGTATGAGCAACTCAAAGAGATGGACGAAGTCAATCCAGAGTTCGCTACTACCGATGTGGCGTTAGTGGTGGGCGCCAATGATGTGGTGAACCCCGCAGCTCGGGACGACAAGACGGCACCGATCTATGGCATGCCGATTTTGGATGTGGATCAAGCCCGCCAAGTGGTATTTCTTAAGCGCTCAATGCGCCCTGGCTTTGCGGGCATTGAAAATGATCTGTTGTTTCAACCGCAAACGTCACTGCTCTTTGGTGATGCGAAGGATTCCCTTACCAAAGTCGTTGCTGCCCTTAAGGGTCTGTAGGGTTTGGTCTTGCACGTCATGGGGGACTTTTGACCCGTGCGTCAGGCTCGCAAATTCTGAATAATCTGCTGAAACTATGTGCGATAACTGTGTTCTGAGGAGGAATCGTGGGACTAGATAACTACGGCTATGGCGTGGACTACTTCGGCTACCGAAAGAAGTTTGGTGTCTTGGTTCCTTCCACAAACACCGCTGTTGAGGTCGAGTACAACGCCATGCGTCCCGAAGGCGTCATCACCGCGACGCGTCCCTGCGTTATTCCGCCCTTCGTGGTGAACACCGAAGCCGAGTTTGTCGCCATGGTCGAGGCCATTAGTGCCGCAACCGAACCAGGACTGAAAGATCTTTTGACTGTGAAGCCAGATCACGTGGTCTTCGGTTACTCGGCCGAAACGTTCTGGGATGGTAAGCAGCGCTCCGATGCGATGTTTAACAAGTACAACGACATGGCGATGGAAATCGCCGGCTGTGGGATCACCTTTGGTGCCCAAGCAATCCTGGATGCCTTTGAGCTCTACCCCCAGATCAAGAAGGTCGGTGTGGTGAGCCCCTACGCGCCCATTGGTAACACGATGGTGGAGAAGTTCCTCAATGACATTGGCTATGAAGTCGTACGCATGAAGGGCCACAATTCACCAGGACCGGTGGAAATCGCCCACGAACCGTTTGCGAAGAGCCGCGAATTGGTTCGGCAGGTTGATGGAGACGACGTGGATGCCATCCTCCAGGCGGGAACCAACCTTTATTTCGCGCCGCTAGCTGACGCGCTCGAAAAAGAATTAGGCAAGCCCGTCTTGGCGATCAACACCATCACTTGGTGGCACGCACTGCGTAGCAATGGGATCCCCGACCGCATGGACGGGTTTGGTTCGCTCCTGCGCGAGCACTAATCCGGCGTAGTTTAATTGTGGCTTTACCCACAAGTTTCCTGCGTGGAGCAGGTGACGAAGCGCGCGCTTTCTGTCATTGTCTGAGGTAACAACTTCCGTGGAGGTGACTGATGGCTGCAGACGACATTGATTACGTCGTTGCTATCTATCGTGAAGGCGGGCAGTGGGTTGCTGCTCCGTTGCCTCCGCGCGCGGGCGAATCATTGGACAACGTGGTTCAGGCGATCCGGCAGTTCCCTGGCGAAGGTGGCAATCTCGGTTTCGTCTCTATTCACGACGATGCAGCGGTTGTTTTGCGGGTGACTGGCCCAGACGTACATGTCTTTATTTCGGACGCCTCGGCAGCTGATGATTTCTCCTTGGCTGCGGAAGTCATTGACCTGGTGGGCGAACCCGAAGACGACGAGGAACCAGCAGTTGCTGGCGACACTTCGCTGTTAAAGGATTTCGGTATCAGCACTTCTGACTTGATGGCTATTTGCGAGGATAACGATTTTTACCCGCACGATGTTTTCGCTGAAATTGCTGAGCGCCTTGGATGTGGACCACAGTTTGAGCACGCGCGCGACGAATCTGGCGCGTAGCCAGCTCAGTGTCGATGACTCCTTTTTTGCCAGCTGATATTGCCGCGATGGAGTCTGCGCTCGAACAGGCTCGACTCGCGTTGACTACTTCTGACGTCCCTGTTGGCGCTGTGGTCATTGATGAAACTGGTGCAGTCATCGGTGTTGGTCACAATGAACGTGAAGCGCTCGGCGACCCCACCGCTCATGCCGAAATCTTGGCCTTGCGAGCCGCAGCCACGCACCGTGGTGAGTGGCGACTGCCGGGCTGTTCCTTGGTGGTGACGCTTGAACCGTGCACGATGTGTGCGGGTGCGGCGGTTTTAGCTCGTGTTGATCGGATCGTCTTTGGTGCGCACGATGAAAAGGCGGGTGCGGCGGGCTCGATGTGGGATCTCGTACGCGACCGCCGGCTCAACCATCGACCCGAAGTCATCTCCGGAGTCCTCGCCGATGAATCAGCATCGCTCCTGCGTGAATTCTTCGGCCGGTAAACAAAAAACCAGCCCTGGCGGACTGGCTATTTGTATGGCGGTGGCGGTGGGATTTGAACCCACGGAGAGCTTTCACCCTCACACGCTTTCGAGGCGTGCTCCTTAGGCCACTCGGACACGCCACCGCGAAGAAGCGTACGCGTTAGCAATTTCAAGGCAATCGGCGGGAGAAAACAAACGGCGCCGCCCTGTAGTGGGGCGACGCCGTTTGACGTGGCGGAGGATACGAGATTCGAACTCGTGAGGGCTTGCACCCAACACGCTTTCCAAGCGTGCGCCATAGGCCAACTAGGCGAATCCTCCGTGGCAGAGATTACCCGTGGGCAAGACCTTGGGGTAAGTCAGCACCTCTTAGACTTCTCAGCGACCCCTCGTACGGCGGTATCTCGCTGAACCCCCCAGGGCCGGAAGGCAGCAAGGGCAGGTGAGCTCTATCGGGTGTGCGGGGGGTCACTTCACGTCAGCGACCGCGCGTAGGGTGAGCCTGTGTCCTTGGCCTTGTACCGCCGCTACCGACCCGAGACTTTCGATGAAGTCATCGGGCAAGACCATGTGACCGGACCCTTGGGTCAAGCGCTGTCCAGCGGCCGTGTGCATCACGCTTTTTTGTTTTCAGGCCCTCGTGGTTGTGGCAAGACCAGCAGCGCGCGCATTTTGGCCCGTGCCCTCAACTGTGAACAAGGACCGACACCGACACCATGTGGCAAGTGCCAGTCGTGCCAAGACCTAGCTAATGGTGGACCAGGCAGCCTGGACGTCATCGAAATTGACGCTGCATCGCATGGTGGTGTCGACGATGCCCGCGATTTGCGTGAACGCGCTTTTTACGCTCCGGTCTCCTCGCGCTACAAGGTCTACATCATCGACGAGGCCCATATGGTCACGCGCGAAGGATTTAATGCGCTCTTGAAGCTCGTCGAAGAGCCACCGGATCACGTGAAGTTTGTCTTTGCCACCACCGAGCCGGACAAAGTTTTGGCCACGATTCGCAGTCGTACTCACCACTACGCCTTTCGACTGGTTGCTCCGCGAATCTTGAGCGATCACCTCGCGCGCGTTGCCGCGGAGGAAAACGTCACGGTTGAGGACGCTGTTTTGCCGATGGTCGTGCGTGCGGGTGCTGGATCGGTGCGAGATGCCCTGAGTGTTTTGGACCAATTGATCGCCGGTTCCACCGAGAACACGATTTCCATGTCCTATGCATCGGGACTGTTGGGTTATACCGATGGCCAGTTACTTGACGACGTGATTGACGCCTTTGCGGCTCGACGTGGTGCGGCCGTTTTTGAAACGTTGGATCGCGCACTTGATAGCGGGCTGGATCCTCGCCGCTTTGTCGCTGATCTCCTGGAGCGGTTCCGCGACTTGCTGATTCTCACGGTGGCCGGCGCTGACACCGAACACTTAGATGCGCTCATCACCGCAGCACCCGATGAGTTGGACCGCATGAAGGTTCAAGCATCACATTTTGGTCTGGCTGAGCTCACGCGCAATGCCGAAGTGCTGTCCGAAGGCTTAGTGGAGATGCGCGGCGCCACCTCACCTCGCTTGCTCCTAGAAATCATGGCAGCACGCTTGTTGCTTCCTGGCGCAGACGACGCTGATCGCGGGCTCCAAGTGCGTGTTGAACAACTCGAACGGCAATCACGGCAAGCAGCAGCCGGCCGACCAGCGCCAGTATTGGCTGCTGTGCCTACTCCTGTCACATCTCAGCCGGTTGCAACAACTGCTCCCGTGGTTGCCGATGCAGTGGCTACAGCCGAGGGAGTCCCAGCCAAACCCAAGAAGGGCGCTCAGACGGCCGCAACGGGAACCGACGTTGAAGCCGTTCGGCGCAAGTGGCCCGAGATTGTTGAAGAGATGAAGAACGTCAAACGCAGTGCATGGATTCAACTCAATCGACCTGGCAGCGGGGTCTTGAGTGTTGATCAAGGGCGAGTTGCTGTTGGGCTGCCGGACGTAGGAACAGCAAAGGGTTTTGTCGCTGGTGGGTATGACCAACTGCTGGCCACGGCTATTTCGCAGGTCATGGGCAGCCCCTACACCGTGGACGTCATCGGACAGCCGGTCCCGGATTCATTGACCGTGGCTGGATTGAGTTCAACACGAACTGCTGCACCAGCCGAGCCAGCACAAGCCGCTAGCCCTAAGCGCAAGAGCGGGCGCGACATCATTGCGGCCGAAAAGGTCGCTCAGGCCGAGCCGGCCGCAGCGGTGGTAGACGACACCAATATCGAAACTGATGAAAACGAACTCGTAGGTGAAGCACTGATCACTGCAGCCTTTGATGCCAAGAGCTTGGGTGAGCTCGAATCCGACTCTTAAGCCGTAGGGTGATGGTGTGTACGAAGGCGTAATTCAAGACCTCATTGACGAACTCGGGCGACTTCCTGGCGTGGGTCCTAAAGGTGCGCAACGCATCGCCTTCCACCTTCTCAACGCTGATGCGGCTGACGTTAAACGCCTCGCTGACTCGTTAATTGAAGTCAAAGACAAAGTTCATTTTTGCAAAACGTGTTACAACGTCGCTCAAGGCGAGCAGTGCCGGATTTGTGCTGATGCACGTCGCGAACTGACGGCGATTTGTGTCGTCGAAGAGCCCAAGGATGTCATTGCGGTTGAGCGCACTCGCGAATTTCGTGGCCGCTACCACGTTCTTGGTGGAGCGATCAATCCGATGGAAGGTATTGGCCCCGATGATCTGCGCATCAAGGAACTCATGGTGCGTTTAGGTGATGACACCATTACCGAGGTCATCTTGGCGATGGACCCCAACGTTGAGGGAGAGGCGACGGCTAGCTACCTGGCGCGCATTATCAAGCCGATGGGGATCAAAACCTCCCGCTTAGCCAGTGGTCTGCCCGTTGGCGGCGACCTGGAATATGCCGACGAGATCACCCTGGGACGAGCCTTTGAGGACCGCAGACCGCTTGATGGCTGAGTGTCGCCCCTAGGCGGAGCGATACACTAAGGGCTCCGTTCTGATCACGCTTTGGAGTAGCCCCGTGGCACTTGTTGTGCAGAAGTACGGCGGCTCCTCAGTCGCCGATGCTGACTGCATTAAGCGCGTGGCCCAACGCATTGTTGATACCAAGAAGGCCGGCAACGATGTTGTTGTTGTCGTAAGCGCCATGGGCGATACCACCGATGACCTCATCGACTTGGCTCAACAAGTCAGCCCCGAACCTCCGGCTCGCGAACTCGACATGTTGCTGACTGCGGGTGAGCGCATTTCGATGGCTGTGCTTGCTATGGCGATTGCGGACTTAGGTTTCGAAGTTAAGTCATTCACTGGTTCGCAAGCCGGCGTGATCACCGACAGCGTGCACGGTAAAGCGCGCATCATCGATGTCACCCCTGGCCGGCTCAGCGGCGCGCTAGCCGAAGGCACCATTTGCATCGTTGCTGGCTTTCAAGGCGTGAGCCAAGACACCAAAGACATCACCACGCTTGGTCGCGGTGGATCGGACACCACTGCCGTTGCTCTTGCCGCATCGCTCAATGCCGATGTTTGCGAGATTTATACCGACGTGGATGGTGTTTTTTCCGCTGACCCACGCATCGTTCCATCTGCTTCTCGCCGAGCGTTTTTGACCTATGAGGAAATGCTCGAACTTGCAGCACAGGGCGCCAAAGTTTTGCACCTTCGTTGTGTGGAATATGCACGTCGATTTGATCTGCCGATTCATGTGCGGTCATCGTTCAGCTTGGACGAGGGCACCATGATTGTTGGCCGTATTGAAGGAGATCCCATGGAACAGCCGATCATCTCGGGCGTTGCCCACGATCGCACGCAGGCCAAGATCACCGTCTTGGGTGTTCCCGACCGACCCGGTGAGGCAGCCGCGATCTTCCAGTCGTTGGCCCGATCCGAGGTCAACATCGACATGATCGTTCAAAACGTTTCAGCGGTTGAGACCGGTCGCACGGACATCACATTCACGCTGCCGGTTAGTGACGGCAAGGCAGCGTTGGCTGGTTTGGAAACCGTCAAGGGATCCATTGGGTTTGAGTCACTGAAGTACGACGAAAAGATCGGCAAGCTGTCCTTGATTGGCGCCGGCATGCGATCGCATCCGGGTGTATCGGCCACGTTCTTTAGTGCGCTGGCTGATGCAGGTGTCAACGTGCAGTTGATTTCGACATCAGAGATCCGTATTTCGGTTGTAGTGCTGGAAAGCGACCTCGACAACGCGGTACGTGCAGTGCACGCTGCCTTTGGCTTGGATACGGAATCCGGCGAAGCAGTGGTGTATGGCGGTACCGGTCGATGAAGCCCACCTTGGCAGTGGTTGGTGCCACCGGTGCGGTCGGCACGGTGATGCTGGACATCTTGACCGAGCGCGACGATGTGTGGGGCGAGATCAGGCTGGTGGCGTCCGCTCGCTCGGCCGGCAAAGTGTTGTCGGTGCGCGGCCAAGACGTAGTGGTGCAAGAACTCACACCGGAAGTTTTTGACGGCGTAGACGTAGCCATGTTTGACGTGCCCGACGAGATTTCGGCTGAATGGGCGCCCGTCGCAGCGGCCCGTGGCGCGGTAGTCGTGGATAACTCCGGCGCCTTCCGGATGGACGCTGATATTCCGTTGGTTGTCCCTGAAGTCAACGCTGCTGCTGCGGCTGATCGACCACGCGGCATCATCGCGAACCCCAACTGCACGACGCTGTCAATGATCGTTGCCCTCGGTGCACTTCACCGTCGATGGACTGTTACGGAACTTGTTGTCGCTTCTTATCAAGCAGCATCTGGCGCAGGCCAACCCGGTATTGATTTGTTGCGCGCACAAATTGCTGCTGTTGGTGGCTCTGACTCGTTGGGCGATTCGGCCGGCGACGTGCGCGCCGCGTTGGATCGCGCCGGAATTGACACCACCGATATTTTCCCCGCGCCGCTTGCACTCAATGTGGTGCCATGGGCTGGTTCGCTGAAGGACAACGACTACACGTCCGAGGAACTCAAAGTACGCAACGAGTCGCGCAAGATTTTGGGCATCCCAGATCTGAAAGTCTCAGCAACCTGTGTTCGCGTTCCCGTTCTGACCACGCACTCGTTGTCGGTGCATGCACGATTTGCAAATCCGGTAGATGCTGAGGAAGCCAAGCAGATCCTGCGCGATGCACAAGGTGTGGAATTGCTCGATGATCCAGCGGCGATGGTGTTCCCAACGCCTGCTGATGTGGTCGGGACAGATCCCACCTGGGTGGGCCGCGTGCGTCAAGCGCCGGACTTCGACAACGTGCTCGACTTCTTTGTCTGTGGCGACAACTTGCGCAAGGGAGCGGCGCTGAACACGGCGCAAATCGCCGAAGTCGTGGCGGCAGAGCTCAGCCGGTAGTTGGCGGGGTGGCGGGAACCGTCGGACGCTGGCGCGTCCTCCTCCCGAATCCATAGACCCGGGTGGCGGGAACCGTCGGACGCTGGCGCGTCCTCCTCCCGAATCCAGGGACCCATAAGAAAAAAACCGCCCCGATGGGCGGTCCTTTTTCTTGTCGGGGTGGCGGGATTCGAACCCACGGCCTCTTCGTCCCGAACGAAGCGCGCTACCAAGCTGCGCCACACCCCGGGTGTGGTCGCCGTACTTTATCCAAGACGCGCAGGCCTGGACTCAGCGGGCAGTAAGCGTTAAGAGGATGGCTTCGGGCCGGCAGGCCAGTCGAATGGGTGCGTAGGGCGAGGTGCCGATACCGGGTGACACGTTGAGCCAGGTTTCGGCAACGGGTTCGTCCACGTGCGCGAACTCCGATGCTTCCCAGCCATCTTCTGGCAACGCATCATCTCGATAACGAGACAGCCCCTTGGCGTACTTGCGGTTGAGATCGCAATTGGTAACCAGCGTTCCATATCCGGGCAGGCACACCTGACCACCATGGGTATGACCAGCCAAGATCACGTCTGCGCCATCGGTTGTCATGGCGTTGAGAACGCGTCGGTACGGAGCGTGCACGACTCCCAACGAAAAGTCTGCGGTGCTGGGTTCGGTGTCAAGGTCGTCGTAGCGATCGCGGTGAATGTGGGGATCATCAACCCCGCGCGCATCAATGAGTAATGAACCAACCTTGATCGTCTCGCGGTGGTTGTTGAGGTTCAGCCAGCCGGCTTGCGTGAAACCTGCTTCGAGATCACGCCAAGGCAACTCTTCGGCGTGCTTGATCGGTGTGGGTCCCATGCGCAAATACGTCAAAGGATTCTTAAACACCGGTGCGTAGTAATCGTTTGAGCCGAAGACGAAAACTCCGGGGACCGCAAGCAAGGGTTGCAACGCGTCCACTAAAACAGGGATTGCACCGGGATGAGAGATGTTGTCACCGGTGTTAACGACCAGGTCAGGCTCTAAGTCAGCGAGTGAACGCAACCAAGCAGTGCGCTTCGTATCGTGTGGCATCAGGTGGATGTCGGATAGATGCAACACCTTGACCGGTTGGCTGCCACTGGGCAAGACCGGCAAGGTCACGTGGCGGGTGCGATAGGCCTGGGCCTCCCACAGGCTGTAGCCCAGCAATCCCAGTCCACCGGCCACAAGGGCCGCTCCGGAGGTGATCAAAGGGCGTGTGCTCACCCGCCCATGGTGACAGATAGCCAAGGTCAGGTGCCACACTGACGTCATGGCAGCGATGAAGGACCAACTCCAGGCAGACCTGACCGAAGCGATGAGGTCAAGCGACAAGATCACGTCGGCGACGATTCGGATGGCACTAACGGCCATCACCAACGAGGAAGTCTCGGGCAAGCAGGCCCGCGAACTGTCTGACGATGATGTGATCACCGTGCTTTCGCGTGAAGCCAAGAAGCGACGTGAATCCGCAGAGGCCTACACGCAGGCCCAGCGCCCAGAACTTGCGCAACGAGAAAACGACGAGCTCGCTGTCCTGGATCGCTACCTGCCGCAACAACTCACTGAGGCTGAAGTCGATGCGATCGTTGCGGCCGCTGTTGAGCAGGCCACAGCAGATGGAGCCGAAGGTGGCAAAGCTATGGGCGCGGTCATGAAGATCGTTACCCCGCAAGCATCAGGACGCTTTGACGGTTCTGCAATTGCCGGCAAGGTGCGCGCAGCCTTAGGGATGTAGTACCCGTTAGGGAGTTTGACCCGGCGTCGGTAGCGGCGTGAGTGTTGGCGTGGGTGTGGGGATCACAAAAGTTGGTAGCGGTGGCGGTGGCGGAGTGGTGCCGTCGCTGAGGTAAATCTTCACTACCCCTCCTGATGTGACGTATGAACCACGACTGGGATAGCTGTAGGCCACCGTGTTTTCCGGTTGCGTTGACTGCACGCGGTATTGACCAACTTCACCCTTGAGGCCGGCAGTGGTCAAAACAGCAAAAGCTGCAGCCGGGTCAAGTCCGCGTAGATCAGGGACTGTGGTTTGCAGGCCGGCGATTTGCGTCGGGTCCGGCTTGGTGAAGTCAATAACGGGCTGACCCTTCAGGCCAGCGACCATGACATCTCGCCAGATAGGTCCAGCGAGTCGTCCGCCGTATCCCTTAGTGATGAATGTGCCGTTAATGGTGATGTCGCGGATGGGGTAGCGCTGTCCACCGCGCGGATCACCGATCCACACCGCGGTTGCCAATTGTGGAGTGTGTCCACAGAACCAGACCGCAGCGTTTTCATTCGTTGTTCCGGTCTTTCCTGCGACCGGGCGCCCAATCTTGAGGGATTTTCCGGTCCCAATCGTCATGACTGATGTGAGGAGTTGATTAACCGCGTCCGCGACAGCTGGGCGAATGACTTCTTTACAGTCAGCCGACGGTGCTCCCAGCGAGATGCCATCACGATCCACAACCTCACTCATGGGTACCGAGCGACAGTGCGTCCCACGTGCGGCGAACGTTGCGTAGGCCTCGGCCATGGCCAGGGGCGAAACTGCCTGACTACCAAGCACGAAAGATGGCACGCGCTTGAGAGGTGTTCCCGTTGCCTGGGTCACCCCCATGGCTTGCGCAATTTCCTTGGGACGGCACAAGCCGGTCTTCTTTTCTAGTGCGACAAAGAAGGTGTTAACCGAGTTAGCGGTCGCGGTCTTCATGGAGTACGTCCCACTACCGGTTGAGTTTTGCACCGTGTAGGGAGCAAACGGCGCACCCGTCGTGCAATCGACAAAGCCGGTGAACGTTCGGCTTGATGGCGCGTTCAACGTCGTGGTGATGGGCAAGCCTTGATCGAGAGCGGCCGCTAGGACAAAGACTTTGAAGGTGGACCCGGCCTGGGCACCCAGAGAGCCACCGTATTTTGTGTTGACGTTGAAGTTCACGGTGGTTTTACCTCGACCTGATATTCCCCATGTGCGGTTTTGAGCCATGACTAGTACGCCACCGGTTCCTGGCTGCACAGACGAGACGGCAACGGCCTTGCGGCTCTTGTCCTTGCGCGGGATCGCGGTGTCGACGGCCTTTTGCGCGGCGGCTTGGAGCGCAGGGTCCAAGGTCGTCTTAATCGTGAGTCCACCGCGTCGCAAGAACGCTTCGCGGTCCTCGGCGGTTTCACCAAAGAATGAATCGTTCTTAATGAAACTCAACACATAGTCGCAAAAATAGGCAGCGTAGGAGG
>Ga0209596_1003659_pt1 | contig 12026 bp, 20 predicted proteins | sample M_130807_MF_Meta_FD_187314 | JGI IMG/M metagenome (GOLD analysis project Ga0209596, IMG submission 187314) | Freshwater microbial communities from Lake Montjoie, Canada to study carbon cycling - M_130807_MF_MetaG (SPAdes) (version 2) | ecosystem: Environmental > Aquatic > Freshwater > Lake... | reverse complement strand
GCGTCCGGTGATGAAGTCGTGTAGTTGTTCGTGTGCTAGTTCGGTGTCGGATGTGGCCGTGATGACGGATTCGTCTCCGGTGGCGTTCCATTCTTGGCTGAATACCGTAGCACCCCGAGTGTCAGGAGTTCTCGGGGGCTGCGGTGTATTCAACAGTTCGTCAAGCATCGGGGTCGGTTAGTTCCTCGATGGTTTCGTTGTTGACTGGTGGTTCCTCGTTGGGCATGGGCATGGGGTCGATGCCCATTGCTTCGCAGAGTGCTTTGGTTTGTTTGGCGATTGCTTCAACCATTTTTTCAATTTCGTAGATGCTAGCCATTGTTGTTCCTTTTCTCGCAGCTGATGCATTCGGCGCGTCTGTGTGATCGTACGGATGATTCTTGGTTGGGGCATCCGATGGATCGTATGGTGCGCCAGATGTGTCGGGTTGGGATTTGTTCGTTGTCCATGGCTTTCCAGAATGCGACGCGGTCGTCCTCATTCAAGGTGTCTAGCCATATGTTGAGTCGGCATTGTTTGCCGGTGGGTGGTGGTACTTCGTTGAGTAGGGTTTCTAGGCTCATGATGTGAATCCCACGACTGCAACAATGATGATTGCAAAGCCGAGCCAGATTGCGACACCGGTGAGAACGATGATGCCGCGCTGTTGGTAGAGTCTGCGCTGGTAGCGCATTTTGTATGATTTGGCGGCCATCAGAATGGTGCTCCTGGTGTTGATGGTGTTGTGGCCCAGTCGCTGTTTACGTCGGGTGATGCTACTGCAGCTGCGCGTAATACTTTGACGACTGGGTTGTTGACGTTGAGGTCGATGGATCGTTTGGTTTCGCCCTGGTAGTCGTATTCGTTGATTTTGGTTGTGAGCTCACCGGTGACTTCGACGAAGCTGGAGAATTCTGGTGCTGGGATTGCCCAGACTTTCCATTTTTTGTCAAACGTGCGGCCGTCGTTGAGCCGGATTGTTTCGAGGAGTATGAAGCCTCGGTCGCCGAGTGGTTTGTCGACGATGCCTTCTATTTTGATAAATGCCATGCTATGTAGTCCTTTCTCGGAGTGTCATGTGATTGGGTTCTTTCTCCATTGTGCTACTTGGTAACTGTAGCAGGTATGACATTGGTCATGTTGCTCGGCATGTTCTTGGCATTGTGGCGTGTCGGCGGCGTAGCCTTGGCCGACCGACGCAACATTGCGATCATCATTTGTTAGTGAGGCGGACGCGCCCTGGCCTGAGGCCGGCGCGCCGCCGAACGTCTCTTTTCTAATATGTTCTTTATCTATTTGGAGGACATGGGTGTCCGCCCTAACATGTCTCATATGTCCGCCCTTGATGTCTTGAATGTCCGCCCCAGGGAGGACATTTGCGACACTATTCGATGAGTTATCCACAGGCAAATCTACGTCGATTACGTACTTATTTGTGCCGTATCGACCTGCCTGGCGGATTGTTTTGAGTACCCGCTCGGCTTCGAGTTCGCGGATGATGCGTCGGGTGTGCCGGATGCTGGCCCCAGCTTGTAACGCAACAGTTGTGACGGATGGCCATGCGGCGTTGCCTTTGGACTCGTTTACGTAGTCGGCGAGGATGATGAGGATGAGTTTGTGCATGCCGTCGACACGATCGGAGTGGATGACCTTTTTGACAAGTTTGAAACTCATACTCGTTGACCGCAGATGACACATTCACTTGTGCCGTTCTCGCCGATACGCAACCAATGATGTTGATGTTCTTGTTCCATGATGCTCCAATTGGAATCCCCCAACCTGCTAGCACAGGCCGGGGGAAGTTGTAGGGGTGGTCGTGCTAGCGACTGTCAGTCAGCATAGTCCTCAAGTTGGGTCACCGATACCCACACACACAAATCAGTTGTCGCGGCGTGTTTCATCACACCCAGCGAATAGACCTGTTCGTCACCGTGTGCGAATGCTCCGGCACGTTGCATGCCGTCAAGTATGGACTTTGCCAGGTTGTCGACATCTTGTTTGGCGTGACGATCGGTGTGGATGTTGATGGTTACACGGAGTCGACCGTTTAGTGACAGCATGCCATATTTGTCGTTCCATGCTTCAGCCACAACCTTTTCGTAATCGACGGTTGTTTTGGGTGTGTAGACACCGCCGGACTTGGTCATGCGGGGCCGTCCTTTGGGTACTGCACGACCGTCGACACGGAATCGGAGCAGGTTATCCATTGAGTGCTTTTTTGCGCGCTGTGAAGTCGCTGATGAGTTTGGTGGAGTCGCCGGAGTCAACGGCTTGTGACCAGAGTTTGTTGAGGTCGTCGAGTGTTGCAGCGTTTTGTATGTCTAATGTTGTGATTTGCGCTGCGGCGGGTGCGCCGCGTTCCGCTTTCTGCATTTCTGTCCTTGATGCGCGGTTCTTTGATGTAGTGAAGTTGGCGGTTGCCAGGGCACGACCGATAGCCGACGTTTCTGCGTTTTCGTATGCGCTTGTCATGTTTGCACCGGCACCACCGTCAATTTCAAAGGCAAGACCTGTGCCTCGTGGCCGCAGCTCGTCGAATGCGAAATACACTTCGGCGTAGACGCGCCATTGTTTGCGGTCGCGGTCTGCATCGGTGGTTAGATCGCGTGTGACAATTGCACCGTTGGGGTACTTTTTCCAGAATGCTTCGATACGTTCTTGAACTGTGGCGTAGTCTGCCAGGTTGAATCTAGCCATTCTGCATCTCCTTGTAATTGTTGTAGTCCGTGATGAAGCGTTGTGCTACGTCGATGAGCTGCGCAATCATCTCCTCATCACGGTTGATTAGCACGAACTTGGGTTCAAGCCATGCTGGCACCATTTCGCCGTCATCGGTCTGGGAGCGCAACAGCCAGGCAAAGACACATAGATCAGCATTGGTGACGTGTAACTGCCATTGGACTTGTCGACGGTACTGGATTGGTATCGCCGCACCATCCCAATCCTTGCCGGTCGTTTTCACTTCAGCAATTGTCACCCAGTTAGGGCTTAGACCGTCCGGTGTTGCGAGGTGCCAACGGTAATCACCCTCACCGCAGATAAGCCAGTCGTTATGTTCGATGTGGTATTCGTCGGGCAGGGCCTCGACAATCCATTTTTCCCAGTCACGCCCAAACTTCATGTAGGCGTTGTCCGTAACTTCGTTTTCCTCCGGAAACAGCGCGTTCTGCAATTCAGCGTCGTATCCGGCAGGCCCTGACGCGGCCTTAGCGACCGTGGTAGCAGACACACCATGTTGGCGCGCCTTGTACCATTCGTCAGTCAGGGATCGTGCCACCATCCTGGAGTCGTCCATATATCTGTGCCCCTTTCTCAAGCATTACTTGAGTAAAGTTTGACACGGACCTGCGACGTAATATGCGTTCGGCGCGCCTGTACGTACGTACATTACGTTTGCCCTGTTCACGTTCAATACGTGTTCGGGTTTTGTCGTACCCTGCCATGGCCTGTTTTAGTTCGGCGTAATGTGCGGCGCGCACCTTTTGTTCCGACACCGTCATTTCGGCTCGGATTCTGCGTAGCTCGGCACGGACTATGTCGACGTGCGGCCACCGTTCAGTCGGTGATTCCATATGCCATCAGTAGCCAACCAATAATGGCGGGGTAAAAAGCCCACGCTCCACCGAGAACGAGACCGATGGCGGCGAGGACGGTGATGGTGCGTCCAAGGTTGAATGCTTGTTGCTTGGGCATAATGCTCCTCTGCTAGTAGGTGGTGTTACTGTAGCACAAAACAGGGGCAGTCGCCCCCTAGAACGACTGCCCCACCCGACCAGTGAGAAAGGTTAGAACCTAGTCGGGGATAACCTCATGGGTCGGAACCATGCCAATCAGCTTGGCTTTACGTTCCTTAACCTTTTCCTTTTTCTCTTTTGCAAACACTTTTTCTGGATCAACAAAGTTGCCGTGATTGTCTTTGATAGCAAAGTGCAAGTGTGGCCCTGTGGTTTGTGTGCCGGTGTTGCCGGTCTTGCCAATCGGTTCACTTTGTTTCACATGTTGGCCAACATGCACAATCACTTCGGACAGGTGGAAATAGATTGTTTGCGAATTGTCGCGGTGCTTGATAGTCACATTCTTGCCGGCACCACAATTCGGGTTTTGTCCGGCTGCAATCACAACACCATTATCTGCCGCCCACACCGCTTCACCGACTGCACAGTTGTAGTCGAGTCCTGGTGTGAATGCGCCACGTTTGATGTGAGCTGCAAAGTCGTCGTTTATCTCGGTTGTTTTGACTGGCCGGATAAGGTCAACGTCAATCATGGTTAGCCTACTTTCGTAAGGATTAGAGAAACAAGAACAGCGGCGACACCGGATAGGCCAGCGAATCCCCACACTTTCATTTCAAGGTTGCGGATGCGCTGCTCGTGGTCGTCGAGTTGTTTCGGGTGATCGCCGAGACGGATTTCAAGTTCAACAAGTTTTTCGTAGATGCGTTCAAGCGTTACGACTACACCGTCACTCGACATCGCCGTTTATCTTGGTGTTGGCTGCCGGCATGATGTTGAGGATTGCGGTAGCGAGTCCGAGCCAGACAGCAATTTGGTCGGCGGTGATGAGGCCGTATGCCAGGGCAATGGTGCCGGCGGCGATGAGTATTCGGTAGATGTATGCGCGTGTTGTTTCAGTCATTGTGTTGCTCCTTATATTTTGATGAGGTAGTAGTCGATCATGTAGCGTTCTGGGTCGACGTTGCCGTCGATGCCGACGATGCGGTGGGTGGTTGTGCTGCCGTTATATACAAGTGAAATGGTTTTGCCAACGGTTAGCGACGACACAGCTGTCAGGTCTTCTTGTGCGTTCCAACGGATCCGTGTGGCACGCATAGACGTTGTTGAATAGTCGGCTAACCAACTCTGAGCCGTTGTGTCAATGTAATTGGCAACTCGATACGACGGGGATAAACCAACTCCGCCAGTCCATCCGTAAATCACAGAAGTTGTTTGCTCAAAATCCCCATCGAAATATGGCGTGTTTGTAACACCAAAATAAAAAGCGTCAGCCCATACAAGGTCACCAACGGATTGACCGCCGCTTGTGCGCTGATAAAACACATTTAAGATTGCTCGGACCGCAAGAGCTGGACGAGCAACTGGACCCACAGTAACTTCATACCAAGTGTTAGCAGTTGTAAGGTTTACTTTTGTGCCAGTAGACGACGAAATGATTCCTTCAGCGTCGTTGACCCAGTCAATTTGCACCCATGCTTGTAAGTTTGTTTGCGAAATTGTGCCGCGCAAAGCTTGAGCTTTAAAATAATAGTCAGCAGTTGATGTAACAAGCGTGCCGTTTGTTTCGCCACCAGTAAATTTAATGGTAGTAACAGCACCACCTGCCGCCGTCCGTCTTGCTCTTATCGCCCAAACACCGTCATACGTTGTAAAAGGATTCGGGTCTAACGATGGTTTTTGTCGTCGCACAGAATTTTCGCTTGTGCCAGAAAAACCGTCGTCGGAATACTCGGCAGACGGATTTGCAAACACATTGAAACCGGCAGCCGGCATGTATACGTTTGTTTCAAATTCGCTTTGTCTAATACCATAAGTTGTAATTGACGTATTATCTTTTTTTTGTTGAGTTGCATTTGCAGCCACACCAAGAGTATTTTTACCGTCTATAACCATAAAGTTTTGTTGATTGAAACCACCAATTCGTGAAACGTCACCACCACCGGTAACAGTAAGATCGGTTCGAGCGCGATTGTTCAAAACAATTGTGTTGGTAACGTTTTGCGTTGAGTTTTCAAAGTCAATTTCGGTGTAATGCAAATTGCCAGCGGTAGCCAACGCTGTATCTCTAAAAGTGTAACCGCTACTCGTTGCGGGGCCGTTTTGAAATTTGACTAAACTTGTCCGACCAGTCGTTATGTTAGTCGGCAGAACATGTTGCCCATACCAAATACTTGGGTACGCAGAACGTGTCATCAAATCAAGGTGATCAGCAATCGTGCCAACCATATCGGTGTCGCCCATTTGCATCTGACCAAGAAACGCTGTCCAAGATTTTTGAATCATCAAAGTTGTGCCAGCTGAGTCAATAATTCTGTTTAGTGCGTTTGCCCTACTTTCTGCGGTGTAAGTTGAACTAGTCAATTTCACTCCGGCATTACTATAACCACCGACACCTATAGCCTGGAACTGTGAAATGTAACCTACCCAGTCGGCACAAAAAACTGTTGTCAACGTCACCGGTGTAACAAACGAAACAGACTCGTCGAACACAATTCTCTGCGACACATTCTGAACATAACCTGTAAAGAAATACTCAGAGGTGCCGTATCGACGCAAACGCACCGCATCACCCACCGCAGGAATAGTGGCCGCATTTTTAAGTTGCACGTTCATAGTGCCCACATCAACCTGTGACGTGCCAGGTGGACCTACACGGCCACCCTCAGAATAATTGAACCCACCCGAAATGTCGGCAGTACGATCCGTCCACGTAAAGGTTGCCGCCCAAGGTGCAGTCTCAAACTGAATCAACCCATAGAGGGTTTTCTCAATAATTGGTAGTGTCATCGTCGTACACCATTCGACCGGTTGAAGTCTGCCAGGACACGTGCAACTTCACGTCCGGCACTTACAGAGTCAACTGGTGAATTGAAGTTGATGACAACCCCCCCACGGCTTCTCGGGACTGACCCACCGCCGCCACCGCCGCCAGTGTTTCCGTTGTTGCCGTTGTTGCCGCCGGCCGCACCAGCGCCGCCGGTGCCTGTAACGCCCTCATAGAACTTACGTAATTCAGCCACCCAGTCCATATTGAATTTGGTAATCCCATCCAGAAGTCTTTTGACATCACCCAAGAACCTAGCAAGGTCGCGCACCCCATACGCGGCGGCCACAAACGCGTCAGCAATCGCCTGAACATCCTTACGACCCTGCGGTGTCGACAACCACTTAGAAACCTGCCTGTTGACATCCTCAAGGGCTGGCAACATGGCTTCACCAATCGCGTCACCAATCTGATTGAACTGTGCAGTCATTTTCTCAAACGGTGTTGCCGATTCCTCAGCCAAACCCATCACACGCTTCTCAATTGACTTCAACACAACATCTTGCGCTTTGAGCAGCCGGCCCGACTCTTGCAATCGAGTAATCTTAGCTTTCTCAGCCGCGGTAAACGTAATACCGGCACGAGTCAACGCATTCAGGTTTGCAGTCGGGTTTTCTAATACGCGACCCAGTTTGATTGCGTTGGCTTCCATGTCACCAAAACCACCAGCAGCCAAGTCAATCGCCGCAGCCGTAGTCCGGTCAAACGTGCCACCCAACTCGTCGGCAGTCTCACGCAACGACTTGAACACCAACAGTTTGCGTTGAACAGCTTTGATTTGCTCATCGTCAATGCCAGTAGCAACATTGACTTGATCGGCGTAAGCCGCCATACGTTTCACAGTCTCGTCAGTCGCTTTAGAAATGCCCTGCATGTTCTCGAGCATGAAGCGCAGCTGGATGTCGGCTTTGCGCGACTCTGCGCCCATCTGCAACAGCACAGGGATGTAGCGGATTGCGGCCAACGTCAAACCAATCATGGCGGTGCGTGCAAAGTTGAACGCTTTGGTTGCCATTGAACCAAACGATGAAGTTTTACCTGCCGCAGTACGCAAACCGGCAGCATACTTTGTGGCGTTCATGGCCAACGTAACAATCATGTTCGAGCTAGCCACTATTTGCCTCCATTCATAAACTTGACTATGGCGTTACGTTCTCGCAACGTCAAACTGTTTGCTTCCCTGACCGAGAGACCAACACCGGCCACAAGTGCAGCCAGGTTGTCCGCCCGATCATTCTTTATTTTTTTGTGGTGTCGTCATCCCCAAACAACTGTGCAAAATCGCCTGGGGTAAGTTTCTCTGCTTCCGCAATCGTATATTTTGGGTTCTCGCGTCGTTTGATAACCCATGCCAATGCGATGCGCAATTTGATTACCCCGATGCGTTCTTCTGCAATGTCGGAGAATGGCAGCTGCGCGTAATCCTCGATTTCGGCGATTTCGCCTAGGGTGATGTCCTCAAAGTCCATTTGTTTGAAAGCCTTTCTGCTTTATGTATTTGTTTAGTTGGTAGTTAAGCAACTGCACCATCAGGGGTTTCTTTTTTTCTCTTGCTTTGACAATGTAGGGGTTGCCTTTGCCTCTTACTGTAGTGCGCCATACTCGGTTGCCGGTCTGCGATCGTTCTCCAGCTTCGTGATATGTGCCTAGCGATACCGCTCTGGAGTATTGCACACCAGTTGTCGTTTGTCCGGTTACTACACCCCCAGATAACACGTTTCTGACACGTGCGGATCCAGCAACAATCAAGCCACCAAAAACCATTCGAGAATCAACTCCGCCGGTAACTTTGTTTTTGATAAACGCTTTCTTAGATGCGTAACCTTTTACTGAATTAGATAACTTGCCGGTAATTCGCGGCGCAGTTCGTTTGGCCTCGTTTGCACCAATCTGCGCGGCCTGCTTTACCCATTTCTCAAACAGGTTACGATCCCCACCCATTTCGAGAAACTTTCTACGAGTCTCGTTCAATCCTTTGATATAGGTACGGCCCTTAGTGTCCTGGAGTAGGTAAATCCCATCCGTTGAACCACTAATGACCGTACCCACGTCGTCAGGCCTTACGGAGCCGTTTTAAGCGTTACGTCGCCAACAATGTCCATACGGACACCGTCGAACGCAAAGGTCCCATCGGGGCTAGCGTCGCCACCGAGCATTAGCGCACCCTGCGGTGGTAGGCGAACCGTACCGGTGAAGTGCGGTTGCGTTGATGATGCGGTGGCGTTACCGTGCGGTGCATAAATGAATGCAACTTCGGTGCCAGCACCAGACCACATTGCGCGCCAAAATGATGCGGTGGCTGTGGACTGCACACCGCTTACGGTGAAGTACCAGTCGCGCCTACCACCGATTGAAGCGTCGTAAAATGTGGTCACGTCTCCAGATGCGTCCTCGGACTGCATGACAACGGAACTGAAGTCACCTGCGTAGTCAACCGCCGCAATGCTCAGCGTCAGCGCGTTTGCTTTGATTCTTGTCGATGTTGCCATCGTATTTTCTCCTTAGAGTTGAGTGTTTTGGTAAACGGTTATTGTGGTCGAAAGGTAGTCTGCGCCGCTAATGTCAATCATTGACGGTGCGCCAACCTGTGATGCAAAGAATCCTGCCTCGTCCGCGATTGCTGCCAGGGTGTCGTCGACTAGGTCGTCGAGTGCGGTGATCATGGTTTCGTTGGCCGCGTTAGCAACAATCAGTGTCACATCAAAGCCGACACGGTATGCGCCGAACACGTCGCCTGGCATAACCCAGTCACCTGCCGGAACAAGAATGCCCATGGGTGGTGTGGATCGTTCCGGTGTGAACGCAAACACGCGCAAACCAGCATCGGTGAGGATGCTGGTCAGCGCGGTTCGTGCGGAACCAATCATGAAATACCTAAACCAACGTACGGTTGCAACAATGGGTAGGCCCCAACCATTGGGTCGCGGGCTACTCGCACCGCCGAACTGCCGTCAAGGTTTGCAAACTGTGCAATCCCATTGGGGGCAGAACGGCGGTGGAATAGTTCCGATCCACATTCAATCTTTGCCCGTTTTAGAACGGTGGCAGGTACGTCGCCTACAGCAATGCCACAGAACAAGTCCACAAGTTCGTGTGCTTGGTCCCAGCATGATGATACAAAAGCATTGTCGGAGTCAGGTGCCCCAACGTACGCTTTCAAGTCGTCGTAAACTGCCATGCTGATTAGTCAGCGATCGTTTGAACCACAAGAGCCGGGTACTCTGCTGCAACGGCCGTGTAGGTCGAGAGCGAGTAAGCGGTGCTGAGGTTGATGGCGTTGTCCTGTGAGAGACGGAGTGCGCCCGACGTAAACTGGCGGAGAGCCAGCGACGACACGAATGCGTCCTCGGTGCCGTTGGCGGCGAGCTGCGCGTCAACGACGATGGGGATGCCTGCGATGGTTCCACGCAGACCGCCGGGGTTAGCCGATCCGAATGCACCACGGTCCTCATTGGAGAACGAGATGACTGGAGTTCCGTCAAGAGCAAGCAGATTCTTAAACGTGGCCTTGCAGACGATTAGTGCATCGATGTTTGCGCCCTGTGGCTGGAAGTACGTTGCAGCTGCGTCGGCAAGTGCGCCGGCCCATCCCTCGTAGGTTTCCGTTGCACGGACAACAACGCGACCAGCACCAGCAGCAGCCGAGACGGTCTGCGTGTACTTGTTGCGGAGTTCGGCGGCGAGTGCGGTTCCGAGTCCGATTGCCTGACCGGTCAGCACCGAGTCCAAATACGGTACGCTGCTGCGGTCGATGGCCTGACGGCTCAGTTCGGAGTAGTTTCCGACCGTTTTGATGTCAACCGAAACGGTTTCGAGGTTGAGCTGGTAGTAGCCCAAGTCGTCGCCCTCTGCGGCCTGCTCATCGGTTCCATCGGTGATTGCGTCAACCTGTGCAAAAGTGATTGCCATTCCAGTAGTCGGCGTAACGCCGCGACCAAAAACTGCACCGAGTGGGTTTGCCTGCTCAACGAGACGGATCAAGTTGAAATCAATAGGCGTGGTGACGCTGTCCGCTGTGGTAGCCCCAGTAAAAACTCGGTCATAAATCTTTACAGCGTTTTCGTCACCGTCAACGATGGCTTTCAAGAATGCGCCAGCGGTGCGGTACGTTGGGGCAGGTGCCTCAACGCGGTTCATGCCGGCGATTTCGCGCTCAAGCATTTCGATGGATTCGCGGACCTCGGCGAGGTCGGAATCCGTGGGAGTTGTTGACTCCATTGTTTCCTCCTGTGGAATTGCCGAGTCCGGAGTTTCCGGTTCGGTTTCGTCACGTACTTCCGTGACAACTGCGCCCTCATACCAAGGCCTGCTAACCAGACTGGTTTCGAGAACTCTTGCGGACGTAACAATGCGGTTGCGTTGTTCGTCAAGTTTGTAATCGTCCATGATGAAGCCAACCGAGAAACGGTTGATGACACCATCCTCGAGAAGTGTGATTGCGTCGAGTCCACGCGCCGTCTTAGAAATTGTTGCGCGAATTTCAAATCCGGCGTCGGTGTGGCGGCCCTCAATGATTTTGCCAATCGGTTCAGCCTGATCGTGCTGCCACATCAGTTTCGCTTCAGGGTCCAAAGTGACCGAGTTACGCGCAAACATTTCACCGTTAGACATTTGCTCATAAGGCACCGCGATGCCGGCAACCTCACGCTTTTCTTTGTCAACGACACGGAACTCCATGTCGCGAGTTTCAACTGACTGCACTAAAATCTCCTCCTAGTGTTGGCATGTCCTCAATAGCCCTAACTTCGTCAATCGTCATCCAGCCGGATGCGATTGCAATTTGGTGTGCTTGGTACCGGCTCAACGTGTCCGAGCGAAGCAGCGAGTCAACGTTCATTTTGACCATGGTTCCGCGTGTGGTCAGGTACGTAAGTGCCGACTCAATTTCGATAATGTATTGCGACAACGTGTAGCGAACAAATCCCATTTGTTCCTGTTCCATGTTGGAATACGTCATGCTGTTGCCGTCGACCGATGCAAGAAGCATGTTTGCCGGCACACCAAACAACCTGGCAATCTGTTGCACGTTCCAAGCCTGTGCGTCAATGAACATTGAGTCGCGTGGGTTCAAATACATTGGCTGGTAGTTCAGGCCGTTACCGAGAACAGCCACACCGTTCTTAGCACCAGCAGTCGCGTTCCAAGCATCTTTCGCAGCTGCGGCCTGATCGGGTGAAAGCATCTGGTCAGATTTCAAAACACCGTTAGGGATTCCGGCATCGGTGAACCAAACGGACGCATAGTCGCGAGTGTCTCGTGCGTTCAGCAACTCTGCCTGGCACGACTGAATCGGGCCGAGCTTGTAGGCGTTCCCTGGAACCGACATCAGGCCGCCGTGATACAAGTCGTTCAGTTCGTACTTGATTACACCGCGATAAACGTAATACAACGGGTTGCCGTAATCGTCCGTCTGAATCAAAACATCAAATGGGTTCAGAACTTCAAGGTTGACAACTTCGCCGCGACCGTTGCGAGCAATCAGCCAATAA
>Ga0209596_1003655_pt1 | contig 12030 bp, 29 predicted proteins | sample M_130807_MF_Meta_FD_187314 | JGI IMG/M metagenome (GOLD analysis project Ga0209596, IMG submission 187314) | Freshwater microbial communities from Lake Montjoie, Canada to study carbon cycling - M_130807_MF_MetaG (SPAdes) (version 2) | ecosystem: Environmental > Aquatic > Freshwater > Lake... | reverse complement strand
ATGACCAAAACGGTTGCTGATTTTGTTCCTATGCAGGAATCACGTTTCAGCATTAACCAACGCTTTGGCTTTGTATGTGATATGGTTAAGATGCTAGCCGCAGGCAATCAAGCCTCTGTAATCGTCTCCGGTCCTGGTGGACTTGGCAAGACCTTTAATGTGGTTAAGACTCTGGTCGCATCGGGTCTGAAGGATATCTCGCACCTGGCTGAGTTTGAAGTCGGCGCAAATATTAATATTAAGAAGGCTTTTAAGGTTGTTAAGGGTTATGCTACTCCTAAGGGTCTGTATCGTACACTCTATGAGAACCGTGAGTCGGTGTTGGTATTTGATGACTGCGATTCGGTTCTGAAAGATCCGGTTTCTCTGTCCCTGCTCAAGGGTGCTCTGGACTCTTATGAAAAGCGTATCATCTCTTGGCGCGCCGACATGAAGGATGAGGATCTTCCTTTGTCGTTTGAATTCAAGGGCCGTGTAGTATTCATCTCCAATCTGCCTAGCAATGCTCTAGACCAAGCAATTATCAGCCGATCGTTGGCTGTAGACTTGAGCATGACCAATCAACAGAAGGTAGATCGGATGCGCTGGCTCCTGGAACAATCTGATTTTATGCCTGAAGTGGCTACCAAGATTAAACTTGAGGCTATCACTCTGATTGAAAGCATTAAGGATAAGGCCAAGGAACTGACCCTTCGCACTCTTGTTCAGGCCACTAACATCCGTCAGAATGGTGGTGCCAACTGGAAAGACTTGGCTGAGTATGCCATCTGTGGTTAAATTAAGGAAATTAAAAGTGAAAAATAAAATTAATGTAAAACTAAAACAATTCAAATTTGATGGAGAATTCTCCCAATTCTTTTCAGGAGTAAAGTGCAAGTCTGAAAGAATCGCAGATAGAATCCTCAGTCTGAAAGTTAATAAAGAAGTGGCAATACTTTCGGGTAAAGGTTACAGCATCAATGAATTGCGGCATAGGGTGCCATATAAGGAAGCCAAGAAGATAGGTCTTCGCGTAATTACCCGATCAAGTAGCTATACACAAAGAGGTTCTGGTGGCGGTGAGTTTGGTAAACAAAATGTACTATATGTTGGACTAGTCAAAGAATCTTAATGATAGAATGGACTACGGCCACTGTGACGCACTATAGCGGTTTCAAATCGTCAAAATACAGTCGGCCAAGGGATCCCTTAGGGTCTATAGCCGACCATAACAGATTTCTTAGGTCGATTAACACGATATGGTGGAATACCGGTAGGATTAACACGATATGGTGGTAAATATGGTATTATACCGGTCAAAATGCAATTCGGAATTTCGGTGGTGCACAAAAAATTACCGGCCAAAAAAATGGTAAAAAAGTAAAAAGTAATTATGGAAAATACATTAGTCGTTTTTATTTCAGGTGCTTTTCTTGGTGCATTATTTGGAAGACTGATAACTTTTACTATTATGTCATTTGCTCTTATTGTTATGTTGGTAATAAAATAGTACTTGACATTTGGTTCAATTAGTGTTATAATGACTGTATTGATTGATAAAAGGAAATAAAATGAATACGAAGAATATGCAGGTTGCTCTGGCTGTAAAAATTGAGGCTCTTCGCGTTGCAAAATATGAGGTTAAAACCTTGCGCGAAAATATTAAGGCTGAAAAGGTTTTGAATCGTCAAGTTAAAGCCGATGCTAAGGTCGCTACCAATGCTGCACGAAAACAGCGGATTGCTGATAAGATTGCCAAAGCCGAAGTGCGCCTGGCTGCACTGAAAGCCAAACAAAATCCCGTTGGTATTGTTGCAAAGCGCCAGTCCCGCAAGGCTGGTAAAGTGACCATTATCCAAGCAACGGCTTAAGGTTAGTACTTACTAACAAAATAGTACTTGACATTCCTACCAATCCATGTATAATGGTTGTATTGAATTGATCGGAGACTCGAAATGAAAAAGACCTTTAATGTTGATGCTTTTCGTAAAAGTGTAAATCATACCTTGGCTATATCTACATGTTCTGCGGATATGCGCCAGGGTATGATTAATACGCTAGAGGAGATTCTGCACCAGACAGAAAATTATAAAGGTTTTAAGTATCTAATGCAGGGTCAAGTTCCTGCAGGTGAAAAGCCTGGCATCTTTGTTAATTTTACTGGCTTGATCGAATCAACACCGGTTGATGAACGATTCGATCCTGCTCTTACTGATTCTACTCGCGTATGGTATATTTGAAATGACTACACTTATTCTATATGTTACTGCGATTGTCCACTTTGCATTAGGTGCAATTTACCCTGCACATTTAGACTCTGCAATCATTATTGGCAATATCTGGGTTGTGGGTGGAATTCTTTCATCGCAAATCGAATCAAAATGAACACATATGTATTTTATGTAACTATTAATAATAGTGCGCTTAAACATCAAGGTATTGTCCGAGCAGACTCAAAAGATTTGGCTTATGAGAAGATATTTTATGTTTATATCGATAGACTCAGAGAAGCAAATTCATTTGAGATTTCACTGGAATTTTTTAAAGAAATTGTATGAAATTTAAACAAATTATTTTTTTCCCTTTTTTGTGCTGTGTGCGCCGAGGCCGCCATCGTCAAACTGGTGGGCGCGATAGACATGATCCGAGAAACTATCAACGGTGGCAACGTGGAAGATTTACTGCTCATTATCAACAACGCTCTTGACGAGGCAAAAAATGTCTAATCAAAACTTGATAGAGAAGCTCCGCCGTAATCCGAGAGGCATCATGTTTGAACTTGAGCATGAATGTGCAGACGCTTTGGAGAAAGCCGAGGCCGCACTTGGCGAAGCGGATGTGAAACTCAAAAACTACGAGGAACAAGCCCGAAGTTTCCACGAAGAATACCGTCGCAAGTGTGACATTGAGACAAAAAATCTTGAGGTACGTCTTGCCGCGATCATAGAGAAGAACGCCCCGGAGATCGAAAAGATCAACAATCACTTGAACGAAATGCAAGCCGCACTTGGCGAAGCGGTGGCGAGATGAACTGGAATTATTTCGGGTGGTTTGTTGCAGGCGTGATGTGCGGACCTTTTATCCATTTGCTGTGCAAGACCTGCGCGACCATCGTTAGAAACGCATGGATCGCGACAAAGAAGGAGGACGCATGACCAACCTAGAGATAACCCGAGCGTGTGCGGAGGCAATGGGACTTGAGCGTCTTGCCGTAAATGGTGCTGAAGTCGTAATCGGCATGACGCCGAATAGGTACGTATATCGACCTCTCCACGATGACGCGCAGGCAATGGCGCTGGTGAAGAGGTTTCGTCTGGAGGTTTATTGCGAGCCTGAGCATGACGACTTATGGCTGTGCAATGAGCGCAACGGCGAAGCATCTATGCACGCTGATTTAAACCGCGCCATCTGCCTTTGCGTGGCGAAAATGCACAGGAGGGAAGCATGATGCACCCTCTACGAAAACTAGAAATAGCTGTCTACATAATTCTTACTGTCCTCATTGGACCTTGGATTGTCAAACCTATACTTTGGTATTTTGTGTGGGTAATGAAGTGAAACTAAAGGAGGGAAGCATGACATACCGACAATATTATTTCAAAGAAATGAAAAGACTGAGAGAAGCAAATTCATTTGAGGTTTCACTTGAGTCAATTAAAGAAATTGTATGAAAATCAAAGTATCAGGTGCCACGGAACTTCAGATTGATTATCTTGTGGCAAAGTGCAAGGGACATGACAACCTTAGAAAAAACCCTCACGGGCCATATCCAACCGCGTTCATTATGGATGGGCCACAAGGTCATAGCGTGTATCTATCGTACCTGAACTACTCAACCGACTGGGCGCTAGGCGGACCGATCATTGAGCGAGAGAAGATTGGAATTCTGTTTTATGTGGATCACATACCGGATGTTGACGAACCCATATGGGTTGCATCTTGCGGAGGGGAACGGGCATTAGGAGATACTCCACTTATCGCGGCTATGCGTTGTTATATTACGTTAGAATTGGGTGACGAGGTTGAGATACCGGAAGATTTGGCCACAACACCTAGAGATTCGGTATTTAAGAAAAATGGAAAATGGTTCTTCTATGCCGAAGATTGGGCATCAGTCTATGGTCCATTTAATACTGAGACAATTGCCCGATTCGCACTATTACAATATTGTAATGAATGTTTAGGTTAGTAACCACTAACAAAATATTACTTGATTACTTTTTTCGATATCCAATAGAGTTTTCTCGATTCACTCATTTTGCGTTTAGTTTCTTCGGAAAGAGTTCTACCCAAATTAGGTTGTCCGTGTTTATGCGCTTTCCTCATTTTACGTCTGGTTTCTTCGGATGGATTACTATTACGTTTGCTTATATCAAGTCTGGCTTTTTCAGATAATACTTTACCTTTATGTGCTTCACTTATTTTGCGCCGAGTTTCTTTTGAGGGATTACTTGATCCTTCACCACCATCTGTCATATTACGAAGAATACCAGTGCCTAAGTCTTTACGGCCATACCAAGCAATAAAATCTTTTTCATTAGAGAATGCTTGTTCTTCGGTTAAATTAATGATGGGAAATATTATTAGGCCTTTAGGTGGAACAGCTACTCTTCTACCATGTTTGAAATATGCCCGACTGCCTTTACCTTTGCCGATATAATATGGAGTTCCATCTGTGCGGAGATAGAAGTAGATGTAATATATATTCATGCTGACATTCCTTTACAATGTTAGAGTGGGTGGGTGTGCCAACACCGCGACCTACATCTATTTAGTATTTTTGTTTTTTTGATCACAATCACATTTGATTTGTTTATCGTAAGTCATTGATTCTGTTGATGAAATAAAAACGCTTGACATTTCTACCAATTGGTGCTATAATAGTTGTATTGATTGATTGGAAAAGCAAGTGAGAAAAAGACGTTCTGACAGAAACCATGTTCTCTACCGAGTAACATGCCCTGACACCGGTGATTCCTATATCGGTCTTACTGTTGCACAAGGCCAAGCATTTCTTCGGTCTGTAAAGGTGCGATTCCAAAAACATATATCCCGCGCAAAATGCGAAAATCGGCAATGGGCATTTTGTAAATTTATTAGGTCTAATTCCGCTGTTACATTTAAGTATGAGGTAATAGAGGTTGTGCGTGGGCGCAAGCCAGCATACCAAAGGGAACGGGAATTGATTGCTGCATACGCTCCTACACTGAATACGTTTTAATGTTAGTGCCCACTAACAAAATAGTGCTTGACATTTGTACCAGTTTGTGCTATAATGTTTATATTGAATTGATGGAGTAAGTGAAATGAGTTGGATTCTTGAGGGACACAAAGTTGCAGGAAAGTATTTTGGTATTCCGTTCACGGGTACTGTAGAAGAATCCCGTGTTAAGTATGGTGGGCGTGTAAGCCATACCATCAACCTCGACAGTCCGATCAAAATGCCCTGGCGCACGGATCTTACTACCCGTGTTATTGTTATGGATGAAGAATTGGAGAATGTATAATGGTTAAGACCGCTAAGTCTAAATTCATGGTCGAAATGGAAAAACGTAATAAGCGATATGATGAAGTCCAAGAAGTAATGAACAAGTTTGCCGAAGCATCCAAAAAGAAGGAGAGTGAATTTGGTTATGCATATATGGCCGGTTACCTTCAATCTATGATTGCAAGTCTGGCTGCAAATTCCGAAGCATCAACCAAAGATATTATTAATCAATTGAAAAATTCTTCGGTTATGAAAGGCGTATAATGAAATCGTATACTGTATTTTGTAAGGAATGCGATAAACATCATGAGACCGAAGATGTTAAATTTGTGGATATTTCCGAAGATTTCCAAGGTCGGGACTTGTTCAAATTTGTTTGTCCTGTAACAGGTAAAACTACCGAAGCACTTGTATATGGCAACCGATAATTTTACGGATGCAGAATTGGTAGAGATTGCCAATAATCATGATCGTGATATTGGTGGTGGGCCGCGAGTAGCCTATGCCGCATGGTTAGGTGATCCAGGACTTCGTATAAGTCTAAATACTGAACATGTAGAGAATTTTATTATTAAATTTTATATCCAATATAATAGGCGTTTCGGAACAAGATATTAACATGAGTGATACACCCAGAACGGATGAAGTTGAGAATTTTATACATCATCAGAAAACAACACCTGCTGGCTCTGGACGATTTAGTAAAGAAAAAGAAGGGTTTGTATTATCAAATTTTGCAAGAAAATTGGAACGTGAATTAAATACGGCCAATAGACAATTAGCGGAATATAAAAATAATGCCTAGAATTCAAGACACACCTTATCGTCAAAATCAGATTATAGATCATATTAATTCATTAGAGAAAATGAGAACCAAATTCATTGATGAATGCAATAAATCAATTCTTGAAAAATCTATAAAAAAGATTTATGAAAAGTGTAAAACTCCTGGCAAGGGAGATCATGTGGACATTTCGGTATGAGTTATAGCAGATGGTCCAACTCCACTTGGTACACATTTTATAATACCTCATCAGGTGAATTAAGAGAAGATCAAGTCCTTTCATTATGGTATTCTATTGATACCTGTTATGATTGGACATATGAACAATTGTTGGATGTTACTTCTGAATTCCTAATCAAAGAATATGAATGTACTTCCGATGAAGCATCCGAAGCAATGGAATATATTGGATTCTTTTTAGAAGAGGTAGCAGAAGAATTCCCATATCTTCACTAAGTTAGTGTCCACTAACTTTCTGTTCATTATTCTGCACTGTTCCATAAAAATGAACAAGTCTAAAAAATGAACAAAACGCTAAGTCATTGATTCTATTAGAATTCTTTTCTCTTGACATTTCTACCAACTTGTGCTATAATGTTTATGTTGAGTGAGAACTGAGATTGGAAAACAAGTGAATTTAGTAAGTGTAATTAAGTGGACATCAACGGCAGTTACTTTGTGTGGTGCTGCGGCTACCGCACTTAGGATTGATCCTTTGAATATGTATCTGTTGAATATTGGATCGGTGTTGTTTTTGGTATGGGCATGTATGATTAAAGATAAGGCAATGATTACTGTAAATTTTGGATTATTGTCAATATATGTCTTCGGACTCTTTTATGGGAATATTGTATGAATCAAGAAATCGTTATAAATGCAACAAACCAACTCTGCAAAATTCTGGAAAATAATTTTAATACTACATGCCAAGAATCTGTTAAAATGGGAATGGGTAGATTTTATGAAGTTGTTACTGGTCGGAAATATCTTAAAATTTTAATGCGAGATATTCACGATAATAAGGTTGTAACGCTAAGTGGTTCGGTTCATGCATTTGTGGATAAGGAAAATGGCGATCTGTATATGGCCGCGAGTTGGGCAGCTCCTGCAAAGGGTGTTCGATTCAATCTGATTACTGATATGCAAAAGTTGGAACAGGTTGCTAATTGGTCCGGTGGTTATCTGTATAAAAGGTAAGTAACCACTAACAAAATAGTTCTTGACATTTGTACCAGTTTGTGCTATAATGTTTATATTGAATGATTGATTGAACGGAGAAACAAAATGGCTTATATGAATCAAGAGAAAAAAGCGAAAATTGCAGCGGCTTTGAAGGTTGCATTGAAGGGTACCGGTGTTAAGTATTCCTTGCGAGTCCGTAATCATTCCGCTATCTGTTGCACGATTAAATCCGCTCCGATTGATTTTATTGCCAATAGCAATGAGACCTGTGGAAAAGATTATTATCAGGTAGCCAAAGGGTTTAAACCGGAAGTTGGTGGACATTCTTCGGTAAATCCTTACCACTATAAGAGTCATTATTCTGGCAAAGCATTGCAGGTAATTGATAAAATTATCAAGTGTCTTTATTCTGCGGATTACTATGATAATTCGGATGCAATGACAGACTACTTCAATACTGCATATTATGTTAATATTGATATCGGTTGCTGGAATAAGCCTTTTGTTGTTACTGCAAAATAATGGCAAAAAAAGAAAAATTTGTGCCCTTTGATGGAAGTGATCCCATCAAGTCCAAGATAAGACGGCGTAGGGCACAAATGCTTATCCATTCTTGCATCTATTATGAATTGGATGCATCAATCATTTCGGATGATCAATGGCAACAATGGGCCGATGAATTAGAAGTATTGCAAAAAGAAAATCCCAAATACATGAAGATTGATTTTTTTGATCGTGAATTTAAAGATTGGGATGGAACAACAGGAAGTCATTTACCCCATAGGTATCCTTGGGTATATGCTAAATCTAAATATATTCTTGATCTACAACAAAGGATGAAATGATGGAAATTATATATTTGTCAGAACGAAATCTTCGCACACTTTTATCCAAATTGGAAAGATATAAGAATGGTGAAGAAACTGAATGTGCAATTATTAAATATCAGAATTTAAATGATCCAGTATTTCAGTCTATGGATGCAGTATATGTGGCCGCGGTATTAGATGATGAATATTACATCAATAGAAAACCTGGTATTGTATCTGTGCGTGATGATCCTGATAGGTAATAGTGCATTAAAGCACTTGACAGGATATGCTGTTATTGTTATAATGGTGGTGTCCGGGTGTGCAGTTACTCTAAGGAACAACAATGAAACATATTAAGATAAAAGTACCTAATACAAAACCAATCAATTATATTGCTAAAGATGTCTTAACACCTAAGTATAGAATGAGAGTTGTTGCATCAAAGAAATTCTATAATAGGCAAGTAGAGAAAAGAACCAGTTATGATGCCGAGTGAATATGATGGTATATGGTTCTTACCATTAAATGATAATAGTAAAGATTTAGTAATACAGTATTTCAGTTTTAAGGATGAATTTAAAAATACATCCAAACTTGATTCGTCACCGATTGGCGATACTTATTATGTTTCATTCTTTAAAAGACTTGACAATAATCAGCCAGAATTTGATGATGCATTCGAAGCAATATTTGCTGATCCTGAAGTGTATATAAAGAATCTTGCAGGTGCAAAGTTATATGGTTGTATTGTACGAAAGACAGAGAAATCTGGTGAATGGTTTGAAGATTACCTCAAAGATATCTTTGGACATGTTATGATTGATAAAATGAAAGCATATGCAAACTCAATTGCATTAAATTAAATAGGAAAATATAATGACTACACTATCGTTTAATCTAGAATCCGAAAAAGAATGGTTGCGAAAAGCCCTTCGCAATGAGATTATCAATGTTACCTTCTTGAAGAAAGACGGAAGTGAACGAAAGATGCAATGTACCCTGCTATCCGAAGAAATTCCGACTGATATGGCGCCCAAGGGAACGAATAAGACACAATCTAATGAAACGATTGCGGTTTTTGATGTTGAAAATCAAGGATGGCGCAGTTTTCGGTGGGATTCTATTAAACAAATTAACCTGAGTATATCCTAATGAACAAACCTATCATGAAAACATCGAAAAAAGCAGTACCAGCACCGAAAAAAGCAAAATTGCAAAAATATTCAGTTGAAAGACTGGTTTCCTTCTATGAAGTGCATATTGTACAAGCAAAAAGTGTTCAAGAAGCAGAAGTGATTGCAGAAAATAGTGATCCTAATCTTTCTAAGCACATTGGCAATAAAGTTATCAATACTCGCATCTGTAAAGATGAAGATTATGAACGATTTAAGAGTATGGATAAGTATTTCTTCAAAGGATCGTGTAAAGTTGATGCTGAAGGAAATTTGATGTATCTTGATGAACTAAATAAGCATAATAAGAGCATGCCTACAGAGAAAATATTTGAAAAAGCATGATTCTTTAACCCGGAAAACATTCATAAAATGGCCTACTCAGATAAAGTGATTGATCACTATGAGAATCCTCGTAATGTAGGATCTCTTGATAAGGCTGATCCTGCAGTAGGCACTGGAATGGTAGGTGCACCTGCATGTGGTGATGTAATGAAATTACAGATTAAAGTTGATGATGGAATTATCACCGATGCAAAGTTTAAGACATATGGATGTGGCTCAGCAATTGCAAGTTCATCTTTGGTAACTGAATGGATCAAAGGTAAGACTTTGGTTGAAGCAGCAACAATTACTAATATGCATATTGCTGAAGAATTAGCCCTTCCTCCTGTTAAGATCCATTGTTCGATTCTTGCTGAAGATGCAATAAAAGCTGCAATACTAAACTATCAACTAAAGTGTGCCTGTGTATGATTAACATAACTGAATCCGCAAAAAAACAAATTAATGAAATTATAATTGAAGATGGTATTGGCAAATATGTAAGAGCATTTATTTCAGGTGGAGGATGTTCTGGATTCAATTATGGATTTATTCTTGAAGAAGAAAAACAAGAAGATGATTTTATATTTGATTCTCTTATAGTTGATGCACTAAGTATGGAATATTTTAATAATGCCACAATTGACTATACATCAGACAAATTAAAAGGTTCACAGTTTTCAATAACAAATCCTAATGCGAAATCTACATGTGGATGTGGAAGTAGTTTTTCTGTATAGTGTCACATATCGTTGCTAATCTTCCGGCAGTAAAGTGTTTTGTTCGGAAAGAGTTTCTCTATGATTTCGAAAAAGGTTATGGAGAACTTGAACCCTGTTGGTGGGTAAGTATTAAGTCACTAAGAGGCCAAGCATTTCGTATTGAAGCATACTTAAATGACTATGGTGCATTGTATGATAAATTACCATTACATGCATTTTGTTGGAAACCTATTGAGGGCAAACCTATACCATTAGACTATTTGCAATTGTGGGATTGCCTTTCATATGATATAACTGTTATTAAAAAAGCACAGTTGCAATCAATGAAATGTAAGTTTAAGTTAAAGAATGGAAATTGGCAATATGGAGTTTATATGTTTACAGTAGACTCTGCTCATCCTGACTTTAACATACTTGATACAGGCTTTTCTGAAGATGTAGAAGATCACAAGTCTTATAATTTTATTATGTGTGATAATGGACAGTTTGCTGCTCAACCAAATAATCGCTTAATTATATTAGAACCAAGTAGTAATCCAAAAGAATTGAAATACCCAGACTTTAAAGTTGCTACAAAGAGATGGTCAGTTGAAACAGATCCTAAATGGGCTCTTGGTAAAACCAACACAGTAATGTACGAATAAATATAATTTACACAATACAAGTTTAAAGACATTAAAAAGCATATATAGTTATACCATGAGAAAAATATTATCCCAATTACCCATAATGCTCTGCTCGGTTCTAGCAACCGTCTGGCATGCCAATTATCGCTCACCAAAAAGTGAAGATACAGGCTTTATTGGACCGAAAGGGTTTGTGTAAGTAATACCAAAATAAGAATAATACACAAACCCGATCCCAAAAAGATCGGGTTTTTTGTTTGTAGAATATGTAAAATAGTACTTGACATTTATACTCGTTTGTGTTATACTGTATTTTGTTGATTGAAATAAGGAAGTGTGTCTGAGTGGGTTAAGGTACCGCACTTGAAATGCGGCGCACCGAAAGGTGCCGTGGGTTCGAATCCTACCACTTCCGCCAAGAATTAAGTAAGTAGGCACTAACAAAATAGTTCTTGACATTTGTACCAGTTTGTGCTATAATGTTTATATTGAATTAATCGAAAGAGAACTAAATGAGTTACGGCGATGAGTATGATATCGAGTTTTCAACTTTATTGGGTAAGACTCTTACATCAGTAACAGGATCTAAGGGTGATGATGAAATGATTTTTACTACATCTGACGGTGAACGATATAAGTTATATCACGAACAGGATTGTTGTGAAAATGTGCAGATAGAAGATGTTACGGGCTACTTGCAGGACTTGATTGGGGAACCAATCTTGGTAGCAGAAGAAGTAGTAAATCCAGATTATATTGTGCCGCACGAAGATATTGATTGTGAGAGTATCACTTGGACGTTTTACAAGTTGGCTACGCGCAAGGGTTATGTTGATATTCGTTGGTTTGGTGAAAGCAATGGATATTATAGTGAAAGCGTAGATTTTTGTAAGTTAAAGCCTACAAAATAGTGCTTGACAAGAATAGTAAAGTGTGTTATA
>Ga0209596_1003648_pt1 | contig 12052 bp, 11 predicted proteins | sample M_130807_MF_Meta_FD_187314 | JGI IMG/M metagenome (GOLD analysis project Ga0209596, IMG submission 187314) | Freshwater microbial communities from Lake Montjoie, Canada to study carbon cycling - M_130807_MF_MetaG (SPAdes) (version 2) | ecosystem: Environmental > Aquatic > Freshwater > Lake... | reverse complement strand
ATGATTCATCAAACTGTCGTGGGAGAGGGCGATGAGAAAAAACTTTGAATTCCTCTGACCAATACTGAATTTTTAGCATTGCAGTGTGTGCACTCAAACTCAATATTATGCTCTAATTTTGGCATTGCCTCAATGAATTCTTGAATCTTTTTGAATTGATTCTGATTCAACGACTCGAGGAACTCATGCAATTCTGCTTTGGTTTGATCCTTTGCGGGATAGACTCTCTTACTGTCAAAGATGGATTCGATACATCCAGCAATGATGCTAAAAGCCAATTCGGCCTTATTTGTTTTCTCCGAATTGCCCTCATCGCTAAACTCAGCCACTAAATCGACCTTGGGCCAATTCATTGTGATACCAATTGTGTCGGTCAGCTGAATTGTACCGGAAGGAAGATTCTTCACATCAATCTTAATTTCATCTAAATTTACATCAATACGGGTATTCTTTTCGCAGCTGGTACATTTTAGGTTGAGCTTTGAGATTTCTCCCACAGATTTTGCACGGAGCCGAAGGAACATATACTCAAGATCAAAAATGGGTAGTTCACCCGGATCAACCTTATTGTATGTGCATGCTGAAATCGTATCTTTAACTGCCTGCATGATTTGCTTTGAATCAGCAGACTCAAGTGCAATCATAAGCATCTTTTCTTCCTTGACAAGATAGGGCCGGTAAAAAACCTTCTTTCCAGTGGAAGGAAGCTTTGTTTCATATTTTGGTGTTTCAATAATCGGTAGTGGCATATAGGTATGATTTAGTTGTTAATCAATCGAAAAGTATTATCCGTTCATAAAGTCTTCTTGCTCGGCCGCGAGTTGCTCCGTCTGTGCCTTGTTAAAGCCAAGACGCTGATCTGCTGAGAGTGTTCCTTCTGCAGGAACGCTGTTCACGAAGAAGTTTTCATACGCCATGGTTACAGAAAACTTTTGAACTGAATTTTCCACGGTATTGTCGAGCGCAATTGAGTTAAATGTAATGGGGTATGCGTTATGTAATACCACAGTGTAGATGGGGATGTTTTTCTTATTTAACTGAGATATTGTGACCTGAGTCGTAAAGTCGTTAAGATAATTCAGGCGGTAATTACTAAATCCCATGATTTGTTCCGACCACTTATCAAACATTTTCTTCATGTAATAATCATTTGTGAGAAGAAAGGTAAAATTAACCTCCTCATTAAAGAAACTATAGGGTCGTTTTACAGCATGTTTCTCCGACTGATAATCCAGAGTCATGATCTGTCTTCCCGGCAATGAGCAGGATTCACATAGGATTGTAATGTCTGGCCCTAAGTTGAGCAGACTCTTTGGCTTGAATGTCTTTGAGACGAAAGATGTGATAATATTACGCAGATCTATATTAAACAAGGTCTGTCCCGGCGGAGTAAAGCTTACAGCAAACCGATTTTCGTTAGCAACTCCACCATGTGTAGTGATCGAAGACTTTAAATCGCCAATTGAGTTAGCGCGGCCGCCAACGCCGCCAAAAAGAGTCTTAGTGATTTTTTTGAGTAGTGTTGCCATTTAGATCAAATTTTCTGAAATTGTTTACGTGATTCGAGCCATACCTTATTCTTTGTGGCACCTCTGAAGTGTTCAGTCGGAAGAAAGATTGCTGTCTCCCATTCCGGAGCAAATACCTGAGAAGCTCTGGTTTTCATGTGGCTCTTTAAATAATGCTTTAAACACGGTGCAAATTCGCGAAGTCTTTTTGCCGAAGCAAGCAGGCTATAACGAACCTTTAACCGAGTCTTTTCTGTGAGTTTATCCGCCGAGATTGTTGCCATCAATTTGTCCAGAAACCTTGCACGAATTTTTGGATGTAGATAGTGAAGATTCAGACCCAGGAACCCGCCTTCTGCGGGCTGAATGATTAACACTAAAGGAAACCGATCGTAATAGGGTAATTCTTTCTTTAGCTTTGGATCATACACAAACATGTACATCGATCCCCATATTGGCATGGATCGAACTGTTAAATTCTCATCCTTTAACAGCGTGACTCGGTTAATTTTACCATTCAGTTCTTTAACTCTCTGAGTGAACCATGCTCGAGCCTGGACGGAACGCTTTTCAAAGCCCGTCGTGGTGAACTCCTTTTCAAGAGTAGTAAAGAGTGAGACTGCCATAGATCATCTATTTATATCACAATCCTAAAGGATCTTCATACCCAGTTTCCTCAACATGGTTTCATCCCAGATTTCAAAGATCCATCCTCGATCCGCGGCATATTCAGTGGCCGCCTCCCATTTCGAGATGTTCTTGGCATAGGTCATAACCTCTGTAATGTATCTGCGCGTCTTTCTTCCAGTGTTCTTGGGTGGACTCACTTCCTTTGATGGCTTCACCTCGATTAACATAATGCGACCATCAGTAAATTGAAACTTGACATCCACAAAGTACCTATGGATTCGGCCATCCGTCTTGCATCGATAGGGTATTACAACTTCCTCGGAGGACCATGATGCAACGAAAGATTGCTCATCCAACCACCGAAAAAGCTGTCGCTCCCAGAGTGAACGATAGACAATGCCAATCACGTCACCCCGGTACTTACTTGGGTTCTTTGGACTGAATCGACCTCGGTATGCCATATAAATAGTTAAAATACTATTTATGCGAACAAAATTTAAAGTTGGGAGTGCACTCTGATGGCCGATGTTTTTCAAAGTGATAGTACGGCCGGCCGAGGTGCAGCGGATGGAACTACTTTTGGCAATTTAGCAGCAGGGGTCCGTAGTGCTGTTGTCGCATTAACTGCGGTGCCCACGGCCGTGGCAGATAAAGTCTTTGCTAAATGGAATCCTCCCGCTCCCGGCACGTCAGAAGCAGTAAAAGCTCCAGTTGTTGATGATGGATTTAGGTTTTTCAAAGATCCCGGCGTGCCTCCTAAAAATAATGCTAATACCACAAACAGCCCATCGCCTGCGGCGACGGCTTCAACACCTCAGCAGATCATTGATGGGGTGTCAAAACGGCAAAGCAATGGACCTGCAATTGCAAAATTTGACGGTCCCGCTGATATATGGACAAGAGTAGAAGTCCCTCTTTTATTTCCATCTAATCTCACTGCCACAGCGCTAAAGTTTCCGTTTATAGGTTTTGTTGCCCGAAAAGGTGCTACTGGAGAAAGGTCGATCTATCTTCCAATTCCTCCAGGTATTTCTTTTTCGGATCAAATGCAGTATTCGACCATTGATCTTGGAATTATAGGTAAGGCTATTGCAAGAGCAACAACAGCGGCTGTGAATGAAGGTGGATTTATGTCCGGCGCGGGCGGTGCGCTTGGTGCGGCGGCAGGAACACTCGTGAATCAAATGAGAAGTGCAGATGTCGCAGCAGTTGCATCACTTGCGGCCAGACAAACAGGATTTGATAATGTTGCAAATTTTGTAGATTTTGGAGCTAGGCAGGTGATTGCTCCAAATACAAATACTGCATTTCAGAATAGCGGAGTACGCCAGTTCCAGTTTTCATTTAAAATGATGCCAAAGGATCAAAAAGAGGCGTTTACAATTACTGAAATTGTGAAAAGGTTTCGGCAAAATATGTATCCGATGGGAAATGATCTAATTTTAACATATCCTCCAATATGGAATATAAAGTTTTATGACGGCGGCAAGTCTGAAGAAAATAGAAAACTGCCGGCAATATACGACTGTTATCTTACAGGAATGAGTGCGGTATATAACAGTAACGGTAATATGTTTCACGCGGATGGTCATCCGGTCGAAACAGATGTTCAGTTAACATTTGAAGAAACCAGAGCCCTTACTCTTTCGGATATTGTAAAATTATCCGAGAACAGACCCGTTGATTTTCCTTGATTAACAGATTCTAATTTATCCTCATGCCATTCTTTCAACAGTTTCCTAAGATACCATACGATTTCGGCTCCAACGGCATCGATACAAATATTGTTGATTTATTTCGATTCGTAAAGGCGAATGAACAATATTTTCATGAAATTGCAACGTACATCGATTATCAGATTAGAGATGGTGAACGGCCCGACATTGTATCCAATTCGCTTTATGGCACACCGGAATATTACTGGGTGTTTTTTCTGATAAATGAACATCTAAAGAATGGAATTTCGGGGTGGCCAATGCCCGAGCAGGAATTGATCGAATATATTGCTGAAGAGTATCCTGGAACAACGATTGAAACTCGGCCATATATTGCTCGAGATGGCGACGGTTTAATTGTAGATCAACCAAATTCGCTATCCAATCGGTTTGTATTTGCTGAGACAATTTTTGGAAGTACCTCAAGTGCACGTGGAATTGTAATAAGCAAAAATATTCAACAAAGCCAACTTAAGGCAGTTACTCTTGCTCAATTTCGCCTTACCGTTGCTGCACCGGTTGCATTGACTGCCGGTTCCTTTGTTGTAGGAGCCAATTATAAAATTGTAACAGTTGGAAATACAACATTTCCTGGAGCTGCAACAAACACAGTTGGCTCTGTTTTTACGGCGACTGGAGTTGGTACTGGTACTGGAACCGCTCATCCCACCTATACTGTGGGAGAAAGTATTTCAATGACTCTGCCAAATGGAACAATTCGATCCGCTCTTATTTTTGAAGTTGAATCACAGACGAGTCTTATTGTTGGATATGTATCTGGAGATTTTACGGTGGGTCTGTCACTTATCGGTGCTATATCTAAATGTTCCAGAGCGCATGTATCAATTGCTCAAGTTGAGAGGCTGTTTCAAGATACCGAAATAATCACTGGTCAGAGTTCAGGTGATAGTGTTACATCATTTAAGGTTTATAGTTCTCCGGATGCTCCGCATCACTATTTAAATAGTGAGGGGTTAATATCATATAATAGTGTGCACGTTGACGAACAAGGAATCAATGATGGACCAAATCTAAATCAACCAGGAACAGCTGAGGCGGATCTGACTGCGATTTCGAACCGAGCATATGAAATTGAAGTAAACGAGGAAAGATCAAGGATTCGAATCATTCACCCCGATTACATCTATAAGTTTGTTCAATTATATTATAGTCTAATTAATAAGAATGCGTCATGAGTAGAACGGTAAATTTACAAAATGCAGTTGGTGATGTTCGTCATATTCCAGAAGCATATCAGGTCACGAGCATTATTCTGGAAAATCATTATGGCAAAACATATAATTTAACTGCACTACAAACTGATTTTTCAATTACCGAAAGCATATATCACGCTGGTCTGATTCTTTCGATCAATATAAAAGATTCTGTTAATTTTTTCGAAATTGGTCAGTTAACAGGTCAGGAGACTATTACTGTAAATTTAACACAGGGTGTCGGGCCCGAACCTGATGCAGAAGCCGCAAACACACAACCCGGTGCTCCTAAAGAAAGGCCCAAGCCTAAAACAATAAGTAGAATGTTTTTTGTTACTGAGTATCCTCTTTATGGAAAAATGGAGAATAGAATTGAGGTTTATACTATAAAAGGCGTATCGCAGCACGTGTACCTATCAAAACTTAAAAAGATTTCGAGGGCATTTAATGGTACAATGGCGAATTTTATTAAAGAAACTCTAACTAGCAGTTTGGGAGTAAAAGAATCAGATATTGTTCTAAGTAAACAATCTTCACCATTAGTTTCATTTATTGTTCCAAATCTAAATCCAATAGACGCTATTCTGTGGGTCCTTCGGCGTTGTTATGATTCACACGGAAGCCCATGGTATTGCTATGAAACTCTTGACGGAAAAATTCATATTGAATCGCATATGGATATTAATGCAAGGGCAAAAGAGAGTAATGTTAATGAATATAGTGATGGACACTTCTTTCAGAACGAGGTTGGAAGCGCAAAGGATTTTCAACAAAGAAAGAGCCGCATTTTAAATTTAGCTTCAAATATCGGAATATCAAAATATTTGTCCAGCATAAATGGAGCCTATGCCTCAAAATCTGTTTATGTGAATATTTCGTCAAAGAAAATTGAAACTCTTGATTTTGATTATGATGTGCAGTTTCCGTATATGGCGAAAATTGGAGCAAATTCTCCTCTTTCTCATGCATTTCTTCCAGAAACTCGCGAAGCAATAATTGATCCCGATGCTCCGCGATCGGCTGACCCGGCCGGAAACAAATTAACACTTTCACGATTTAGTGATGCAAATATTAATTACATTCCGTTGAACGGAAAATCACTTGGAAATAATAATAACTATCATAGTGCAACAAGAAATAAATTTATAAATTTTGCAAATTCAGTGAATGAAAATATGCAGTTTATATCTCATGACTTTACTATTGCGGGTGACCTGGATTTTCATTCGGGTAAAATTGTTTACCTGCGCTTAAGATCAACGTTTAAGCCGCCAACAAAAGAACTAAGTAAAATGGACACCGTCAAGGATCAGCAAATGTTTAGCGGATACTATTTAATCACTTCGGTTGTTCATAAATTTGAAAAACAGTATTATTGCGATGTTCGTGCAAACACTGATGCATATTCTGCAGAAGCATTAAAGGTATGAGTTACTCTCCTGACAGTTTTATGGGTGGTGTGTTTTCCTGGTTCACCGGAGTCGTGGAGGATGTGAATGATCCACTGCAGATGGGCCGCATAAGAGTACGTTGCATTGGTTATCATACGGATGATCGTGGTCTTATTAAAACCGCAGATCTGCCTTGGGCGTCGGTGATGACTCCTGTAAACTCTGCATCAATGTCGGGAATTGGAATGTCGGCAACAGGAGTACTACCGGGTTCTTGGGTAATTGGTTTCTTCCGTGACGGCCCATCCGCACAGGATCCTATTGTTCTTGGAACAATTCCAGCAATGACGGAAGAACAGCCAAATAAAGAGAAGGGGTTTTCTGATTCTGAGGGAAAGTATCCTCTTTCAGCTAAATTAGGAACTCCTGACACTCCGCTTGAGGCAAGAACACAATTTGCTCAATCAGAGGCGTATAAGTCCAGAGAGAAATATTTAAAAAAAGCAATTCCTGTAGCACAGGAACCTGAAATGCATGGAGCGCCTTTTTATTCACAGCCAGAATATCTGTGGTTTAATTGGAATATTAGCAAGGTTGTAAAGCCACAATATCCAAAGAATCACGTATTTCGCAGTGAGTCGGGCCACATTCGTGAAATAGATGATACTCCTGAACACGAAAGAACTCTTGACTTTCATAAAGCCGGCACATATGTAGAAGTTGACAGCGGTGGAAATAAAACAACTACTGTTGTGGGTGACAATCAAACAGTAGTTGTCAAAGATGATTCTGTTCATATTAGGGGCAACGTGAGGCTCACCGTTGAAGGGGATTTACGCCACTATGTTCGTGGAAATTACATTCTAGAAGTTGGCAAGAATAAAACAGAGTATGTACATGGTCATTCTATAACTAAAGTTGTAGGAAATAGCACTCTAGAAACACCAAAAGCTCAGACAGTAGCTCAGGCAGTCATTATGGGTCACCCGAATGGAATGAGCTCTGGTGGAAAACTGGCCGCGGGCGATAAAACAGGGACAATTCCAAATTTTCCGGGTAACGGATTTACTTCTGGCTTTGGTGGGGCAACTTTTACTGGAGGGATCACGGTTAACTCTGGATTTTCCGGTTGGGTACCAATAGGCGGAGGTGGCCTTCAGATATCAAATGGAATTGTTACTAATTACAGTTCTTAATCATCATATAATAGGAGAAATAAATTATGGCTAAAATAAACACAAAAGAAATTGACGATCTTGCACGTAAAATTGAGGAAATTCCTGATTGCCGTGAATTAGAAAAGGTAATGGCTGAATTGACAAAAATGATTAAAGACAAGCTAACAGCCATGTTAGAAGAAATGGCTCGTTTGGCGGGAGTTGCGCTTCCTCCGACAAGTCTTGCTAAATTAATTAAATGGGCAAAAAACTTGGCAGGTCAGGCATATGTTCAATATCTTGATGCACTTGCAACATATGCGCTTTTAGTAAAGGCCTTTGCTAAACTCTTAAAGGCAGTCCAGGATAAATTGGCCAACCTGGACTGCTCAAATATCAAAATGCCAGATATTAATGATATTATTCCGGCAATACCTGATGAAGGAATCTTTCTACAGCTAAAGCAGGCATATGCGTTTGCTGACAAGCTCAAAAATCTTCAGGCTTCTTTTAGTACTAATCCGCTCACTACCGTCAACGATCTGCTGAGTAACAATCTTGCATCAATTACTGGCCTTGATGCGGCGCAACAAACATCAGCGGCTGAAGCAGGCACATTGTCAGCAAAAACCGCAGCTGCAATTGCTGCGCAGCCAAAGATATGACTACTAATAGTATCGTTAGAAGCATATAAATAGGCTACACTCTTCATGGCAAATTCTGTTCAAACCTTTTCGGATTATAACACGTCGGGCAAGAAAGCATCCGTCGTTTCGAGTGGCCGGCTGTATTCCGACCTTGATCTGTCCTTGACTCTTCATCCTATTTTTCGTGATATTATGCCTTTAACAGATACAGATGCTGTTATTAATGCAGTCAAAAATTTGATATTCACTAATTTTCATGAACGGCCATTCCGGCCAAATCTAGGATCAAATCTGAGTAATATCCTTTTTGAACCTGCCGATATCATTACAATCATTCGTTTAAAACAGTCAATTCTTGAGGTCCTTCGAAAGAATGAACCTCGAATCGATTCAATTATTACAGAGGTGATAGATGATTCGAATAATAATCGATATCATGTAAATTTAACATTTCGAGTCATTTCTAGAAATCTTGAAGTAGATATTACACTCTTTCTCTCGCGTCTCCGTTAATTTAATTTTTGCCATATGTCTTCATTCAACGTCTCCGAACTTGATTTTGCCACGATCAAGGATTCAATCAAGGCTCATTTTCGGTCGCAATCAAAATACAACGATTGGGATTTCAACGGCTCGGGCCTTTCCGTTCTTCTTGATGTGCTCGCGTATAATACTCACTACAATGCAATGGTGGCGCATCTCTCATTGAATGAGACGTTTTTAGATTCAGCGCAGATTCGCGGAAATGTCGTCTCTCATGCAAAGCTCTTGGGGTATGTTCCGAGATCATTAGCTTCATCAAAGGCCGTCATTAATGTTGTCGTTACTCCGGGCACGACTATTGCAGATCAGGCAACAATTCTACGAGGAACTCGATTTTCCACAGTAGTGGATCAAGTTCGTTATTACTTCGTTGCTCTTGAATCCCATGTTGAACCAGTGAATGGAGGTAAATATACCTTTACGAATATTCCGGTTCAACAAGGTGCGCTCAAGAGAATGATCTATCGAGTTGATACCTCACTTGGAAATCAGAAATTTGAAATTCCTGATGTAAACATTGATACAAGCTCGATGCGCGTAAGGTTAAAGGCAAATAGCGAAGACAATGCATATTCGATCTATACGCAATTTACATCACTTGTAAACATCAATGAGAATTCTCAAATTTATTACCTACAGGAAACTCCTCAAGGGCTCTACGAGATTTACTTTGGAGATGGTATTCTAGGTAAGATGCCAACCGCAAATAATATTGTTGAGATTGAATACGTCTATACGGATGGAACTGTTGCAGACGGAGCCAATCTATTTACTTCCGTTGATCCTATTTCGAGTAGTATCCCGAATATTGTTTATACCAATATTGCGGTCACTGTTGCAACAGACTCATACGGTGGCGGAGTTCGCGAATCAATTGAATCGATTCGGTATAATGCGCCTCTCACCTTTACCGCACAGAACCGAGCAGTCACTGCGGATGATTATCGAGCAATTATTTTAAAGAACGTAGCAAACGTTGAGGCAATTTCAGTATGGGGTGGTGAGGATGATGTTGTTCCAAATTTCGGAAAGGTTTATATTTCAGTAAAACCCATTGGAGCAGAAACTCTCACGAGTGCGGAGAAAACCACGATTCTATCCTCTGTTCTTGCGGGTAAGAATGTGGTCTCAATTACTCCTATTTTAGTCGATCCCGATTATACCTATCTTGAGCTGGATGTATTTTTTAAATACAATGCAAATCTAACAGACAGTGCTCTTGTTGAATTACAGACGCTCGTACGTGAGGCAGTGATTGCCTATAATGATGACGATCTTTTAAAATTCGATGGAGTGTTTCGGCATTCAAAACTTTTAAGAGAGATTGATAATGCGGAACCGTCCATCCTGAATTCCACAATTCGCGTCTTCATGTATAAAGAAGCCATTCCATCCAATACAAATAACAACTACTTTGATTTAAATTTCTCGGGTCCGATTTATCAGAGTTCTTCCGATTCATTTGTACTCTCAACAAATGCCTTTTTGGTGGGTGGCATTGAACATTATTTTAGAGATTTTGTGGTTGAAGGATCATATGACAGAAAAATATTCATGTGCAAGCTTGTGAACGGAGCCGTTGAAAAGGTGAAGGAAGTCGGAATGTTATATGCAGCAACAGGCAATATTACGATTTCAGGATTTATAGTAGATCCACCAGCTGGCGGCGGGGCGTCTCCGGCAATTCGTTTTACTGTGATTCCGAATTCAAACGACATTGCTCCAAAAAGAAACCAGCTTCTCTCAATTGATTTGCAGGAAGTCGTCGTGGTTGGTGAAAATGATACGATTGCGGTTGCTGGCTCTTCGGGCGCTGTGATCTATACAACGACGGCACGTCACCGGTAATTTTTTATATGGCGTATTCAATTGAAACTCTTGCAAGCACTCGTCGGAAAAGAAAAGAGACTTCTCGCGTAGAATCTTTAATCCCTTCGGGTCTGCGCGATAAGTCAGCAGCGCTTATTGAGCTGCTAAAGAGTTATTATGAATACATGAATTTGTCCGGGAATCCGAGCTATGAAATTAATTCGATTAACAATTCTCGTGATATTGACCTCGTCGACGAAAAATATCTGACACTTTTACAAAAAGAAATTGCAGCGGCAATTCCTAAAAATGTACAGATTGACAAGGTAAAACTATACAAAAGCCTACTCCAGTATTATTCTGTGAGAGGCTCGGTTGATTCCATCCGCCTATTTTTTAAAATCCTTTTTCAGGATAATGTACAGGTATATTATCCTCGCGAGGATATGCTGATACCATCTTCTGGTAATTGGGATGAAACCGCGCAGCGGCCAAACTATAGTGGCAATACGCTTACTGGATATTCTTCGGGCGGTTATGTTGATAACAAAGGATTTCTTTCGGATACAATAAAGCTACAGGATTCGTATTTTTATCAGCAATTTTCCTATGTCATTCAGACGGGCAATAATACGGATACATGGAAAAATGAATTTAATCGTTTGGTTCACCCGGCTGGATTTATTTTCTTTGGTCAGATCGTTATCTTCATTGAAAACGTAAATGCCTTTCCAGTTGATATTATTCAGGATTTGGATCTGTGGCTATCGGGTTATCAGAAAGTAAATGGTATTACTGTTCCTCTTACACTTGAAAATTTAAACATTAAACTGTTAGATATCATTGACGGAAGAGACAATGTTCGAATCTATAGTTCGATGCATACTCACCAGCCGGGGTTAATTTCAGACGAGGATTTGCCAGTACCGATTTTTGTTGGGTTTGCCGAGAGTATTACTGATGGCCTTTCCGGCGAGCCTTTCAGTAGAAAGGAACGCTGTGTTGCGGCAACAACGGCAAATATTACTCTAAGTGCACCTCAGACAATTGACGGTCTTGCTGTGATTGCAGGAGACCGCGTCTTAGTAAAGAATCAAACAACCACCTCTCAGAATGGTATCTATCAGGTGAACGCCGGAGCATGGACTCGTACAGCCGATGCTGATACTCGTGATGAACTGGTTTCAGCATTCGTGTTTATTCCTCATGGATCCACTCAGAATCGAAATACCGCATGGGTATGTACCATTGCGGCTGGTACCATTGGCACTGCCACAATGGTCTGGAATGAGTCTTTTGTGGTGCCTCAGGCGATGATTCCTTTTCCAAAGAAGAACGATGGCACAGCATATCTTCGGAGTCTCTTTACTACTGCCAGTACACGCAGTCCCCATAAGCTTGGTGTAGTCACTGCGGTTTATGATTCGACAGTATTCAA
>Ga0209596_1003647_pt1 | contig 12057 bp, 8 predicted proteins | sample M_130807_MF_Meta_FD_187314 | JGI IMG/M metagenome (GOLD analysis project Ga0209596, IMG submission 187314) | Freshwater microbial communities from Lake Montjoie, Canada to study carbon cycling - M_130807_MF_MetaG (SPAdes) (version 2) | ecosystem: Environmental > Aquatic > Freshwater > Lake... | reverse complement strand
CTCCAGCGCAGGCGCGCGGCCATCAGCATTGCGAAATATTTGCTCGGCGCGACCCACACATCGGCGTCCTTCATCCGCTCGGCGAGCAGCGCCCATATCTCCGGCGCGCGCGAGCCGAGGCCGTCGAGGAATGTGTCCTCGCCCTGCAAAAATCCGACGACGGGAACCTTCATCTCCTCGCGCAGCGAACGCGCGAGGCCCGCCTGGAGCGCCGTCGAGAGCCACACGGAATCCGGCGGCCTTCCGTCGAACGCCGTCTTCAGCCACGCGACCAGCTCGCGCAATTCGCCCGCCTGGTTCCCCATCTCACCGCGCAGCATGGACAGCGTCATCTCCGCGACCTCCGGCCCGCCCGTCTTCGCGGCGGCGCGGCCCGCGAGCATTTTCAGAATCCACCGCGCGCTCAGCACCCGGTCCATCCAGCGCGGCATTTTCCGGAACAGCGAAAATTTCTCGCGCAGATACGTGCTCACGCCCCCGAAAAAAATCGGCGCACCGGGGCTCGCGGCCTCCTCGTCGAGCGTGAGCGGCAGATACATCGGAAGCAGCAGCGCGCGATGGCCCTGCCGGAGCAGTTCCTTCGCGAGCGCATTGTCGCGCATGCACACGCCGCAGTGGTAGCTCCCAGTGCCGGGCGTCAGCAGGACGATGTTCATTTTGCCCGCAGATCGTAGCAAATCAGGCGCGGCCTCTTGCCATCGCGGTCCGGCTCGTTCTGCTGCACGTAGAGCAGCCCGTGGCTGAGCGCGGGCGGCGTCCACGTCTCCGGCGCGTCGAACAGCTTCGTGCGTTCGATCACCTTCCCGCCCTTCGGCGAAATCCCGATCCACGCAAGCTCGCCGAATTCGCCGAGGCACAGCACGCCGTCCGCCGTTGCGAGCAGGTTCGCGCGGCCAAATCCGCGGCCCAGATCATCGCGCCAGAGTTCGCGTCCACTTGCCACCTCGCGGCAGGCGAGTTCCGCAAGCTGCTCGCTCTGCCCGGTGAAGCCGAAAATGCAGCCATCGCGCACGAGCGGCGTCATCCAGTACATCCCGAAATCGCCCCCATGCCACGCGGTCGTCGTCGTGAAATCTTTCGCGACTTCCACGCACAGCCCGCCCGCAGTGTACACCTCCGACACGAAAATGCGCGCGCCCTTCCCCTCCTCCGCCGATGCCACGACGGGCGAGGAGACATTCACCGATTCCGCAATCGCCGCGCGGTGCGGCGCCGCTGCGAGCACCTTGCCATCCGCCGCATCCACGACGAGCAGCCCGCCCGTCGCCGGCCGGCTCAGGCCTCCTGCAAAGATGAGCGCGCAGTCGCGCCCGTGCAGGCGCGCGGGCACCGGCGAAGCGTAGCTCGCACCCCACTCATGCGCCGCGGCCCAGAGCAGTTTCCCGGTCGCCGTGTCGAAGGCCACGGAGTTCACCGGCTTCCCGTCCATCACGCCGCCGATCTGCACGATCACGCGGCTACCCATCACGAGCGGCGTCGAGCCGAATCCGAAAAATGCGGGCTTCATCGAATACTCGCGCGCGCAGTCGTGCTCCCAGATCATCTTCCCGCTCGCGAGATCGAGGCAGTGCAGCCGCCCGGTGACACCGAAGACAAAGACGCGCCCGTCCGCAATCACCGGGCTCGTCCTCGGTCCCGTCCCGCCGCCGTAGCGCGGCTGGTAGGGTGCCGCGTAGTCAAATTTCCACTCCGATTTCCCCGTCGCCGCATCCCGGCATTCGACCGTCTCCTTGTCGGCGAGCCGGTGAAACACCACGATGCGCCCGCCGATAATCGCAGGCCCGCCCATCCCCTTGCCGAGCGGCATTTCCCAGAGCACGCGCAGTCCCTCCGCGGGGAATTTCCGCAGCAGTCCCGACTCCGGCGTCGTGCAGTTGTACGCCGGCCCGAGCAGATGCGGCCAGTCAGCGACCACCGGCTTTTCCGCGGCGACCGAGTGAGAAATGCGGAGCACCGTCGAAGCGAATAATGCGATGAGCGCAGTGAGCGGGGAAATTTTCATGTAGGGTGAATCAGTCGCAGACTGAGCGTGATTTTTAAAATGGGCCACTGTCAAAAGAGTTGCGCAGCAAATTCTCCTTCACTCTTTCGCTTTGTGCTTTTGTCTGCGTCATCCACCATGTCGCCAGTGGAACCAAAGCGAAAACCGGAGAATCTCGACGACCTGCTCACCTGCGCAGAGCGCTATGCGGAGGCTGCCCTCCGAAAAACTGGGTCCATGCCCCCGGTGCTCTTCCTGGTCGGTCCTGACGGCCCGCAGATGCTTGTGCCGGACAACCTCGCCGACGCAGCCGCAAAGGACGACTTTGCCACCACGGCGCGGCTCATGTGTATCGCCCACGGGGCTACCGCGTGCGTGATGGGACTTGAAGCTTGGGCGAGGTTCGCCACGTCCCGGGAGAAACTCGATCCGGCAGAGCCGCCATCGGAATCCTTCGATCGGAAAGAAATTGTGGTTCTGATGGGTGAGGACCGTGCCGAAAAAAAGCAAAAGCTCCTCCCGATTGTCCGAAGCGACAACGGAACGTTCTTTGGTTTCGGCGAGGGAACCCTTCCCGCCTTCGATGGGATGGAGGGTCGCTTCGCGCAAATTCTTCCACCAAACATCCCGGCGGAGAAAGAGCGCTGCCTCGCAAAGGCCATCCTCCAAGTCAAGGGGGTGGCTGCAGGTAAGCCGGCCACCAAGCCAGCGCGGCGTCACCGTCGCTGACCGGGGATTGCCGAATGGCGAATGCCGAACCACTTCCAAATCCAAACTTCAGCCTTTGAACTTCGTCTCCGCCCTCCCTGGTCAGCTCTTCGACAGCACGCAGAGTCCCGTCTGCCTCTGGTTCCTCGCGAAAAACAAAAACACCGACGCCAACCGCCGCTTCCGCTTGGCCTCCACGTTTGGAGCCAACTAATACTTTTCCCAGACCATGCAGATTCAACTCGAAGACTTGGACTACCAGCGCCGCGCGATTGCTGCGGTGGTCGGCGTGCTCGACGGGCAGGTGAAGAACACCTTCGACAACTCCAACCTCTTCGGCATCCAGGCGAACATCACCGACCTCACGCCCGAGCAGCTTGAGGAAAACAAGAGGCGAATCATCGCGGAAAACAGCATCGCCGAGGAAGACGCCAAGCTCTCGCCTGGCCCGGACGTGTGCATCGAGATGGAAACCGGAACCGGCAAGACGCTCGTCTATCTCCACACGGCCTATGCGCTCTACAAGGCATACCGGTTGACCAAGTTCATCATTCTCGTCCCGTCCATCGCCATCAAGGAAGGCGTGCTCCAGTCAGTTGAGGATTTCAAGAAGCCCCTCGCCGACATTTACGGCTTCGAGCCAGCTTGCTTCGAGTATGACAGCAGCAAGCTCTCTCGCCTGAAACACTTCATCGAGGACACCCAGCCGCAAATCATGGTGATGACCATCCAGTCCATCACCTCCGACGACCGCATCATCAACCAAGTCGGTCGCGACGACTCCTTTCTCGGCCTCACGTTCCTGCAAGCGCTCGGGAAATGCCGCCCCGTCATCATCATGGATGAGCCGCAGGAAGGCATGGACACCGAGAACGCCGTCGCCCGCCTCGCCACGCTCGCTCCGTTGGTGAAGCTCCGCTATTCCGCAACGCACAAGGTCGTGAAAAACCTGCTTTTCCGCCTCACCCCGTTCGATGCGTATCGCGACGGTATGGTGAAGAAAATCGAAGTCCTCTCCGTGGCCGAGAAGAACGACGAAGCGACACTCAAGATCGAGTTCTCCGCCGTCCAGACCACCGGCACGACCGTCAAGGCCAAGCTCACCGTCTGGCGGGTGAATGGCGACGGATTCAAGTGGAAGGAAACCAACTGGCTGAAAGTCGGCGACAACCTCGGCGACAAGTCCGCCAACGTCAGCTACCGCGACTACACCATTGAGCGCATCTGGAAGAGCCTGCACGACCAGAAGCATCACCTGAAGTTCACGAACGGCATCGAACTCACCCTCAAGGAGCGAAACGGCGATGTCTCCGGTCTTTTCCGCCAGCAGCTCCAGTGGCTCATCCGCCGCCACTTCCAGAAAAAGCCCGTGCTGGCCGCGCAAGGCATCAAGTGCCTCTCGCTTATCTTCATCGACAAGGTGGACAACTACGTCCGCGACGAAGGCATCATCAAAGTCCTGTTTCGCGAGGAATACGCCTCGCTCTACCGTGAGTTCTACAAGGCCGAGGCCACGCCCGCCCAAATCGAAGAGTGCCAAGGCTACTACTTCGCCAAGACTGGCGGCGACGAATACACCGACAGCGAGAACGCTATGTTGAAGAACAAGAAAATCTTCGACGAAATCCTCCGCGACAAGCGCGCCCTGCTCGACCTCGCCAACCCGCGCGAGTTCATTTTCTCCCACTCCGCGCTCGGTGTCGGCTGGGACAATCCGAACATCTTCAACATCGCCACGCTCAACGAATCCTACAGCGACGTGAAAAAGCGGCAGGAACTTGGGCGCGGCCTCCGCATCTGCCGCAATCAGGAGGGCCAGCGCGTCTACGACACGGCGGACGTGAAGGAAGGCGAGGAGACCAACCTCCTCACCATCGTCCCCAACGAAACCTACGAGACCTTTGCCGCGCAGTATCAGGAGCAAATCAAGGAAATCTACGGCACCGCCGCCGCTGGCAGCACGCTCCGCAAATCCCACAAAGGCAAACCGGCAAAAAACAAACTCACCCGCGGCAAGCTCTTCGAGTCCGCCGCGTTCAAGGCGTTCTGGGAAAAGCTCGCCCGCAAGACCGACTACACAGTCGCCTTTGATGAAGCCAAGGTCGTTGAGCGCGCCATCGCCGAGCTGAACAAGCTCGTGATTGGCGACTACGAGGCCGAGGTTGTGCAGACCCGTATCCGAGCCATCGCAGCCGAATCGATAACCAGCGAGGAAGTCGGGCGCGTATTCGAGAACCTTCGCGCCAGCTTCACCCCGATCGACCTCGTGGAAGAACTGAGCGAGAACACCGCGCTCTCCTATCCCACCGCGCTGGAAATCGTGAGCGGCATCGAAAACTTCGCCGCCGTCGCGAAGAACCCGCCCAAGTTTCTCGCCGCCGCCTGCGCCCTCATCCGCGACATCGAGCTGGATGAAATGCTGCGCACCCTCAGTTATCACCCCACTGGCGAAAGCATCCCGCTCGCCGAGTTTCTGCCCGTCATCGAGACGTTCCTCCCCATCGAGCCAACACCCGACCGTGGCGTTTATGACGGCGTGGCCTACGGCAGTTCGATCGAACGCGCCTTCACCCGGGCCGCCGAGGACGACAACGAAGTCGTCTGCTTCCTCAAGCTGCCCAAGTGCTACCGCATTCCGACGCCCATCGGCCACTTCTACGAGCCGGACTTCGGCCTCGTCCTCAAGCGCCGCAACCTCAAGTCCGGCGATGCGCGCGAATACTATTTCGTCATCGAAACCAAGAGCACCAGCAACCTCGAAGACCGCAAGGCACTCACCGATTCCGAGCGCTGGAAAATCAAGTGTGCTCTCAAACACTTCGAGGCGCTGCAAATCGAGGCCAAGCTCGGCTACGCGCCCTACATCGCACCCGTGAAAGACTACCAAACCGACTTCAAGACTAAAATTTCGGCATGACTGCACAGAAATCCACCCACTGCCAGCTCGCAGGTTCCGACTTGACGCGTAGATCGATCCGTAGCAGCTTCGCACCAACAACACCCGCCACGCCTCTCCACGATGCGCACCAGGCGGGTTACTTTTTTCCCCGCCGAGGGGTGTGACAAATGGCGAACGGCCCCACCACTTTTGAGCAGCAACTCGCCCTTCTCGAATCCCGCGGGTTGAGCGTGTCAGACCGCACGCTGGCGCTGCATCGGCTAGCCCACGCAAATTACTTCCGCCTGAACTGCTACCGGCATCCCTTCCTGTCCGCCGGTAGTGATACATTCCTTCCCGGCACACGTTTCGATGGTTTGTGGGAAATCTACCGCTTCGACCATCTCTTCCGCATTCTCATGCTCGACGCGATCGAACGCTGTGAGGTTTCGTTTCGGACGCAGTGGGCTTACGTGCTGGCCCACCAGCACGGCCCGCAATGCTACGAGAATTCCGCAATCCATCGCGATCCCGCTGCACATCAAAAGACCCTTTCCAAGATTGATGCGGAGATTCGTCGTAGCACCGAGGACTTTCTAAGTCCCCACCGCCGCACTGGGGCCGCCCGGCCTCCCATCTGGATGGTTTGCGAGGTGATGAGCCTCGGCCAGCTCTCAGCCATCTACGACAATCTAGCCGCACCGGCAGACCGGCAGGCCATCGCCGACGCCTACGGGTTCGACGAAAAAGTCCTCCGTTCCTTCCTCCACCACCTCACCGTGGTGCGCAATGTCTGCGCCCACCACGCCCGGCTCTGGAACCGCCGCTTCGCCGTTACTTTCACCCTGCCTCGAAAAAAGCCATCCTCCCTCCTTCCTCATTTTCACTCCGACACCCGCGCCGTTTACAACACCCTCGTGGTTCTCGTAGGTCTGCTCGACATAATCGAACCGGGCCAGCATTGGGCACGAAAACTCATCACGCTCCTTCGCGACCACTCATGGGACATCACCCCCCTCATGGGATTCCCGTCGGATTGGAAGGAACGCACACTTTGGAGAAAACACCTTTCATGAGCCCAACCGATTTCTCGGCCATCGCCGCCGTCTCCTCGCCCGACCATAACGCGGAGCGCCTCGCCGCGCTGAAGCAGCTCTTCCCCGACCTCTTCACCAACGAGGGCCGGCTCAATGTGGACGAACTCAAGAAAGTCGTGGACCCCAAGCTCGTCTCCGAGACCGAGCGCTACGACTTCCGGTGGTATGGCAAGACCGCCAGCAAGCGCGAAGCCTTCACGCCCAGCCGTGCCGCGCTCGTCTGCGACAAGGCCCGCTCCGTGAACCCGGCCAAGGCGGGCGGTAACATGATTATCGAGGGCGAAAATCTGGAAGTGCTCAAGCTCCTCTCCAGTTCCTACCGCGAGCGCATCAAGTGCATCTACATCGACCCGCCCTACAACACGGGGAAGGACTTCGTCTATTCCGACCGCTTCGCCGAAGGGCAAAAGCCGTATTGGGCGCAGACCGGCGTGACCGAGGACGGCGTGAAGGTGGACACCAACACCGACAGCGACGGCCGCTTTCATTCCAATTGGCTCTCTATGATGCACAGCCGTTTGCTCGTCGCGCGGTATTTGTTAAAGCCCGATGGAGTGGTCTTCGTGTCGATTGCGGACCAAGAAGTGCAGAATCTGCGGCGCGTGATGGATGATGTATTCGGAGAAGAGTGCTTCGTCGCCGTAATCGTGATTCAGTCAAACAAACGCGGACAAACCTACAAAGAGATTGCGAAGACGCACGAATACCTTGTCGTCTATGCTAAAAATTCAGATGTAGAGCTATCTGAACTCGAAAAGGCTGCGGACTCTCTGCCTTTCACTGATTCGATTGGAAGGTATGACCTCTGGGAGCTACGAAATCGGAACCCGAAGTTCGGCCGATTCAACCGCGAGAATCTTTACTTCCCGATATTTGTCGCACCTGACCTAAAGGATGAATGCGGATACGCGCGCATCTCGCTGACAAAGACCGGCGAGTTTCATTTGCCAGTCTTTCCGCGTAACAGCGAAGGTATCGATGGTTGCTGGCGCTGGGGAAAAGAATCTGGAGAGAAGCTCGCTCTTGCTGACCTAACCGGCCCCCTTCCAATCGTTGTTGCCAAAAAACGACAAGATGGAGAGTGGAACATTTACGAGAAGTCCCGGAAGGCCACGACGAAGGCAAAATCTATTTGGGACGATACAGCCGTAATTAGTGAGCAAGGAACATTAGAACTTGGAGAGCTTGGATTGGGTGACGTTTTTGACCACCCGAAACCAGTGCAGCTTGTGAAGCGCAGTTTGCAGATAGCGAGTAAGCCCGGCGACCTAATCCTCGACTTCTTCGGCGGCAGCGGCACGACGGCGCAGGCGGTGATGGAGCTGAACAAGGCGGACGGCGGAAACCGGCAATTCATCCTCGTGCAGCTCCCGGAACTCACCGCCGCCGATTCGCCCGCGCACAAGGCCGGCTTCAAAAAGATTAGCGACATCACCATCGAGCGGGCGAAGCGCGTCATACAGAAGCTCGAAAAGGAAGAGAAGGCGAAGGAACCGGCCCTTTTCCCAGAAGCCAAACAGGAGGAACTGCTCCGCGTCGCGGAAGACCCGCCGGTTTATGGAGCCAAACCAAAAGCCGACGGTCTCGGCTTCAAGGTCTTCAAGCTCGCCAAATCGCACTTTCCGCGCGTGGAGTTCGCGCCGGACCCGGACCAGACCGAGGCGGAAAACATCGAGCTGCTCAAGCAATACATCCGCGACAAGGAAGCCACGTTTCACATCCAGTGGGAGCGGGAAACGGTGTTGGACGAAGTGTTGCTCAAGAACGGCTTCATGCTCGACTACACGCTCACGCCCCGCCCCGAGTTCACGAAGAACGAAGTCTTCCTCGCCAAAGACGCGCACAAGGAAAGCCTCATCTGCCTCGACGCCACCCTCGCGCCCGAGACCGTGGACCACTTCAAGAAGCACCCCGAGCACTTCTTCATCTGCCTGGAACTGGCGCTCGACACGACGAAGAAGTGGAACTTGAAACACCACCTCGGCGACAAGCTGAAGGCGTTCTAGGCGTTCATCCAGCGCGGCCATGCACACCTTCGCCGACCTCGCCCGCACGCTGAACCGCTCCGCGGTCTATCTGCGCGGACTGCAAACGCGCTTCGTCCTGCCGGTGCTCGAAGGCGCGGCCTACCCCGCAGCGTATCTGGCGTTCCTTCGCACCGTCATCTTTCTCCGCACCTTCGGCGTGACCGAGGACGCGCTGCTGCGGCTGTGGAATCTCGAAACGAAACTGCTCACGCTCCTGCACGTGGACTCCACCGGCTCGCCGACATGGTTCCTCGATGCCTGCGGCCAGAAGACCCACCGCAAGCGTCGCCTGCTCCTCACGAACCATGACCTCGGCGTTGCAATCCCCGCGCGGATGCTGCAACTCGGCCTGAACTTTGGCGACGCGCTGCCCGAGCTATTCGCGGGCAAGGAAATGGGCGAGGACGCGCTGCGCGTGCTGGAGGGATACCTCACCGCACTCGCCACGATCCGTCGCGATGTTGGCGATGAATTGCCGCACGTCCTCGACGCGCTCTCATTTGCGCGGCAGCTCGTCCCGCAGACCAAGCCCCGTCGTTCCACAGCGAGCTGGTGATGGCTATGATGACGTTGCCCCAGAACACAGCACTTGGATACCGGCCAATCACGATTGCGATTCAAAGTGACCGCACCGGGATGCGCACCCTTGAATGTCCGCTTTATCCCAGACGCGATGGGACCAGAACCCCACCACTCGGAGAAAGGACGATAGGATGAGCGACTTCTTCGTTTATCAGTTCAGCCGGGACAGGGTGGAGGCGGGGGATTTCAGCCACTTTCTCGGCATGTACGGGCTCGACGCGCTGCCCACCGGCCAGCCGCTCGCGGCGCTGATGAACGCCTTCACATTTACCGTGGACGGCTACAACGATCATCCCGACGAACTGCACTCCATTCCGGCGGTCCGGGAATTCTACGGGGCCTTTCACCGTGCATGGCCCTACTGGCTCTACTTCTGCAACCTCGACGACGATGGCCTGCGAATCATGGTGCTCTGCTGTCTCAACACGCTCTCGGCGGTGAAAGTGGCGGGCGGAGTCAATTGCAGGGTGACCTTCGACCCAGTCGAATTGGTCCGCTTTATCGGGGCGGATTTTCCTCCGATGAACCTCATTTGCGAGCGGGCCGGGCTCAGCGAGATGGACATCTACCTGCGCTCAAAGGCTGTCTTCGAGTATTTCGGCCTCCCATACGACGCGCCGCCACCGTAGGGCGGAGCAATCGTAATGCGGGCAATCCTGCCCGCCGACGCGGTCAAAGACACGGCAGTCAAACTCAGCACAGTCGAAGAACGGCAGAGAATCGAGCGGGACGGAGGGACGGGCTGATTATCCGCAGTTCTCCCCCGTTCTCGACGATCCGGCCCTCGCCTGCGAAGGAGCGGGCATGTGCGATCACTACCGGAAGGACCAGAAGGTCATCGAGTGGTCCGTGAGGCGGGGAGAGACGGGGAGACTTGGGGAGTGGGAGACGAGAGCGAGCGCACGCTGGTGGCGATCCGCTGGGGCGTGTGGCCGTTCTACGCGAAATCGAAACCGCAGTTCCTCACGAACGCGCCAACGACGGGAAAGCCCGTAGCGACGGCCTGCTCACCGAGGCGACATGGAAGCAGCCCGCGGGGACCAGGTCCCCGTGCCATCGGGCAGCAGCCTCACCGCTTCGGAATGGTGAGCGGACGCCGGGTGCCCATCTCCTCGATCACGACTTGCTCGGGGCGGAGTTCGAGCACCTTGAACTTTTTTCCTACATGCCCCGGCAGTTCGATGACCTCGTCCGCGTGGATCATTTTCCTCGCACCATCCGCCCCGATGATCACCGCGTGGGTCGCGCTACTCCGCGAAGGCAGGTCGCGGATGAGGACCACCGATTCCTTCGTGTCCACATTTTCGAGAGTCACCTGCGACACATCGGAAAAGATGCCGTGCTTGTCCGCCTTCACCTCGTGCTTCACTGCGGCGATGCGATACGGCAGGCCCTTCAGCACCGCGCCCTGCTGCAGTTCCTCGGTGCCTGGCGAGTCGAGGTGTTCGATGCGCGCCTTGCCATCCGTCACCTCGCGCAGGAGCACCGGCACGCGCACCTCGTTGAATTCCTTCATCACGATGCCCTCGAGAATCCCCGGCACCGAATTCGGATCGAGCGGGTTCGTGCCGGCGATGTATTCCTCGCGGTTTGAGAATCCGTCGCGATCCGAATCCGCATCGAGCATCGCGGGATCCTTCGGGTCGAGCCCGTGGCGTTTGCACCAAGCCTCGAACTTCACGCTCTCCTCCTCGGAAAATGCAGCCAGCGGACGGCCTCCGAACGTCGTGTCCGGCAGCGCGACCGGCGCGGACAGGGGCTCTGCGGGCGCGGGCAACTGCGGCACTCTCTCGGTCGAGGTCACATTATTCCGATCGCAGCCCGCGAGCCACAGCGGGAACGCGAGCGCAAGCATCACACGGGAGATTCTCTTCATCCGCGCACTGTATGCACGCAGCGCCGCGAGCCAACGGGAAATGCGCCCGCGCGCCGGTGGCGATGCAGCAGCGAAGTGATCCACGGAACACACGGAAGCCGCGGCCCCACGCCTTAACGCTGTAATGCTGTAACGCTGCGCTGAGGCACGGAAGACTCAGAGCGCCTTCACCGCGTCCACGACGGCCTGCGGGGTGATGCCGAGGACTTCCATCACTTTTCCGCCGGGGGCGCTGAGGCCGAAGCGATCGATCCCGATCACTTTGCCGTCGAGGCCGACGTATTTCCACCAGAGACCGGAGACGCCTGCCTCGATGGCGACGCGCTTGCGGCATGAGGGAGGAAGCACTTCGTCGCGGTATGCCTGTGGCTGCTGATCGAAACGGTAGAAGCTCGGGATGCTCACGACGCGGACGCCTGCGCCGAGCGTCTTTGCGGCGGCGACGGCGTGCTGCACTTCGCTGCCGGCGCTCACGAGGATGGCTTCGAGTTTGCCGGTTTCCTTCACGGCGATGTAGCCGCCCTTGAGCACGCCTTCGCGGCGCGTCTGCACGGGGATGTCGTTGAGATTTGCGACGGCCTGGCGCGTGAGCGAGAGGAGCGTGGGGCCGGTGGTGCGCTGCATCGCGGCGGCGAATGCGCCCGCGGTCTCCTCGGGATCGGCGGGGCGGATCACGTCGAGATTCGGGATGACGCGCAGGCCGCTCACGGTCTCGACGGGCTGGTGCGTCGGGCCGTCCTCGCCCACGCCGACGCTGTCGTGTGTGAAAATGTAGGTCGTCGGCAATCCGCTGAGCGCGGCGAGGCGGATCGAGCCGCGGCAGTAGTCGGCGAAGACGAGGAACGTCGCGCCGCTCGCGCGGAAAATGCCGTCATAGGCGATGCCGTTCATGATGCCCGCCATGCCGT